>QWCL01000693.1_pt1 | contig 19686 bp, 15 predicted proteins | sample 1972551 | NCBI WGS metagenome assembly QWCL01 (sample SAMN09866709, study PRJNA288562) | Human oral metagenome isolate term2_saliva, whole genome shotgun sequencing... | isolation source: mouth | host: Homo sapiens | place: USA: California
AATATCATCTTTAAAGATAGGCTACTTGATACGGCAATTGCAGGAATTATTACATATTTTGTTACATATTTTGTTTGTCCAATATGGGAGCATACTAAAAATGTAGATTTATTGAAAATATCTGCAAAATCTAATCAGAATTATTTCAATGTCGTAATAGAAGCTCTGCGAGAAAATACGAATGAAGAACAATACAAATTAAGCAGAAAAGATGCTATGATAGCTTTGGCAAATCTATCAGATAATTTCCAAAGAATGCTTTCTGACCCAAAAAATAAACAAGATAAAATGGAGAGTATTCATCAATTTGTAATTACGACTCATCTCACAACGGCCTATATTGCTTCATTATTTCAATTTACCAAAAATAATCAAAAATTTCCCGAATTGGATATGGAGGTATGGGCAAATAAGATAAATACGGAATTCAACAAAACAATATATATCATTGAGCATAAGACAAAAAATGAGGAGCAAGAAGAACGACCTCTTGAACCCAAAGACCAACTTTCGGAGCTTTTGAATGAAAGAAAAAGTAAATTGCAAAATATTGATTACGAGCTGAATAATGATACGGAAGTAATATCTCATCTTGCAGAAGCTCAAAATATTCAGGAACTTTTGAGCCTTATTTATCGAACAATGATGGAGCAAAGAAAAATTGTAGAAAAAACAATCGTTTAAGAAATAAAATGAGAGTTTTTGATATAATTTTGCAGGTTTGCCGTAAAAATAGTAAATTTGGGGATTATAATTTTTAATAAAACATTAAAATGATAGAACAGCAAGGATTGCAAACATTAGGAGAATTTATCATTGATAAACAAGAGGATTTTAAATATACAACGGGGGAGTTATCCCGCCTTTTGAGTTCCATTCGTTTAGCATCAAAAATTGTTAATAGAGAGGTTAATAAAGCTGGAATAGCAGATATTATTGGTAGAGCAGGGAATACCAATGTGCAGGGTGAAGAACAGCAAAAATTGGATGTTTTGGCAAATGAAATTTTCATTACAGCGCTATCCAATAGGGAGGTAGTTTGTGGTATTGCTTCCGAGGAAAATGACAATTTTATAGAGATAAAATCTGGTGAAAATGGATATCTTAGTAAGTATGTTGTACTGATAGACCCACTTGATGGCTCATCTAATATAGATGTTAATGTCTCTGTAGGGACGATTTTTTCCATTTATAGACGCGTAACTGAACCTGGAACACCTGTGAAATTGGAAGATTTCCTACAAAAAGGTGAAAACCAAGTAGCAGCGGGGTATATTGTCTATGGCTCATCAACGATGATTGTCTATACCACAGGCCACGGAGTAAATGGATTTACCCTTGACCCAAGTTTGGGTACTTACTACCTTTCTCATCCAAATATTAAGTTTCCAAGGACAGGGAAAATTTATTCTATCAATGAGGGGAACTATATAAAATTTCCTCAAGGAGTGAAAAATTATACCAAATATTGCCAAGAGGAAGAAAACGATAGACCTTATACATCTCGTTATATAGGGTCATTGGTTTCTGATTTTCACCGAAATATGATAAAGGGAGGTATTTATATTTACCCATCAACCTCTCAATCTCCAAAAGGAAAATTGAGACTTTTGTATGAATGTAACCCTATAGCTTTCATAGCAGAGCAAGCAGGAGGAAAGGCATCGGATGGATTTAATAGAATCTTAGAAATTGAGCCAAAAGAATTGCATCAGAGAGTGCCTTTTTTTTGTGGAAGCATTGAAATGGTAGAGAAGGCCGAGGGATTTATGAAAAATAGTTAGAAAATTAAGAGGAATAAGAACTAAACTTATTCCTCTTGAATTATTTAAAACAAATATGAAAGCAAAATACAGACCTTATTTGTTGAAGTTTAAGAAGCCCAGCGGTACTTCGCGAGGTGTTTTGACCACCAAGGAGACTTATGTATTAGAGATTTCTAACAACGACCGAAAGGGTGTGGGAGAATGTGCAGTTTTTCGTGGATTGAGCTATGATGATACCCCCGATTACGAAGCAAAATTAAAGTGGCTTTGTGAGAATATTAATGAGGGTATAGATGTATTAAAGACTGAATTACAGCAGTATCCGTCTATTTGGTTTGGGTTGGAGCAAGCGATGTTAAATCTTAGCTTAGGAGGGGATTTTTATTTTGAAAATGATTTTAGTTTAGGAAAAAAATCAATTAAAATTAATGGTCTTATCTGGATGGGGAGTATTGATTTTATGAAGGAGCAGATAAAGGAAAAATTAGCGAAAAATTTTAATTGTATCAAACTTAAAATCGGTGTAGATTGGAAAAATGAAAAAAAAATCCTCCAAAATTTAAGAAAAGAATATTCTAAAGATGTGTTAGAATTGAGAGTGGATGCCAATGGAGCATTTGATGTTCAACAAGCAAAAATAGTCTTACAAGAGTTAAAAGACTTGGATATGCACTCTATTGAACAGCCTATAAAAGCAGGAGATTGGTTATCAATGGAATATCTTTGTAGTGATACACCTACTCCCATTGCATTAGATGAGGAGTTGATAGGTATAACGAATTTAGAGGACAAAAAAAGGTTATTAGATATCATAAAACCACAATATATAATTCTGAAACCTTCATTGGTAGGTGGGTTTTCTGGTTCTGATGAATGGATAAATGAGGCAGAACAAAGAGGAATAGGTTGGTGGATAACCTCTGCATTAGAAAGTAATATAGGACTGAATGCAATTGCTCAATATACTTATTCCAAATTGCCAAAAATACCGCAAGGATTGGGTACGGGAGCCTTATTTACCAATAATTTTTCAACAAATCTTTCTCTAAAAGGAGACCAATTGTGGCATAACTATTAAAATTAATCTTAAAATTATAAATTAACACAATAAAGTAAAAATCAGTAAATGATGGAACAAAATTTTAACAAAATGAATGGAAAAGTCTATTTAATTATTGTATCGTTATTTTTAGGAAATTGGAGCCTAAATGCCCAACAGGTAAAAAAGGTTTCTATGCAAAAGGAGGAAACCTATCAGGTAGTAGATGAATATGCAGACTACGAAAGTATAAATGCTGTCAATGGAAATATTGATTGTCTCAATACCGAACCAAAATATGATTTTTCTTTGGATAATAGTCTAAAAGTCTATAATAGCGGAGTTTATGATATGGTGTTGAAACTGATAGATGATAAAGATAATGTAGCAACCCGAATGATTTATATCAAAAAAGGAACTACTCACGAGATAAAAAATATACCGCAGGGGATTTACACCATAAAAGAAGCTCACGGAGTAGATTGGAGACAAAAAATAGAAGATGGAAAATGTATTGGAGTTTTTACGCAAGGGGCACATTATAGAATTGCAGAGATTCATCCCAATTTTAATATTGAAAAACAATACGAAAAAGATAAAGAAATTACGACTATTCCGTATTATGAAATTGAGTTGGGAGTAACACAAGCACTCGTAGATGATAAAAAAGTTGATTATAAAACAAATTATATATCAGTAGAAGATTTTAATAAATAAAAAAGGAGGCCTATTAAGGTCTCTTTTTTATTCGTAAATCTGTCTGACTATTTCCAGAGAGTTAGGTAGTTGAAAATGAGGGATGTGATATTTATAATATAAAATGATACTATCCAATAATTCCTTTCGAATTGTAGGTGGTATGGATACTTTATAAGGTTCCTCACTATCGAGGATTCGTCTCCAAAGGTTAGAAATTTCAACAGTGAAAATTTTATGAGATAATTCATCAGCAAACTGGCCATCTTCGGGATTGAGATATTCTCCGCTCGAAAGATAAGGCATTGAGCCATAGTGTTTTAAAAATTGAAGCATAAAAACAAGATGACAATGATAGTTTTCCACTAAAATTTCATCTCTAAGCTTGCAAATCTCCTTGTAAATGTCCTCAGACGCAGTTTCGCTTCTGAGAATAGAATTAAGAAAATCTGATAGAAAAAAAACGATAGTATTCACTTTTAAATTATTGAATAAGTCTAAAATTTTATATGGTTCAATTTTAGAAATCGTTTTCATAGATTTAGATTTTTGGATATCTGGAAGCTGGAAATACAACTCGTTTAGTGGTACTAAATAAGGTTTTTTCTTGTTTTTTTTGCTGTAAATACTCCTTGCAAAAAAGGTTGTAAAGCCTAATTCTTGGGTATAACAATTAAGCACAGCATCTTGCTCTCCGTACCGTATGCACGATAGTAAAAATCCATTGATAATCATAGTTTTATAATGTATGATATTAATTTACTACGGCTATTTTTGCTGTTGCTGTATCGGAGCCATCTTCGTTGGTCATCAGTACGAAATAAATCCCTGATGCTACTCGTTGTCCGTAATCATTAGTTAAATCCCAAGTGTAAAAACCGCTTCTTACCACTGCTTGATGTACTAAGTTTCCTGCTGTATCGGTGATTTTAATATTGGTTTTTTCGGCAAGTCCTTTGATGGTTACATCATTTTTGAATTGATTGTAAATTACAGGGTTAGGATATACCAATACATTTCCAAATTTAGTTCTGTCTTTGGTATCTACATTATTTCCCAGATAGGATACGATTCCATTTTCACTTGCAAAATATACCTTACCTGTTTTTCCATTAATCTGAATATCAGTAATATTATCAGAAGGCAAAGGTGAGTTTTTTGTAGTGAAATGATATAGTATTCTATCACCATTAGGTGAGATGTAGAAGACTCCATTATTTTCCACAGAAATCCATTTGTAATTTCCGGCATCTACGGTGATTTGTAGTATGTGAGAATCTCTAAGTAATTCCTCTCCGAGGCCATTTTCTTCAATGATAATCGGTTTAAATTTTTCTTTTCCAGTTTTTAGAGAGTGGATATTAGATAATACCCTCAGTCCCGATTGTGTAGCGAGCCATATAGCATCATTTTTGTCTTTGGTTACCATCACATTTCCGCGCGATGTGGTTGGGAATCCTGCTTCTACTCCCAGCATAAGAGTATAAGTATCATCATCCAAATTTTTTGGAGTATGGTTTAGGTCTATCGTTACGAGGTTGTTATTTTGGGTACTCGGCACTATGAGGAGCCCATCGGCATAAAACCGAAAATAGATTATTTTGGTCGTCCGTTGCGAAGCCAATAACATTTACATTATAATGAACATCAGCAAGTTTCCCCAATGTATATCGTTTTTCTAGTACAATATCATCATCTTTTAATTTGAATTTATAGATACCATCATATCCACCATAATAGTCCCAACCATAGTTACAAATAAAAAATTCGTCTTTGTTAAGAGGGTTAAATGTAGCATCTAATACATTGTAATAGTCTCTCCCAGAGGTCGATTTTTGTAGGTTATTAAAAAAAAGAGATGGATATACCCAATTATTCCCATTAAAATAATAAAACCCTAAATCTAAATGGTGTGGAAGCTGAAATTCCCGATATCTCCCTGTACGACCACCTGTGGATACTAAAATCTTATCATTGGAGAGTCGCATCTTATAAGCCCAATTGTTAAATGGTCCATCGGGTTTTATTTCTCGTTGTTGCTCGTCAATAACCCCCGAATATTTAGTCCCTCCAAAAAATTTTCCATTAGAAAAAAAACCAGTATTGAGTTCCGTTGAAAACTGCTGAGAGCCCAATTTATTACCATTAAAATCAAACACCGAGACAGAATTTTCATTCGTTACGATGACTTTATCATCATTGATATTGAGGTCTTTAATATTAGGTAGGGATATTATATTTCCGTTGAAATTAATTTGATTATCAGTAGAATATATGATATTTTGCCCATTGGATATGATATTGCTAAAATTCCCTGCTTCTGTTGTGTTCCAAGTGTTATAGGCAGGGAATTCAGTATTGATTTCGTGAGATTTGATACCTATTGGAGTAATGGCAAAAATATGATTTCCGTGCATTACGGCCTCAGTGATTTTTTCGCCAGTGAAACAAGTATCCTCAAACTCTCGTTTGTCTAGATTGAAAATAGAAACTCCATAGTCAGCAGATATTATCGCCTTATTACCATTAATGGAAATATGGTTGATTTTCCTCGTCCCAGTGTAGGAATTAGAAATAGGGATATCCACGATATAAAACACTTTCCCCTCGGCAATAACATCAAGACTTCCGTTTTCGTAGCCGATAAGCCCAATATTTGTCATTGGGTTATAATCAAAGGCTGAAATTTTTACCTGATGCAAGCCATTGGTTTTGGATAATTTAGCCAATTCACCATTAGAAAAGGAGTAATAAAACAACCCATTTTCAGCAGTGGCAATTAATCTACCGTTTTCCTCTCTTATATGGCTGATGTTATTGTAGGAAAATAAATCGCTCCAATGTGGAGAGGTGATATTTTGCCCATTCAGAACCAATGAGAATAATACAGATGAGCAGAGGAGTTTTCTTTTCATTAATATTTTTTAAACTAAATCAAGCTGACTATCAATAATATGAGTATTCCAAGCGATGTTCTGGATATTGTTTTCTTTGTTGAAGAAAAATTCTATTTTTCCCAAAAGAAGCCCTGCCCATCCTACTTGATTTACCAATACGGATTTCCCAGATTTGTTAGTATATTTCTGAGGTTCAGGTAAGAAGGTATGGGTATGTCCTCCAAGAATGATATCTATATTATCCGTTTTTTGTGCGAGTGTAATATCGCATATTTTATTAGGGTCGTCTTCGAATCTATATCCCAAGTGAGATAGTCCGATTACCAAATCACATTTTTTGTCTTTTTTGAGGAAATCAGCATAGTGCTGAGCAATTTCCACAGGGTCCAAATATTTCGTTTCGGCATATTGTTTTTTGCCTACTAATCCATCAAGTTCAATTCCTACCCCGAAAATACCCACGCGGATACCATTTTTGTTTAATATTTTATAATTTAATGTTTTACCTTCAAGGATAGTATTTTTGAAATCATAATTAGAGGTGATGAATGGGAATTTTGCATTAGGAAGTGATTTTAAAAAACCTTCTAGTCCATTATCAAAATCATGATTACCCATAGTAGCTGCTTCGTAGCCCATCATAGACATTAGTTTAAATTCCAACTCCCCGCCAAACATGTTGAAATAAGGTGTTCCTTGGAAAATATCTCCGCAATCCAACAGAAGAACATTTTTATCCTGCTCGCGAATTTGTTGTATCAAAGTGGCTCTACGGGCAAATCCTCCTTGGTTAGGGTTTCGTGTATAAGATGCATCAAATGGTTCAATTCGTGAGTGTTGGTCGTTGGTATGTAGGATGGTTAGTTTCTTTAATCCTTTGTTGTTTAGGTGGTTATATTGTTCAGCAAAAAATAGATTTGGCGCCAATGATAATGCCATACCACCACCGATTGCTGTTTTTAAGAATTCTTTTCTTTTCATTTTAATGGAGTTTTTGATTATTTAAAGCTTAGTCTTGTGTCAGTAGGTACCTCTACTTGTGGAGTTTTTCGGAATATATCAATGAATACATCGCGAAGTTTTAACCCTGTGTAGATTAATTTTCCTTTACTAAAAAATTTCATATTATCACCTCCGAGAGCTAAATAATCAGATGTTACGATATAATAGGTTTTTCCGTTTTGTGGTTTTTCTCCATTGATTAAAGTTTTTACTAATTGGTTTTTCTCCACCTCAATATTGAGTTTGGATACGGGATTATTTTTTTTAGTATGTAGATAGTAATCAAATAATCCGTTCAAATCTTCACCCTTCATTTCCACAATCACGATTTCGTTTTCAAAAGGCATTACTTCAAAGATATGTTTCAGTAAAATGTCTCCCTTAGCGATAATGGAGCGTATTCCACCAATATTGATTACTGAAGCATCTACGGATGGAATTCCATTTTCTTTTGCCCATTTTTCACCTGCTTGGTAGGTATAGTCTGCAAGTAGATTTCCTAAGTTGCTGTTTTCTCCTTTCTTATTAAGTTCTATAGGCGTATAGGAGATTTTTTCGTTCATTTGTTTTTCAAGAGAGTGTTTATATGGGCTTATGGTATTATTAATAGCCTCATTCTCTTTTAGTTCGCTAGTGATTTCTGTATTTCGGTAAGGGGTTACATTACTTACATTGAACGATGTTTTGCACGAAGTGAAAGCAAGTAGCGCCAAAATACCGATGAAACTCTTGTTCTTCATAGTTAGGTGTATTATAAATTAATTTTCTAAATTTCCCATATAGAAAAGTCCTAAACATTTTTGGTTTTCTTGCAATGTAAAGGCCTCTTTTATATGTTCTGTGATTCTTGCCGAACTCCAATAGCAACCTATATTACTGGCACTGCACATTAGGTACATATTTTGTACGGCCATAGCTACGGCAGCTGTTTCTTCCCATTCTGGGACGATTATATTATATTCGCAAATGAGTGCCACTACGGCCTCCGAGCGATTGATTCGGAAGGCAATATCATCGTATTTCTTCTCTAAGAATAATTCTTTGGGCATCATTTTTTTGTAGATGGATTGCAGTTCTAAGCCTAATTTTTGTTTCTCTTCCCCTTGAAAAATTATAAATTTCCACGGCTTAGTTCGTTTATGATTAGGTGCTGAAATAGAGGTGTTTACTATATCCTCAATGAGTTCTGTAGGGATTTCTTTTTCGGTGTAATCCTTTGGGAATGTACTTCTTCGTTCTTTTATAATCTGTTTAAGAATCTCTAATTTATTCATCTATAAATTTAAAATTTTGGACTACAAAAGTACGATAAAAGAATGAAATAATCAGCAAAAAAAGATTTTTATCCTTGTTTGGAAATAGATAAATAAAAGGACGAGTATGAAAAAAAATATTATTATTTTTGTTTATTCTAATTTTATATTTTAAATTTGCTAAAAATTTAAAATTTTAATAGTAATGAGAAAAGTCATTCTTAGCTTAGTGCTATCAGCAAGTGTGTTAAGTGTAGTGTCGTGTAATAGAGAGGAAGATACCTCTTCGGCGATTATCCCTCCGACTGTGAAACCATCAGAAAATAAGACAAAAGAGGTGACCCTTAATGTGGAAAAAGCAACAGATTGGAAGTATTTTTCCTTTGAGGCGGGAAAAGAAGTGAGTGTAACCAATCCTGCTACGGACAAGGGTTGGGATGTTGCCTTTTTAGCTTATATGGTGAAAGTTAATGGCGGGGCTTCTACTACCGTAGATGCCAAAGGCGAGGTGTATAGAACGGAACAAAAAGATTTTTCTGCGGTGAAGGAAGTTCCTGCTGATGCAAAATATACAAAGGATGAGACGGGTAGTTTCAAATATGGAGATTATCCTAATCTACAAACAAAAGAAGATAGTTTTAATAATCTTATTTCAGGAGGATTCAAAAGTAAAACTGGGTATGTAAGTTTAGACCCTGCTAACAGAGGGAAATATCCAAGCGTATATGCTCCGAATCAGTGGGTGTATATAGTGAAAACAGCCCAAGGCAAAATTGTAAAATTGCAAGTATCCGACGTATATGGTGGTGAGAAAGGTACTGCTTTCGGTTATCCGAAATTTACTTATCAATTTGCTGATGGCAATAACAAATTTTAATAAAATGTAATTAAAAATTAAACCATTCTTAAAAATTGAATTGTCGTAAGGGTGTCTTATTGCAATTCAATTTTTATATAAGCAAAAGGTTTTAATTAATATGGTGAATTTTAAAATTATCTTGCCGATGTATATCCTAATGATGGGGTGTTATTCGGCACAGGAGCATAGCAATTCAAAAACGGAAACAACTCTGCAAGAAGTAGTAGTAACGGCAACTCGCTTTCAGAAAAAATTAAAAGATGTACCTATCCCTGTGCAGGTAATAACTGCCGAGCAGATTCGTAAGGCTCAGGTAAGTAATTTTCAAGATTTCTTAGAAAATGAATTTTCAGGGATTAATTTTACTTATGATGGCGGGAGCCCAAATATTAATATGATGGGCTTCGGAGGAAAATATGTTCTATTCCTTATTGATGGTGAGAGAATGGCAGGGGAGACTTTTAATAATATTGATTACGACAGAATTAATATGGACGATATAGAACGAGTAGAGATTATAAAAGGTGCTTCCTCCTCTCTGTATGGGTCTAACGCTATCGGTGGAGTGATTAATATTATTACCAAAAATGCAAAAAAATCATTGGAAACGGGAGCTGGATATTTCTATGATACCAATGTAGATTATAAAGTGAACTTCAATATAGGAACAAAACAAAAATGGGGAGATATTAAGGTATCGACTTTCTATAAATACCGAAGACCTTATACATTGAAAGACACAGAACCACTACGAACGATTTATGAAAATGGTAAAATTGAAGAAGAAGAAATGTCCGAAATAGCCGTGGCAGGATTTACAAATTATGGATTATCCCCAAAGATAGGTCTCAATATCAGTCCAAAGTTTAAACTTACACTGACACCTACATATTACTTTAACGAAAGAAATAATGGTACCAACCTAAGTAAAAAACTTTTGGATAGATACTATAATTATATGGCGACGGCTCGTGCAGATATTAAAATCTCCCAAGATAAAGATTTGAGCATCACAAGTGCTTTCGATAGGTATGACAAATTCAAATACTATAAACTCGTAAAAGAACAAGAAAAAGAATACGAAAATAAAATAGCAAGAGTAAGTGCCCAATACAACCAGTATATCCACAGAAAACACTCTCTTGTGACAGGGGTGGAGGCTCTATCTGATGAACTACTGAGTTTTATGTTCAATAAAAATGGAAACAAAATAAAGAAAAATGTCCAAACATATGCCGTCTTTACTCAGCAAGATTGGGTGTTATCTCCGAAACTAACTCTCGTAACGGGTGGTAGGTTGGATTATCATTCTTATTTCAAAACTTATTTCACTTTTAGATTATCAGCAATGTATAAAGTTAGGGATTTTATTTTCCGCGGAGGTTATTCTGGGGGGTTCCGCTCTCCAACTTTGAAGGAACTCTATACCAATTGGTTTCACCCCTATGGTGGAGGATTTCAGATTATGGGAAACAAGAAACTAAGACCAGAATCTAGTGATAATTATAATTTCTCCGCAGAGATTAATCATAAAAAGTACAATATTACTGCGATGATTCAGTATTCTGATATCAGAAATCAAATCGGCTCCGAATGGACAAAGAAAGGGGATACAATAAATTATGTCAATCTTTCGGAGAGACAAAAAATAATAGGTACAGAACTCTCGGCAATGTATAAATTTAATCAGCACTTGCGTCTGAAAGGCTCTTATTCCTTCTACGATGTGGCCAAACGACGCTCCGAAAATCGCCCGCATACTCTCACATTCAATGCTGAATATCAGTCGGGGAGGTTGTATATCCCAAGTGTGATTTTTAGTGGTAAATATCAGAGTGCCACCAATATATATAAAAGTAGTGCCGATGGGGATTCCTACACTCGCTATTCGCCATTTAGTATTTTTAGACTGCAATTTTTCGTGAGGTTCCCTTATAATATCACCTTGGAGGGAGGTATTAATAATATTTTTGATTATGTTGCAAAGACAAATAGTTTCTATTCTCCAACAACTATCGGACGGACTTATTTTACAGGTTTTAAATGGAATTTATAATTTAATTATCAGATAAAAAAAATAACAATGAAAAAGAAGATATTCAAAATATTAGGGGTGATACTATCCTTAATTGCGGTATGGTTCTCGTGGAGCAAATGGATTTCTCCGACACGAATTGCCCTTGTGAATTTCCCAACTTACCAAGTAGCTAATATAGCACTTTCAAACACAGATTATTTTATCAAGTTTAAAGATGTTCCTTTGGAGGATATTGACGAATTGGAGGATTACGACTTTGTACTTACTTGGGGAATGGGGCTTCGCATTGATGATGCCCAAAGACAAAAATTTCTGAAAATAGCCGAAAAAGTACCAACTCATTTCATTTCGGTTACTGCCCCAGAAAATGATATTACTAGCCTTACCGACAAGCAGTTGGATGAGGTGGAGGGCTATCTAAACTCTGTGAGTAAGAAAAATTACCAAAACTTCGCAAGGTATGTCCGCACCAAAATAGATGGTAAAAAACTTTTCGTTACTGAGCCCGAAAAGCCCTCAAAAACCCTCGCTGATGCTTTTTTCTATATTGGTGAAGATAATTATTTTGCTAACATAAAAGATTTTGAAAATTATCTCAAAAAACAAAAAATATACCAAGAAGGTAAGCCTAAAGTAGCCCTAATAGCAGGTATTCACGACCCATTTTCGGGTAATAGACAGCACTTGGACAGCATCATTGTCTCTCTTCAAAAATCGGGACTTAATGTCTATCCTTTTGCTACATTCAATAAAAGAATAGATTTCTTGGAGCAAATAAATCCTGATGCCGTAGTCTATTTCCCACACGGAAGGGTACAAATGATGGAGCCCGACGATACCGTAGAGTGGCTAAAAAAACAAAATATTCCGCTCTTTGCACCACTTTCTATCTTGGATTTGAAAGACAAATGGAAGGAAAATCCAATGGGGATGTTCGGTGGATTTATGGGGCAAACTATCGTAATGCCTGAGTTAGATGGAGCCTTATATCCTTATGCTTTAATAGCTCAAGAGAAAACCAAAGATGGATTTTACCTTTTCAAGGCGATGCCAGATAGATTGAAAACCTTTACGAAAATCATTAACAACTATATCCATTTAAAGAAAATAAAAAATGAGGATAGGAAAATAGCTATTTATTATTATAAAGGCTATGGACAAAATCCACTTGTAGCACAAGGATTGGAGACGAATGCTTCGCTCTATAATTTCTTAAAACGCCTAAAAGCAGAAGGCTACAAGGTGGAAAATTTCCCAAGTACCGAACACGAATTTGAGCAAATTCTCAATCAAAAAGGAAATATATTCCTCTCTTCGGCTGATGGAGCTTTCCAGAATTTTGTAAAAAATGGGAATCCCGAACTCGTAGAGACTTCCGTCTATGAGAAATGGCTGAAAAATGCCGTAGAAAAACCACTTTACCAACAAATAATGCAAAAAAATGGCTCTGCTCCATACTCCTATATGGGGGTGGATAAGGGGAACAAACATTATTTGGTTATTTCTAGAGTGAAGTTTGGGAATGTTGTAATTCTGCCTCAGCCTCCTGCCTCAGTGAGTTCCGATGACCAATTTAAGGTAACCCACGGAGCTAAGGAAATACCGCCACACGCCTATATTGGTTCGTATCTATGGACTCAAAATGGCTTTAAGGCTGATGCTATGATACATTTCGGTACCCACGGCTCGTTAGAATTCACCCCCACCAAGCAAGTTGCCTTAGATGGTAATGATTGGGGAGATATATGCATTGGTGCCGTACCACATTTTTACTATTATACCATTGCTAATGTAGGGGAAAGTATTATGGCAAAGAGACGAACTTATGCCTCTTTGGTATCCTACCTTAATCCACCTTTTACCGAAAGTGATACTCGAACAGCCTTCAAGGGATTGATGGACAAAATTATCTATTATCATAAAACAATCGATGAGGCTCATAAAAAAGAATTATCATTAAAAATAAAAGCCGAAGCCGTGAAAATGGGCTTCCATAGACCTCTAAGGTTGGATTCTGTATTGAGCAAACCATTCACGGAGAATGAAATAGACAAGTTGGAAAATTTCGCAGAGGAAATTTCCACCGAAAAAATTAATGGCGAATTCTATACAATGGGTATGCCTTATTCTGCGGATAAAATACATTCCTCTGTATTGGCAATGAGTGTGGATCCAATAGCTTATTCCGTATCCAGCTTAGATAAATTACAAGGAAAAGTCAGTGATAAAGATTTAAAAAGAAAAGTATTTTTCACCGAAAAGTATCTTAATCCTGCCAAAAATTTAGTTAATCAAATATTAGCAGGGACAAAAATCGTAACTCCCGAACTCGTGGCACAGGTAGCAGGTGTCTCCCTAAAAGAGATTGAAAAAGCCAAAGAAATAATGGCTCCTAAGAAAGAAATACCTTTCTTCGTGAAAAAAGCGATGGAGAAAAAAATGAAAAATACTGACCTCTCCGATATTGAAAAACAACTCAAAGCAGGGAAAATCCCCGAAGGAATGCCAGAATTCATCGCTAAACGACTAATGGAAAAAGTAAAACGAGGCGAAAAATTAGGCGAAAGACCTAATTTCGGCGGAAAACGAGCAGTGAAAAAAGGAAAACCCACTTTGCCAAAAAATGAAATCCCAAAAGAAGTAAAAGAAAAGGCAATGGCTATCCTTGATGTAGAACGAACCCTAAACGCCGTTTTGGAAAACAAAAATAATCTCATCAATAGCCCCGAAATGGAGATGAAAGCCTTCCTAAATGCTCTCAGTGGAGGATATACTCCTCCATCTTCGGGAGGTGATTTGGTAGCTAACCCACGAGCTGTGCCTACTGGTAGAAACCTATATGCCGTAAATGCCGAAATGACGCCAAGTGAAATATCGTGGGATAGAGGGGTAACTCTTGCGAAACAAACTATTGACAATTACAGAAAACTCCACAAAGGGCAATACCCTAAAAAAGTAGCCTATACATTCTGGTCATCGGAATTTATAGAAACAGAAGGTGTATCTATCGCCCAAGCTCTCTATATGCTCGGTGTAGAACCCGTACGAGATTCATTCGGTAGGGTGGTAGATGTTCGCCTTATTCCATCCAAAGAGTTGGGCAGACCGAGGATAGATGTTGTAGTACAGACTTCGGGTCAGTTCCGCGATTTGGCTGCTTCGCGTCTTTTCCTCCTTACCAAAGCTGTGGAAATGGCCAGCAATGCCGAAGATAATAAGTTTGAAAACCAAGTGGCAAAAGGAACCTTAGAAATAGAAAAACAACTCGTAAAAGCAGGTGTATCCCCAAAACGAGCAAGAGAAATGTCCAACTATCGTGTATTCGGTGGCCAACAAGGACGCTATGATACAGGCTCCAAAGAACAAATGCTCTCGGGAGATAAATGGCAATCATCCAAAGATATTGCCCAAAACTATATCCATAATATGGGGGCATTGTATGGCTCTGAAAAAGAGTGGAGCAAATATGAAGAAGGTATGTTCCGTGCTGCTCTTAGCAATACTGATGTATTGATTCAGCCACGACAAAATAATACTTGGGGTGCCCTCAGTTTAGACCATGTTTTTGAGTTTATGGGAGGTATGAATGCCGCCATCAAAGATGTTACAGGGAAAAATCCAGATGCCTATATTGCCGACTACCGAAATCATAAAAATATGAGAATGCAGGAGCTCAAAGAATCCATCGGTGTGGAGGCTCAAGCAACCATCTTCAACCCTAAATATATCAAAGAAGTAATGAAGGGAAAAGCATCAAGTGCTGGGCAAATAGCAGAAATAGCTACCAATATGTTCGGCTGGGAAGCTACTCGCCCCGAAGTGATAGATGATGCTATGTGGGACGAACTCTACCAAACCTATGTAGAGGACAAATACCATTTGGGAATAGAAAATTTCATTCAAAAAGAAAATGGTGCCAGTCTACAAACCATTACAGGGGTTATGTTAGAGGCTACACGAAAAGGTCTTTGGAAAGCTGATGCTCAAAAAATATCAAAACTCGCACATATGCATACCGATTTGGTGAAAAAATTAGGTGCCGAGTCCTCAGACTTCTCTGCAAAAAATGAAAAATTGCAAGATTATATCGCAGGAAAACTATCATCTAACGAGGCCAAAGACTATAAAGGCGAGATACAAAAAATGAAGTCTGGCTCTACTGTCGTGAAAAATGGAAAAGTCCTCAAAAAAGAGGAAACCAATACCGAGCAAAAACAAGAAAAAGTCTCCATGAATGGACTTTGGATTGGTGTGGGTATTATAGTTCTGTTTGTAGGACTTATTATCCTAATTAAAAAACGCAGAGAGGAATAATTTCTTTTTAATATATTCAGAAGGCATAGAATTAATGAAAGTTTCTCTGTGCCTTCTTTTTTGCTCTTTTATCTTGATAAAAAAAGTGATAAGGTAAATTTTTAAAGTAGAGAGGCAATTTTTGTATCAGTACAAAGGAGCGAAAAAAAGAGCTACCAAATAGGTAGCTCTTTTTTTGTTTATACTAATTGAATAAACAAATCATCGTTTGTTTTTTCTACTTTTACGAGGTTATTTTTCGTAAGGTTTTTGGTTGCTTTATCCCATTTTTTGCCAGAGAGTGCCGATTTTGTTTTTACTTCCGAAAGTGGGAGAGCCTCACCTGATTTTAGTAGGTCTAAGATGGTTTTCTCATCGTCGCCAAGTTCTATTGCTGGTACTTTTTTCTCAGGTTTCATTTGTGGGAAGAAAAGCACTTCTTGAATGGAGGCATTGTTGGTAAGGAACATAATTAATCTATCCATACCGATACCGAGCCCTGCCGTAGGAGGCATACCATATTCTAAGGCACGGAGGAAATCTTGGTCAATGAACATCGCTTCGTCGTCGCCTTTTTCGGAGAGTCTCAGTTGTTCTTCGAATCGCTCTCTTTGGTCAATAGGGTCGTTAAGTTCGGAGTAGGCATTGGCAATTTCTTTACCGCATACCATTAGTTCGAATCGTTCTGTGAGACCTTCGTGGCTTCGGTGTTTTTTTGTGAGAGGCGACATTTCCACTGGGTAATCCGTAATGAAAGTCGGCTGTATAAAGTTTCCTTCGCATTTTTCTCCAAAAATTTCGTCAATGAGTTTTCCTTTTCCCATTGTATCATTTACTTCAATACCGATGGATTGAGCAAAGGTTCTCAGTTCGTCTTCGGATTTTCCTGTAATATCAAATCCTGTGAATTTTTTGATGGCATCGGTCATAGATATTCTCTCGTAAGGAGCCTTGAAATCTATTTCGTGTTCGCCGAAAGTTGCTTTTGTGGTTCCATTCACGGCTAAGGCACAATGCTCCAATAGTTTCTCTGTGAAGTCCATCATCCAGTTGTAGTTCTCTTGATGAAGGTATCTTTTACTTGCGGATTAACAACCAAATCCACATATCGCTGTCTGTATCGCAGTTCAGGGTCGTTGAAGGCATCATAGACTACGCCGTTTTCGTCAATTTTTGAGAAAGGTAGCGGACGGAGTGTCTTGGTGAGTAGTGTGAAGTTTTTCACCATAATAGTTTTTTCGCCTACTTGTGTTGTGAAAAGTTCCCCCTCAATACCGATAATATCACCGATATCCAAAAGGTGCTTATATACCTCGTTGTAGAGGTCTTTATTGTTTGTGGGGCATATTTCGTCTCTGTTGAGGTAGATTTGTATTCTTCCTTTGCTGTCTTGTAGCTCTGCGAAGGAGGCTTTACCTTGTATTCTTCTGCTGACCAATCTACCGGCGAGTTTTACTTTTTTGCCTTCTTGAAAATTTTGTTTGATGCTTTCTGTGGTATCTGTGATGGAGTATTCCTCTGCTGGGAAGGCATTGATACCCATTTGGGATAGTTTTTCTAATTTTTCTCTACGGATAATTTCCTGTTCTGATAATGCCATACGATTATTTTTTAGTATGCAAAAGTAATGATTTTTTTAAGATTGTAGAAAAAAAATGACTTTTGTGGGGATATTACCCATACCACAAAAGTCATATATTAATAAAATACTTATTTTATCTTATTTAGTAGGTCGCAGGCTTCATTATTTTGATTATTACACGCCTTGCGTAGCCAGTAGAGGCCTTGCGATTTAGATTTCTCCACTGTCTCACCGAAGTAATAAGCAGCACCTAATATGAATTGAGCGTCTGCATTTCCTTGTTCTGCTGCTTTTTTCCACCAATATACCGCTTGAGAGTTGGATTGTTCTATGCCCTCTCCAATGGAATAAGCAGTACCTAATATGAATTGAGCCTCAGTATCCCCTTGTTCTGCTGCTTTTTTTAACCAATATACGGCTTGTGAGTAGGATTGTTCCACTCCCTCTCCTTTGAAATAAGCATTGCCTAAGTTGTATTGAGCCTTAGCATATCCTTGTTCTACTGCTTTTTTGAACCAATATACGGCTTGTGAGTAGGATTGTTCCACACCATTGCCATCGTAATAAGCAACACCTAAGTTGGATTGAGCCTCAGCATTCCCTTGTTCTGCTGCTTTTTTTAACCAATATACGGCTTGTGAGTAGGATTGTTCTACTCCCTTGCCATCGTAATAACAAACACCTAATTTGGATTGAGCCTCAGCAAGACCTTGTTCCGCCGCTTTTTTCCACCAATATAAGGCTTGCGAGTAGGATTGTTCCACCCCTTTGCCAATGAAATAAGCTAAACCTAAGTTGTATTGAGCTTTTGCATTCCCTTGTTCTGCTGCTTTTTTGTAGTCTAATAGAGAGTTTGCCTTCCCTTGTTTCGCTGTTTTTTTGTAGTCTAATAGAGAGTTTGCCTTCTCTTGTTTGTACCAATAAAATGTTATAGAGCCTATTATTAGGCATAGGGTAATAATGTTTTTTTTCATATGCTATCTACTTAATACTTTTTTTACGGAGTTTAATTAATAAAATACTTATTTTATCATATTTAGTAGATTGCAGGCTTCATTATTATGATTATTACACGCCTTGCGTAGCCAGTAGAGGGCTTTTTGTGTAGATTGTACCACTCCTTCACCGATGTAATAAGCAACACCTAATTTTAATTGAGCTTTTGTATATCCTTGTTCCGCCGCTTTTCTCCACCAATATACGGCTTGTGATTTAGATTGTTCCACTCCCTCTCCATCGTAATAAGTATGACCTAAGTTGTATTGAGCGTTTGCAAAGCCTTGTTCCGCCGCTTTTTTGTACCAATATACGGCTTGTGATTTAGATTGTTCCACTCCCTTGCCATTGTCATAAGCAATACCTAAGTTGTATTGAGCGTTTGCAAGACCTTGTTCCGCAGCTTTTCTGTACCAATATACGGCTTGTGAGTAGGATTGTTCCACTCCTTTGCCATTGTCATAAGCATTACCTAAGTTGAATTGAGCTTTTGAATTCCCTTGTTCCGCTGCTTTTTTGTACCAGAATACAGCTTGTGAGTAGGATTGTTCCACTCCTTTGCCATTGTCATAAGCAAGACCTAAGTTGTATTGAGCGTTTGCATTTCCTTGTTCCGCAGCTTTTTTGAACCAATATACGGCTTTTGGGTAGGATTGTTCCACTCCCTCGCCCTTGAAATAAGCAATACCTAAGTTTAATTGAGCGATTACAAGACCTTGTTCCGCCGCTTTTTTGTACCAATATACGGCTTGTGATTCAGATCGTTCTACTATCTCGCCAATGGAATAAGCAAGACCTAACACTAACTGAGCTTTTGCATTCCCTTGTTCCGCAGCTTTTCTGTACCAATATACGGCTTGCGATTTAGATTTTTCCACCCCTTTGCCATCGTAATAAGCAGCACCTAAGATGAGTTGAGCCTCAGCATTCCCTTGTTCCGCCGCTTTTTTGTACCAATATACGGCTTGTGAGTAGGATTGTTCCACTCCTTTGCCATCGTAATAAGCAGTACCTAAGGTGAGCTGAGCCTCAGCAAGACCCTGTTCCGCCGCTTTTTTCCACCAATATACGGCTTGCGATTTAGATTGTTCCACTCCCCCGCCAATGGAATAAGCAATACCTAACACAAACTGAGCTATTATATTCCCATTGTTTGCCTTTGTTTTTAGGGTTGCAATATCGGTATTTTGTGCAAATGTTATAGATCCTATCATTAGGCATAGGGTAATAATGATTTTTTTCATATGCTATCTACTCAATACTTT
>QWCL01000842.1_pt1 | contig 19667 bp, 14 predicted proteins | sample 1972551 | NCBI WGS metagenome assembly QWCL01 (sample SAMN09866709, study PRJNA288562) | Human oral metagenome isolate term2_saliva, whole genome shotgun sequencing... | isolation source: mouth | host: Homo sapiens | place: USA: California
CGAGCTATATTCACGTGGGGAACTTCGCACCGATTTTGGTGTACCAATCCCCGCGTCACGTTAAACACAAACTGAACGAAGCCATGCTAGAACACTGCAGCTACGTGCGCAAAATGCTAGCCCGCATCAAACTCAGCCAAAATCCACAAGTCGTGGCCGAACTATTTATCGCCTGGAGAGACCTAACGAGATAAAACACTAGGGGGAGAGACGAACTAGAAGGCTAGGGGAGAAATAAACTAGTAGGGGAGAGAAAGAGAGGAGGACTATAGGGAGAACAATAACATAGGGGAGACATAAAAGGTAATTAATAAAACAACATAAAACTTTTCACTCTTAGACAGAGCTATCTTGTTATGAGATAGCTCTGTTTTCATATATTTTTCATTTCCATTGATGCTGTGCTATAATAGACCTAGATTTAACTCTCAGAAAACTAAATCTGCGCCGTTGTGATAGTGGTGCGGTTAAACGGTATTATTTTAGCTTGCTAAAACGTCTTTAGAGGTCTATTTACGATCTCCGCCGTTTTTTGTATTTTAGAACCAGTAAATACCTACTGTTTCAGAGACAGGGTTAAATTAAATAATCCCCTGATGGGGACGGAAACCACGCTTCCAGTTCATTGCGCCTACAACTTCATCAAGTAGTCGCGTTAAATTAAATAATCCCCTGATGGGGACGGAAACGCTTCATGTCGTTCAATGAATTACGCAATAACGAGTTAAGTTGTTAAATTAAATAATCCCCTGATGGGGACGGAAACCACTTCTTCTTCAAACAACTCAATCGGTCTTTTGAGTTCTCGTTTGTTAAATTAAATAATCCCCTGATGGGGACGGAAACCAGCCCGTTGGCAAACACGTTCAATACTTGCCTTAGTAGGGTTAAATTAAATAATCCCCTGATGGGGACGGAAACAATGTCAAGAACTTAACAGCTTTGTAGATGTGAATAAAGGTTAAATTAAATAATCCCCTGATGGGGACGGAAACCTATCTGTATCATCGTTGCCGTATCCTAGTAATTTTTCGCATGTTAAATTAAATAATCCCCTGATGGGGACGGAAACATAGAGTAACCTCCGTTAAAATAAAAATGCTTTATCTATGGTGTTAAATTAAATAATCCCCTGATGGGGACGGAAACTTGAGTTTACGTGCATTGTTGATGATGTTTTGTAATTCGAATTGTTAAATTAAATAATCCCCTGATGGGGACGGAAACTATTTCTTAGCATGAGCGATCATTTCGTCAAGCTCCATAAATAGGTTAAATTAAATAATCCCCTGATGGGGACGGAAACAGATTTTTTCTGTTTAAGCGTTCCGCCATCCGCCACGATTGAGTTAAATTAAATAATCCCCTGATGGGGACGGAAACAAAATTTTCATATACGGCGTATTGTTCATTATATACGCCCTCTAGTTAAATTAAATAATCCCCTGATGGGGACGGAAACTTTTTGTCCTCCATTTTTACGTTCCAGTCCACTTTCCAATAATGTTAAATTAAATAATCCCCTGATGGGGACGGAAACTCAGATACTAAAGATAACATATTCATGATATACCTCCGCAAGTTAAATTAAATAATCCCCTGATGGGGACGGAAACTATCGGATGCAGAACCACCGAACGCACCACCAGAACCACCTGGTTAAATTAAATAATCCCCTGATGGGGACGGAAACACATTGTATTCTCTTTGAATATTAAAGTACATCATATTTTTTGTTAAATTAAATAATCCCTTAATGGGAACGGAAACTTGTTTTGTTGCTTTCAGGCTAAAGCTCCTTTTCTACCGCCTGGTTAAATTAAATGATCCCCTGATGGGGACGGACACTGTTCTTTTGTTTCGTTGTTACTATCAATGTATGTATTGCTTGTTAAAAAAAATAATCCCCTAATGGGGACGGAAACCTTAACTCTTTTTGTAATTTATCATTCAAATTGATTTCGTTAAATTAAATAATCCCCTGATGGGGACGGAAACAGCTTTAGGGCCGAAGCCTTCAGTCTTTTCCAATGGAGTGTTAAATTAAATAATCCCCATAAGGGGACGGAAACTTGAGAATCACGAAGGTATACTAATCCTATAACACATTGTCAAGTTAAATTAAACAATCCCCTAATGGGGACGGAAACTATTCAAGCTCGCCCTCGTATACTGTTTTAGCTCCAATAGTTAAATTAAACAATCCCCCTAATGGGGACGGAAACATTACACCTTTACGGAACGGAAGTTGCTTATTGATGTGAATTGTTAAATTAAATAATCCCCATTAGGGGGCGGAAATGAATTCCATGTTTATCCTTTCATAATAGGTTTTATTGAGCACTTGTTAAATTAAACAATCCCCATAAGGGGACGGAAATAATAATTCCATTAGCATAGCATTCTGTGCTTGTAATTGGTTAAATTTAATAATCCCTTGATGGGGACGGAAACTTGTGTTTGTTTTAGCCATGATAAGCCTCTTTCTCACCTGTTGGGTTAAATTAAATAATCCCCTGATGGGGGCGGAAACTCCTTTTGAATGACTATAGGCTTATCATAGATAGGCTTGTAAGTTAAATTAAATAATCCCCATAAGGGGACGGAAACTTCTCATATTCTTTAAACGCTTTTGGCGGTAAGATTACACGCGTTAAATAAAATGATCACCAGTAGGGGGTGTAAACTAGGTTTCGTAGTAGTCATGGAATTGTTCAGCGGTTACATTGTTATTAAATTAAATAATCCTGATATGTCTTAGTGACTAGCACATGGTAGATTCATATATTAGTGATAAAGTCTATTTACTCTTAATCTGGAGGAGAATGTTATCCTATATTTTGTATGAGCTATGTTTACAAAACTGTTGAGTTAAACAAAATAATCCCCTAATGGGGACGGAAACTTCTACTACACCTGTTATTGTTTCACTTCTATGATTAAAAGCGTTAAATAAAATAATCCCCTGATGGGGGCGGAAATAACAATTCGGCTACTTGTTCAACTGTGTATACCAAACTTTCCAGTTAAAAAATGATCTCCTAATGGGGACGGAAATTCTAACTCAGGGTGTTGCTCCTTGATCGTCAAGTGCTTGCTTTTGGTTAAATTAAATAATTCCCTAATGGGGTCGGAAACTCGAGTTTTTCGTTCATACTCTTTTCAAAAGGAACATGGAGAATAGCTAAATTTATTAATCCCCATTTGGGGACAGATTAAACCAATATTTCTTTTAAATACCAAAATAACCACTCTACTATAGGGTGGTTATTTTATGTATAGAATATATGCCTTTTGAGAGATTGATGAATTTAAAGTGTTGATCTTCATCTTATTTTTATGATCTAATAGATATAAGAAAAATAAATTTGGTATGGGGAGGATATCATGGCTGAAATTACGTCCTTAATGAAGGATATAAAGGGGATATTAGATAATAAAAATCAATTTGTTATACCTGACTTTCAACGGAGTTTTGTGTGGACTGCTGAACATGTAGACACACTTTTTACTGATTTTGAGGAAGATACGAATAACTATACGGATAATCTTGACACGTTGCCTGGGTATTTATTAGGAAATATTGTTTTAATTAGCAATGAGAATAATCCCACAAGATTTGATGTTATCGATGGTCAACAAAGACTCACAACATTAACGCTTATTTTCTGTGCATTAAATAAGTTGTTTATGGATATTGCAGAAGAGACACGACAAAATTTAGGTGCTAATGCAGATATGTGGATAGGGCATACATTTAGTTTTAAAGAGTACTTTAGAATACTAGATAATAATTTACAGTTTGTGGATTATAAGATTCTTCATACTCAGGATTTAGATTTTAAAGAGACTTATAAAAGTATCATCAAACAAGGTGCTCTAGTGAGTGATGAGGATAATACCAGTGCTAATAACTTAGAAGCTGTTTATGAATCTATTCTTCAGCATTTAAAAAGTATTTATGATAATGAGCCTCAGAAATTATTGTATTTCTTGCAGTACTTAACAACTAAAGTTAAGTTAATTGAAACTACAGCACCATCGATTGAACGAGCATTCCAATTGTTCGAGATTTTAAATTATCGTGGGCAGTCATTAGAACCATTAGATTTATTAAAAAATTACTTATTAAAGAATCTTACTGCTGCACCTGGTATCACACAGAATCAGATTAAGGATTTCTCTGATAGTTGGAGTCAGTTCTTGAAAAATCTGAAAGATACAGGCAAATCTAAAGCTATTGAAACATCTACTTTTATTAAACATTTTATTATTGGTACAAAAGCTATTAATGTAAAGAAGAAGGATTTATTTGAGCATTTTAATAAGGGTGAGCTCTCAGCCAATGATATTTTGCAACTTTCATCAGATATCAATTCTATTAGTAAGGTGTATGCTAGTATCAATAGAGACCCACTATCTAATGATTTCTTATCCAATGATGATGGGATGTACACATTATTTACATTGTTTAATACCGTTCAAATTCATCCGTTGTTAATGCCGTTCTATAATGCTTCGCGTGTAGACAAGGTACAACTCGTGGATGCGGCTGTGAGATATGTAGCAGCAGTAATATTCTCGTATACACAAACGAATGCTATTGAAGCGGAATTACCTGAAATGATAGAAAAGATTTTACATGAATCTGATCCAGCGCGCAGACTAGAGGTTGCAGTAACCGAATTAGAATTACGAACAAAACCATATGTCGACTTGATTCGTGCTTTATTGCCTGTGAAAGATTTTGGCTCCAAAAATAAGAAGCAAGCCCCAAAAGCATTCCAAATTCTTAAATTTATCGAGCTATACTTGAACCAAAAAGACAGCATTAAAACAAATAAAAAGATTGAGTTAGAGCATATCATGCCACAAGCTGCAGATAACGATGATTATTCCTTTGATGATGAAGACACTCGAAAGGAATATCTGAATCATTTAGGTAATTTGACGCTGTTAGATAAGAGTTTAAATGCGTCTGTTAAGAATGGTAATTTTGCTGACAAATTAGATCATTATAAAGCCTGTGAATTTGTTATTACAAGAGCTTTGGCAGAAGAAATAGACAGTCCTGTTCAAAACCAACAACCTTTGATTAACTTCCAAAATACATATTTTACAGTGGAAGACCGTGACCAAATAACATACTGGGATAAACCTCAAATTGATGAACGAGGTCAAAAACTTGTAGAAGTTTTGGAAAAACTACTATTAAAACAAGTCCCATAATATGAAATAGGATAAATCTGTTGAAATGGATAGAACCATTTGTGTTATATTTGCTATGATACGAATGGTTCTATTGTTATATGTGTTGTGTGTTATAATAAGTTTAAATTAACCCTTAGAAAACTTAAACTGTGCGGTGTAATAGTGGTACTGTTATGATATATGATTCTATTAAGGGATGGACGCCTCTAACTCTTACTCTAACTCTAACTCTATCTTTTGGTTAAATTAATTAATCCCCAACAGGGGACGGAATCATGAGCCCCATATCTCTACCATTTGGACTATTCGGCTATGTATGTTAAATTAAAAATCCCCTGATGGAGACGGAAACATTTCTTTGACTGAAAACAAAACGCCCAGTAATTTTGTTAGTTAAATTAAATAATCCCCTGATGGGGACGGAAAACCTTTCCTAGCTAGCTCTGCATTAAGATTTGGATACATTAAATAGTAAAATTATTGATTCCCAATAGGGGATGGAAAACTTGATCACCTCTCGCTTTGGCTTGGTCTATTCGTTTACCCATGTTAAATAAAACAATCCCCATCTGGGGACGGAAATCTAATATATCGTTATCAACGCTTGTTGTCGGTTTTCCTTCATGTTAAATCAAATAATCCCCATTCGGGGCCGGTTCTTATCTCAAAAACTCATATGAGTACAAAAATATAGCCAGTATATTCTTATTTAGGAATATACTGGCTTTTTTGTATAATTCTGAGGGTTTTCTATTGGTTTTAATCAGAAATGAATATATAATGAAGACAATAGTTCTTTTATTTCTTAAGTAGAGTTTGGAGGCGATGTGATGGGTAAATGGGATGCACTGGTAAAGGGTGCATTGCTTCATGATATCGGCAAAGTTGTGTATCGAGCTAATCAGGGAACCGATGCACATTCTAAGCGCGGCGCTGCTTTCATCGAGCCCTATTTTTCCGATATGGGCTTGAAGCAAAGTATTACTCATTGTTTAAAGTATCATCATGGGAAAGAGCTTAGTGAAGCTAAACTAAAAAATGATGATTATGCATACATTGTGTATGAAGCAGATAATATTGCTGCTGCTGTGGACCGTCGAGATCTTGATGAAGGTGAGAGTACCGCTACACAGAAGTTTGATAAAGAGTTACCACTTCAATCAATCTTCCGCGTATTTGGCGGTAAAACTAGCACGCTACCCTTACAGTATTATTTACGTGGTATCGACGTATCTGGCCACTTTAATTATCCTGAAAGTGATAAAACAATACGTGCATCAAGTGATAAATATAAGGCACTATATGATGTATTAGTACAGAACTTTCAGCAACAACCAATAGATAATATGTCCGTTAATGAGTTGTTGAGAATTTATGAAGATACTGTGTCTTATATGCCATCTAGTACGGCAACAGATCAGGCTAATGATATTTCTTTGTATATGCACTCAAAGATAACAGCTGCGGTGGCACATAGTATGGTGCATTATTTTGAGGATCAGGGAATTGCTGATTATAAAGAATACTGTTATCAGAATTCTAAAAAGTTTCGTAACATGCCAGCTTTTAGACTCATATCTGGAGATATTTCTGGTATCCAGAATTTTATTTATACGATTCCGTCTAAAGGTGCATTAAAATCATTGCGTGGTCGTTCATTCTATTTAGAAATTTTGATGGAACAAATTGTAGATGAGTTGTTAGATGCATTGCAGTTAACACGAGCAAACCTTATTTACAATGGTGGCGGTCATTTTTATATATTGGCTCCTAATACAACAAAAACTAGTACTGCTATTGAAGCTATGGAGAAATCCATTAACGAATGGTTCTTAACAGTATTTGGTACTAAATTGTATTTAGCGCTCGGTTCCGCTACAGCAACAGCCGATGAGTTAATTCAATCGCAACGTGCATTATTCCGTAAGGTGAGCCAATCTGTTGGTGAGGCTAAGTCTAAACGATATTCTGAACAGCACTTAACAGATCTATTTAATCCAAATAGTACATATAATACGGTTCTTCATGGTGAACGGGAATGCTCCATTTGCCACACATCAACAGCAACACTGACTCCTTATGGTAAGGATACAGAGGCAGAGGCTTGTCCTATCTGTAATGGCTTGTATCGACTAGGGGAACAGATTGTTGATAGTCGAGATACTGTTTTTGTATTAGCTCGACCAAATAATAGTGATACTTGTGAAAGTATTCCAAAGGTTGAAGTATATGTTAACAACTGGAATGATGATGCAGATAATTTGAGACTCTATCTCTATGTAGTTACTGAAGCATCACTACAAAAGTTTGAAGCTAATCATGAGATTCTAAGAATCTACTCTAAGAATACAGCTAAAACTGGACATAATGTATTTAATCGTATCTGGTTAGCAGATTATGTAGCACGTAAGGACAATGGTCAAGTTTATGAGTTTGAAGAGCTAGCTACATCAAGTGGTTTAGGTGAGGACAAGGGGATTAAACGTCTTGGTGTATTACGCGCTGACGTGGATAACCTTGGGGCGGCATTCATTGGGGGCTTTGTTTCTGAAGGATCAGATCGATTCAAATACGGCACCCTATCACGTTATGCTGATCTATCTCGTGATTTAGCTATGTTCTTTAAGGTTGCTGTTAATAAGATGGCTCAAGGCGATGTACAAGGTTTCGGTACATCTGTTATGCCATTTACTATTTGGGCAAATAAACAAGTTACTACTAGAAAAATACACGTTATCTATTCTGGTGGTGATGATGTATTCCTTGTTGGTGCATGGGATGAATTATTAGAATTAGCCATCGATATTCGTGAGAAATTGGCTGAGGTTACAGATAATAAAATCACTATGTCTGCTGGCTTAGCTTTATTCTCTCCATCCTATCCAATTAGTCAAATGGCAACGATTACAGGCTTACTTGAAAGTGTAGCTAAAGATAATGACGGCAAAGATAGTATCGCTTTATTCGGATTTGAAACAAACTCAACCGGTGAAGAGCGTATATGCCGACATGTATATAAATGGGATGACCTCATTAATAATGTAATAGAAGATAAGCTCTATACACTGGATCAATTATTTGTTATTCCAGGCATTAATGAGGTGCAAGATTCAAAAATGAAATTAGGTAAAGGCCTAATTTATAAATTGATGGAATTGTTACAAGGTATATTAAATGATAGAGCTTTAGGTAAACATATTAATGTGGCTCGTATACTCTATTTATTGGCTAGATTAGAACCTAAGAAAAATAATCCTACCTATGAATCATATAAAAACTTTGTTACCGCTATTCATAGATGGATTCAATCAGAAGAAGATTGCAAAGCTTTGTTAACAGCTTGCAACCTCATTGTTTACTATATGCGTGATACAAAGTGAGGAATAGTATATGACACAAGGTAAATTTAATTGGGATATAGATATTGTCACTAAGGCAGAAGAAACTATCGGTCGTTTAAGATATAATCCAAAATGCAGAAAAACAGATGAAGTATTTGACGTAAAGTATGCACAAGTACGTAAAATTTTATCTAGCGTAGTGGCCATTAAAAATAAATTGGGTGTAGAGCAACGTAAAAGCAAATCCTTTGATAAGCTACCTGAAAATATAGCGATGGAGGTTCGTTTTTTAAAAACTACATTCTTATATCAAGCTGGTCGAGATAAAGATAATAAATATCCAGTAAAAAACTTTATTGAAGATAGTCAATTGGTAGAGATGGTTGAATGCATTGGTACTGATGTTAATAAATTTGAAATGTTCTGTAAATATGTAGAAGCATTAGTAGCTTTTTATAAATATAGAGCAGTCAGTGTTATAGCTGCGTCTAATGAAGCATGGAACAAAAATAAACAGTATAGTAATCAAAATTACAATCAATCAAATGGAAACCGTCGATAGGAGGGGCACAAGATGGAGAACAATGATAATTTAAAATCTTTACGTGGTAAATTACTAATTACAGGTACTATTAAACTAGAAACAGGTATGCATATTGGTGCTAGTAATGATTTTGCTCCTATTGGATCTGTTGATACACCATTTATTCGTGATGTAGTGTCTCAAGAACCTATCATTCCTGGTAGAAAATTACGTACTTTATTAGCGAAAAGTCATTGTGAAAGCTATATTATGAACGAGATAAATAAAGATAAAGAGGAAATCAAGCGTTTGTTTGGTTCTGTAAATCCTGTAAAACCAGCACGGTTACAGTTCTATGATTTATTTATCACAGATGAAACTCGTCAATTGTTTGCTAATATAGAGACTGATACGTATATGGGTGAAATCAAGTTTGAAAACACTATTAATCGTGTTGATGGTAGTGCTAACCCTCGTCAAATTGAACGTGTTCCAGCAGGTACAGTATTTACATTTAAAGTAGCCTATAATATTGAAAGCGAAGCTGAAGTGGCTGAGGATATGAATATACTAAAAAATGGTCTTGATTTATTAGGTATAGATTATCTTGGTGGTCATGGTTCTCGCGGCTATGGTCGTGTGAGCATTTCTATTGATGAGGTAAAGTCAGTAGGTAATAGTACTATTAATACGCAGGATTTATTAGATATATTAAGAAAGTAGGTTGTTACTATGAACTACTATCTATATCCACTGCGTTTTCTTACACCGGTGCACTTTGGAGATACCTCAGAAGGCGGTAGTTTAGAAACTATTTCCCTTACACTCGGTTCTGATGCACTATTTGGTGCATGCTGTCATGAAATCAGTCATGATAAAAGTTTACTACAATCTTTTATCGACTCTGTAAAAGAACAGCATATTGTACTATCTAGTTTGTTTCCGTACTGCATAGATAATGGTGAGTATCAATTATATATACCTTCACCTATTATGCAAATCGATTCAAAAGAGATACCGATTACAAGTTTTGAGGAAACAAAACGGGTAGCTACGGAACAAAAGAAAATTAAAAAAATTGAATATATTCGTACATCTCAGTTACAGAACTATAAACAATATATTCAATCTGATGTTTCACAGAAGCATATGCCTATCTTTGGTGCTAAGCAAGCATCTACACATGTAAATCTGCGTGGTGATAAAAGCCGACCATATTATGTAGGTACCTATCAATTCCTGACACATACAGGGCTATATATTATTGCTGGTTTTAGTGATGATTCTAGTCGTGATTTATTTGAAGCCATTCTTGAGCTGTTAGGTCTTTCTGGAATTGGTGGCAAGCGTAGTGGCGGCTATGGGAAATTTGAATTAGCCGATGATCCAATTGAATTGGAATCTGAAGGTGTTTATGAAGATGATTCTGCTTTATATGCATTGCTTCATAGTAAGCAAGAAAAGATGATGTGTATTAGTGCCTGTGTTCCGACTAGTGAGGAAGTTGCTACTTTAAAACAAGGTTCTTATAAATTACAAAAGCGTGGTGGCTTTGTAGGCTCTACTGGAAGTGAGACTCAAGTAAAGCGTAATTCCTATCATGTTGTTAAAGAAGGCTCTATTTGTCCAAAAGCGTTAGTAGGACAAATGCTTACCATTACAGGGGATAGTTTGCCTCACCCTGTATATCGTAATGGTATGGGCTTATGGATTGGGGTGGATTATGAGTAATCGTATAGATCATGCACAATTATCACTCACTATTGTGAGTCCTACCAATATTGGTGGCCCTGAGAAACTAACAACTAAAGACTATATGTACAATTACGATGCCGGTGAAGTATACCTCCTTAATAACTATGAATGGTTTCGCTTTTTAGCTCGTCATAATAAATTAGCAGAGTTTGAAATATACATGCAGAATGAGATGGTAAGACCAAATGGTCGAACTATGTATGATTGGGCTAAAAATACTATTGGAGCATCTCAGTTAACAAAAGATGTATTAGGCCCTGCCATTGGCTCAATTATGAAATCATCGATATATAATGAAGGCCGTAAAAACTCATTAAACGATATTACACCTCAGATTCGTGGGGCAAATGGCGAAGTTTATATTCCTGGTAGCTCTATTAAAGGTGTTATTGACAGTGCTATTATTTCACATATGCTTCGTAAAAATAAGACTTTTAGAGTTAATGTTCAAAGAGAATTAAAAAAAGTTTTATATGCATATAATGAATTTAGGTATAAAAAAGGGTATTGTAAAAAGTTATTAAGAGATATATTTAATTCTGTTGATAAAATAATCCTTGAGCATATCCATGTTTTAACAAAAGATGATGGAAAACCGTTTAGAGGTATTTTAGCAAGTGCTTTCCGAGGTATTTCTGTTTCTGATGCTATGCCTATAGAGGCCATTAAAACAGAGGTACTAAAAAAAGAGGATGCTTGTGTTGATGAAGATGGAACTCATGAAATTTCAGTACATCGTGAGTGCATTTTACCAAATCAGAAGTTCTCCTTTACATTAACTCTTGATACGGCAATAACAAAGGAAATAGGGATTACTAGTGTCGATCAAGTATTAGAAATCTTACAAGAGGATTTTGATGCTACTCATGAGTTATTATCTTCTAAATTTAAGAAAGTTAGTCCGCCTATTTTTAAAGCTTTAGAACCAGCTAATGCCTATATTGGTAGTAATACAGGCTTTATTCAGAAAACTATTATTATGGCTGCTTTCACAGATGACGAAAAAACAGGAATTGATATTATTAGAGCAATCTTAGATATAAATTTCGAAAATGCTAAACATGCTACTAAAGATTTGTTTATGGCACCTCGTGCCATAAAATTAGTGAAATGGAATGGCCATTATTATGAGATGGGGGGCATTCACATTGGCAGATAATGTAGAAATTATGGCCATAGAGTTAGAAATAACAGCAGATCCATCTATTAAAATTGTACAGTCCATTGGCAGTGTATTGCACGGTGTGTTAATGGAGTTAGTAGGGACAGAATACGCAGGTCAGTTACATGAAACGGGCCTGCGCCCTTATAGCCAATATATCTATTTTAATAAAGAAAAAGGTCAATATATTTGGCGCCTTTCCGCTGTAACAGCAGAGGCCGTTGAACGGATATTGCGAACAGTATTAGATATACCTGAAAAAATATATTTAAAGCAAAAACGAGGGCATATCTATATTCAAAATAGAACCATCTTAGAGGAAACCTCCTATGAAGCTTTGATGGCCAAGTTTTGGAGTGGTGAAGCAGAATATATGCAAGCTAAATTACGGTGCGTGACCACTACAAGCTTTAAGGTAGACCAACAGTATACGATTTTCCCTGAAGCATTCCGTATCTATCGCTATTTGTTGCGCCAATGGAATCAGTTCACTACCTTTGAAATGATGGATTCTGATGATTTACTAGCTGCACTTGAATCGGCTGCTTTTATTCGCGATTATAATTTGCGTATGGGTATGTATGGTTTAGAAGGTGTTAAAATTCGTGGTTTCCGTGGCGAGATTATTATGCAATTTAAGCGGAACCTAGTGATGCAACGTATCCTATCTCTGTTGACCTATTATAGCCAATTTACAGGGCTTGGAATTAAGACCGCATTAGGCATGGGTGGCGTACAAAGTGAGGTGGTACAATGAGAATTCTTTATACTCCCGTAGGGGATACAGATCCTATTCGTGGTTGCTATGATGGAGGGATGCTTCATATCGTAAGGCATTATAACCCTGATATGGCAATTCTAGTATTGAGTAAGGATATGGAGCAAAAGGAAGCTACCAATCATAGATTTACTAAAGCTTTAAAACATGTGAAAGCTGATTTAGATATCAAGCTCATACATACAGGACTTGAAGATGTCCATCGCATTGATACTTTACAACCGTTCGTAGACCATTTCTATGAGATGCTTGCCGAATATCCTGAAGCAGAGATACTCATTAATTTAAGCTCTGGAACGCCTCAAATGAAGTTGATTATGTCTTATCTCAGTGTAGAACATGATGCGGTACGAGGTATTCAAGTTGATAGTCCTCAACGTGGTTCTAATCGCTCAGAGCCCGCCGTTAATGATGACGAAGATATTGATATTGTTATTGAAAATAACTTTGATGATCAAGATGACAGTGAAAATCGATGCTATGAACCACAAATGGGGTATATCAAGCGTAATAATATTAAACAATCTCTTCATACGCTCATTAGTAGCTATAAATACAAAGAGGCTATAAGCGCTTATCATAGTTATAAAAGAACTTTTGAAGATAGTGTTCCTAATGATGTATTACCATTACTAGAACATGCTCAATTACGTTTAGGGTTGGACTATGATGGGGCCTTACAAAAGTCTCGTAAAGTAGGGACTGTATCTTTATCCTCTTCATTTACTGATAAGAAATTACGTAAATTATATGAGTTTTTAATGCTTATGGAAGTGCGTTTAAAACAAGGTCAAATTGAGGACTTTGTTTTAAAAACGACTCCATTTATGTATGAGTTGATGCGTTATTATTTTACTAAAGAGTTTGATGTAAATTGGCGCCAAGTAGAGAAAAAGACATCTATGGGACCACTCATTGATATGGTAGCATTTGAAAGTCAGTATCCTAAACTATATACATCGTGGAGGAATAATAGAAGGCCTTCTCAGGTGCAAGATATCCAATTATCCTTGTACCATATGTTATATATGTTGGAGGAGCAGGATACAGTAGATGGTTCCTTGTTGAAACAATTAAAAGAGATACGTAGTATTGAGCAAAAAATTCGTAATAAAATAGCTCATGAGGTTGTTGTCTTTTCTGAACAAGATATCTGTAGTGTTGCAGAGATTCAATCCTTACAATCTTTCTTGTATCAGATTAAAGATGTATTCTTCATTATTACTGGACAGACAAAACAAAATAAATTAATTTACGATACCATCAATACATATGTGTTAGATCAAATTCAATAGTGTAAATGCTCTTTGTGCCGAATAATTTTATAATTTATTATCTTTAGACTAAATCGATTCCTTAGCGTATTCATTCGTATAAAAGGAGGCGACTCTATGTCATCCCTATATGTTACAGAAGCAGGATCGTTTATTAAGCGTGACGGTGGTCATGTAGTAGTTGGTCGAAATAATGAAGTGCTGTTCGAGGTTCCCTTGGAGCGAATTGAGGATATTACTGTCTTTGATTCCGTATCTATAACGAGCTCATTGGTGACTGATTTTATCGAACGTGGTGTACCGATTACATGGCTATCTGGTTATGGAAAGTATTTTGGTACTTTAATTAATACGAATACTATTGATATTAATAAACATAAGAAGCAATTCGATTTGTTAGATGATAATGCATTTAGAGTAGCGATGTCACGTAAAATTATTCGGGCAAAGGTACGTAATCAATTAACTATCCTTCGTCGTTATGCACGTAATTTAGAAGAAGATATCAATATAGATGTACAGATTGCCAATATAAAATCTGTACGAAGTCATATTGGTGAATGTATGCGTGTATCTGAGTTGATGGGCTATGAAGGGTTGATTAGTCGTTTATATTTCGAAGCACTTGGTAAAATTGTGCCACCTACCTTTGCTTTTACAAAACGAACAAAGCAACCGCCTCGAGATCCGTTTAATGCTATGCTCGGATTAGGTTATAGTATGTTGTTTAACGAAATCTTAGCTGGCGTTATTAATGCAGGTCTGCATCCATTTGTGGGGGTTATGCATAGTTTGGCTAAAGGGCATCCGGCCCTCGCATCCGATTTGATTGAAGAATGGCGAGCTCCAATTATTGATTCTATGGTGCTGTCCATGGTGAGTCGCAATATGGTGGACTTAACTGAATTTGATAACTCAGATAAAGGTTGCTATTTAACAGCCGAGGGACGCAAGGCATTTTTAACAGCTTATAATAAGAAAATTCGGTCTGGAAACCAATATATTGATGATCGTAAAAGCTATCGTGAATCTATCTACAAACAATGTAAGCAATTTGCTAGTGCGATTATGCACGAAGATGTAGATTTGTATACACCATTGGAGATTCACTGATATGAAAAAGTTTATCGTTCTAGTTATCTATGATGTAGTGGATAACAAAACGCGTAATCGTCTTGTTAAATGTTTAGAACGTTACGGTGTTCGTGTTCAGAAATCTGCCTTTGAAGCTTTGCTTAACAGGAAGCAATATGATGCTATGATGCGGCGTGCTAGCAAGATGATTAATCCTGTAGAAGACTCCTTACGTGTCTATGTCCTTGATGATATTATTAATATCTATACCTGGGGAATTGGAGAACGTAAGGAACAAGATTGCATCGTACTTTAAATATAAACAGTTACTCTTGATTCATATAGTTACGATGTACTGTGTAATAAACAATAATAGAATCATTAATATTTGTGAAAGTATATGGGGTTATACTATGAATATTGATGGTTCTGTTATTGTATTATTTCTTTTTATATGTGATATAATATGTCTAGATTTTAACCCTTGATAAACTAAATCTGCGCCGTTGCGATAATGGTGCGGTTAAATAGCATTGTTTTAGTTGGTCAAAGTGTGTATTGAGATTGATTTCGTTCCCCATTAGGGGACGGAAACTTAAACTCAAACGCTGAACCCGTTAAGTCATACCATGCAGATTGCGTTAAATTAAATAATCCCCATTAGGGGACGGAAACCGGATACTTTTTCTTATATTGTGTCTTAACTTATAGTCGAGTTAAATTAAATAATCCCCATTAGGGGACGGAAACTTAGATTCGACTCCATTCCACACCGATTTTATTCAAAGTATGTTAAATTAAATAATCCCCATTAGGGGACGGAAACACTGCACTCATTTTTTTATATTCCTTGCCAGGAACATCGGTTAAATTAAATAATCCCCATTAGGGGACGGAAATACTTTGAAGTGTGGTTCACCTTTAAGGTCTAAGAATTCTTGTTAAAAAAATAATCCCCATTAGGGGACGGAAACCATAATTCCACCCCTAAGATCATCAATGCACGCTTTACTGTCTGTTAAAAACGTAATCCTACTTGACACGAAAACAAACGCTTTTGACGGTAAGATTACACGTTTATTATTGATGAGTGTTAAAAAAATTAATCCCCTAATGGGGACGGAAGCAGATTGCTTATTGCTTGTTCAAGGGTAACTGGGTTTACATTGGGTAAAAAAATAATCCCCTGATGGGGTCTATGAGAGTTCTATCTTAGTATTTTAAGGTAGAGCTTTTTTCATACGTAATATTTTTCCTATTTCTGTTGTTATAGTAACTATATAAGTTATCGTTTTTTGTATAGTTTACTGTTAGTGAGGCAGGTTGTATGAATAATAATGTAAAGTCTCAGGTTGATCATGTTATGGCATCGTATTTAGGTAAGCGTTTGATGATTCTAGTTCCTAGTCAGTCTTTGTAAGAGGGGACTGGTGCGGCACTAAAGGGCAATCATAGGGATATCAATACACGAGAGGGTTTGCCTTATTCTTATACGACAGGACGTGATTGGAATCGTTATCGTATTCATGGGCTAGCCGGTGACGAAGCTTTCGGAATGGAGCTCATTTGTTGGAGTCTAGATAGATTAAGAGGACTTGCAAGCGGTGGCAACGTGGTATGTACAAAAACATGGTGTTCGACAGCTCTTGTTTGGTTCCTTAAAGGGGGAAGCTAAAATCTGGAATTATGAAGACTCTAGCATTGCAGGACACTATAAATTAGGGACATGGCAGGCGGAGCATATGGCAAAGCTGTGGAGTATTCTCTAAAGCGTCTTATGAAGCGATATTTACCGAGTCATATAAAGTAATCTTAGAAATACAATTAGATACGGACTTTCACTATCATCGGTCTAATATGTTCACTCGCATGGGTGGGGCGATGATTCTTGGACAGCTAAAATAAATATTAGTGATGACATATTGATTGGAAAAATCATATTTTCTTTTAACAAAGAGAAGTGAATAGTTCAGGGAGTTTTTATGAATATTGAAGAGCTCAAAGAATTTTTACACCAAATTGGTGTACCTAAAAGTTCATATAACATTGCTGGTGATGGAGCCTTCATTACACCTGGGACTATTATTATAGAGCGAGTTTCCAATAGATTTTCTGTATACTGGACAGAACGTAATGAAGTATACGAACAACGGTATTTTGAAGATGAGGCTGAAGCTGTTTCATATTTTCTATTTTTGCTTGAAGGTAGCTCCAATACATATCGTAAATATGTCTTGGAACATTAGTTTTACCTATGCATCTTAGTTATTTTTAAATTTTTCATGAATGTGTTATTGTTATACTTATAATGAGTTAATTGCACAGTATGCCATTCAGAGGTGTTATGTGCAATCAAACACATTAGGTATATTATTATTAGTTTTAATAGAATAGTGAAATGTATTAGCCTACAGTGCGCTAGTGCGTTTCTTTGGATATGAATATGGTTCAATCAATAGAGCGTGGTATTGAGATACTCAGGTTGTTAGAGGCGGGCCCGCTTGGTGTGACTGAGTTGGCGAATGCGACGGCGTTGCCGAAGACGACGGTTCATCGGTTGCTCAAGACCTTTGAGGCCCATCATTGGGTTGAGTTCAATGGGGCCAAGAAGTATCAGTTGTCTTGGGGTGTTTTGCCCATGGCAAAGTCCTTTCTTATGTCTTTGGATGTGCGTGCCATTGCGCAGCCATACATGGTGGCTATCCGCGATCAGTTGCAACAATCTGTGAATTTGTTCTTGGCGCAGGGCGATTATCGCATCTGCATCGAGCGCGTTGCGGCGGATAAGCCGTTGCGTCACGACATCAAGATCGGCACGGTATACCCTATCTTTAAAGGGGCGGCGGGCAAGATTTTTGGGGCCTATCTAGGGGATTTCAATGATACTGATATGAGTGCTGGTGAAAGCGCCCAAATTCGTCATGATGGGTATGTGGTGACTCGAGGCAATCGAGTACCTGATGCGGCATCCATCGCAGTGCCTATCTTCTCCTTTGGCAATAAGCTAGAGGCAGTGATGACCATTTCTGGTCCTATAGGGGACTACACGGAAGAACGCGTCAAAGAGTATCTATCTGTCATGATGGTATTAGGTCAAACCATTTCTAAACAAATGGGGGCGACCTTGTAAATTTTTTATCCGATATTTGGAATAGTGTTCCATAATACGGAACATTTATATCTGTTGTTATAGATAGGCTTGTATTTGTAGTTATAGTTAGGTTTTTTATAGTGTGTATGTTGGAGGGAGAAATGAGTCAGCTTTTACAAGAGATTGAAGCATTAAGACAGCCCATGAAGGAGTTGAATGATTTTATTTTCGATCATCCTGAGCTCGGGAACGAAGAGTTCCAAGCCCATGAGTTGTTGACGAATTTATTGGAGAAGGAAGGTTTCACCGTAGACCGTGAAGTGAGCGGTCTCAAAACGGCGTTCAGAGCGGTATACCACGTAAACGGTGGCGGCCCTAAGATCGGTTTGCTTTGCGAGTACGATGCCCTTGAGGGCTTGGGCCATGCGTGTGGTCACAATTTACAAGGTCCATCCATTTGTACGGCGGCGATTGCTTTGAAACGTACGTTGCAAGCACCTTGCACGCTAGTTGTGTACGGTACGCCTGCAGAGGAAACAGCTAGCGGCAAGCTCGTTATGGCTCGCGAAGGCGTGTTTGACGATTTAGACCTTGCTTTCATGATGCACGGCAGCGATACGACGACGGTAGACGGCAAGTCTTTGGCATTGAATCTCGTGAATATCAAGTTCCACGGCAAGTCTGCTCACGCGGCGATTGCTCCAGAGAAGGGCATCAGCGCCTTAGATGCGGTATTGTTGTTCTTTAACGGCATGGAGTACTTGCGCGAGCATGTGCCGACTGAGGTTCGCATGCACGGTATCATCACTGACGGCGGCAAGGCGGCGAACATCGTTCCAGATTATGCGTGCACCCAATGGTATATTCGTTCTTCCAGTCGCATTCGTCTCGATGAGGTTGTGGCTCGTGTGAAAGACGTGGCTCAAGGGGCGGCGTTACAGGTGGGCGCTACCATGGAATGGGAAGAGGTTAAGGCGTACGACAACAAAGTCAATGTACAAACCTTGAACGATATACTTTTAAAAAATGCAGAAAAAGTAGGGGCCCCAGAGATTTCTGAGCCTCGCAAGGTGACGGGATCTACCGATTTCTCTAGTGTGACGTTCCGCGTACCAGGTGCTTGTTTGCGCGTGAAATTCGTAGGCAAGGGCGTAACGAGTCATTCTCAGGAATGGTTAGACAATGGTAAAAGCCAGCTCGCTGAGGACGCTATCATGTATGGCGCGAAGGGTATTGCTTTATCTGTTGAGGAAATCCTTGAAACACCAGGCTTGTTAGAGAAAATCAAAGAGGATTTCAAACAAGCGAAGGAAACGTTCTAAGTATTGTGTTGTAAATGGAGGGACACTGTATGAATTTGTTAGTTTGTTTATTGGTCATCGCCATTACGGGGACGCTTGTTATTAAGAAGTTTAAAGCGCAAACCGTATTGTTGTTAGGCGGTCTTATTATGATGTT
>QWCL01000615.1_pt1 | contig 19652 bp, 16 predicted proteins | sample 1972551 | NCBI WGS metagenome assembly QWCL01 (sample SAMN09866709, study PRJNA288562) | Human oral metagenome isolate term2_saliva, whole genome shotgun sequencing... | isolation source: mouth | host: Homo sapiens | place: USA: California
CCGCCTGTACCACCACCACTTATTAGCACTTTCATTTTATCAAAATAATTTTTAAATTAAGTATTTATGCTATATCATCAATCTCTTCTTCAGATTTTTGTTTAGAATCTTTAATCTGAGCATCTTCACTAATCCTCAATACAATAGCCATCTGAATATACGAAGCCATAACAGCCGACCCTCCTGCACTAATGAAAGGTAAAGGCTGACCTGTAACGGGTATAATACCTACGGCCACAAATATATTAGCCAAAACCTGGACAGAAAACATTAGCATAATTCCCATCACACACATTCTCCGCTCTAATCCTACTACTTGATAGATAATTTTCATCATTCGGTAAATCATCATAATATAAATAAACAAAAGCATTACTGCACCTATCAAGCCGTATTCTTCTATAACAATTACATAAATAAAATCCGATACGGACTGCGGTAGCGTTTGTTTTATGGCTGATTTTCCAACTCCTACACCAAAAATCCCACCGTGATAGATGGCTGCTCGTGCATGATATGCTTGATAATTTTTGTCTTTATCTGCATTATCGTTAGAAAATTTATTCTCAATCCTACTAACCCAAGTATGCACCCTATTGTTTGGTACCAAATCCGTCTTCAAAGCTAATAAAACAAATACCGATATCATTGATACCAAAAGAATTACATACCTTATGACATATTTTAATCTAATCCCTCCGATGAGCATTATCATTATTGATACAACCATAATAATAAGCCCCGTAGAACCATTATCCGTAAACACAAATCCCACAGATAATATAGGCACTATAAAGATAAAAAAGATATCCATAAATGTCATCTTTTCACGAAGTATATCCGCTTTCTTAGAAATATATGAGCACTGAAGCATTATCGTTGAAAGATACGTAGTTGTCTCATTGGATACATACTGTAACTGCGAACTGGCAGAATATCCAGGCAAAATAGATAATAGGGAAATTAAAATAACCATACCCAAGAGAATCCTATCCCCTGAGAATATTTTATGTTCATATGATTTCCTCGTAAAAAAATCTACAATTTTCCTCATATTAAAAAAACTTATTTCAAGGCTAATACAGCTTGTTTGAATTTCTTACCTCTATCCTCATAACTCTTGAATAAATCAAAACTCGCACAGCAAGGCGAAAGTAAAACTGTATCTCCTTTATGAGCAACATTTTTGGCTATTTTCACGCATTCTTCTAAATTTGATGTATCATAAATAGACTCTTTATTAGCGCTAAAAAAATCTATAATCTTCTTATTATCAACCCCTAAGCAAACAATAGCCTTTACTTTCTCTTTTACCAATTCCTCTATCTCGGTATAATCGTTACCTTTATCTACCCCTCCCACAATCCATATAGTAGGCGTTTTCATACTTTCTAAGGCGTAATAAGTAGCATTAACATTCGTTGCCTTGCTATCATTAATGTATTTTACCCCATCAATCTCGGCAAATTGCTCCAAACGATGCTCCACCGATTGGAATGTTTTCAAGGACTCTACCAAACTATTATCACTAATATTCAATAATTTAGCAGTAATAGAAGCTGCTAAACAATTCGCTACATTATGTTTTCCCACCAAAGACATTTCACCAATAGGCATAGAAAAAGTTCTTCCCTCCAATTTCACAAAAATATGGTCATTAGTAGCAAATCCTCCCTCTTCTAATTCCTCATTAAGTGAGAACAATAGTTTTTTAGCATTAATATCTACCCTATTCAGTAGTTTTTGACTCATTTCATCATCTTTATTACAAATGAAGAAATCATTATTTTGTTGATTTTTAGCAATATTGAATTTTGCCAAAGCATATTCTTCGTAATTATAATTATACTGGTCAAGATGGTCGGGCGACAAATTGAGCAACAACGAGATATATGGACGGAAATTCTGAATATCATCCAACTGGAAACTACTGATTTCAAGCACAAAATAATCATACTGCTCCTCGGCCACCTGCTTTGCAAAGCTCTTACCAATATTCCCTCCTAAACCTACATTAAACCCCGTATTTTTTAATATATGATATATCAGTGAAGTAGTAGTCGTTTTCCCATTACTCCCCGTAATGGCAATAATTTTGGCATCTGTAAATTCCGATGCAAACTCTATTTCCGAAGATAAGCGGATACCTTTTTCTTTAATTTTTTTTATCAAATCGGCCTTTTTAGGAATACCTGGGCTTTTGATAACCCAATCTGCAGATAAAATTCGCTCCTCATCATGAGAACCTTCTTCAAACTCAATCTCAGCATCTTCCAATTGTTTTTTGTAACTATCCTTAATACTTCCTTTATCCGAAAGGAAAACCTCCATTCCTTTTTTCTTTGCTAAAAGTGCGGCTCCTACACCACTCTCGCCACCACCTAATATTATAATTTTCATTGCTTTTTATAGATTTAATGTTTATTCTCTTCTTCTGCTATACGGAAAAAACTAGATTTATCTCACTTTCAAAGTAATTAAACAAATAATTGCTAATATAACACCAATAATGAGAAATCTCATAACGATTTTACTCTCATGGTAGCCACTTTTTTGATAATGGTGATGCAAGGGCGACATTTTGAAAAGTCTGTGATTCTGAGCATATTCTAGCCCATATCTCTTCTTTCTATATTTGAAAACTACTACTTGTAACATCACTGAAAGATTCTCTATCAAAAAAATTCCACAAAGAACGGGTATCAATAATTCTTTTCTCAAAATAATCGCCAAAACAGCAATCACTCCACCTAGCATCAAGCTTCCCGTATCTCCCATAAATACCTGTGCTGGATAGGTATTATACCAAAAAAATCCAATAACAGCCCCTACCATTGCGAAGGCAAAAATAGTAGTCTCACCCATATTCGGAAGAAACATAATATTCAAATAATCAGCAAAAATGATATTCCCTGATAAATAAGCAAAAAATGCTAAAGTAAGCAAAATAATCGTGCTTGTACCAGCTGCCAAGCCATCTATACCATCTGTAATATTCGCACCATTAGAAACCGCAGTTACAATAAATATCACCATCGGGATAAAAACCGCCCAAGACCACTCTTGTGCTTGTTCTTCATTCATCCAAAAAAGAATCTTACTATAATCAAACTCATTATTCTTCACAAATGGTACAGTAGAAACCTGCTTTTTCTCTGTAGGCATAAACTTTTTTTCAATCTTATTTCGATCAAAAGACCCCGCATCGGAGTATTTTCTTTTCACCAATATATCCGAATGGTAAAACATCACCGCTCCCACAACAAGCCCCAAGCCTACCTGTCCTATTACCTTAAATTTTCCACTAAGCCCATCCTTATTTTTCTTTATCTTTTTTAAATAATCATCAATAAAACCAATTGCTCCCATCCAAATCATAGAAATAATGAGTAAAATAATGTAAATATTATTGATTTTAGTGAATAATAATACGGGAACGAGTGTCGCTATGATGATAATAAGCCCTCCCATCGTTGGTGTTCCTTCTTTTTGCTTTTGGCCCTCTAATCCAAGGTCTCTTACAAGCTCTCCCATCTGTTTTCTTCGGAGAATATTAATAATTTTCTTTCCGTAAAGTAGAGCTATCAATAATGAAAATAGCACCGACATACCCGCACGGAACGAAATGTATTTCAATAAGTTTAACCCTGGTATATGTATCCCTTGACTCGTAAGATATTCGTATATATAGTATAACATAATTAATTCCTTGTCTCCAAAAGAGCAATAGTGGCAAGGAAACTCACTTTTTTATTTTTTTAATATTCTTCCTATAATGTACTTTATGTTCTCAAAGAAACCTACAAATTTTATTTTATAATATTCTTTGGCAGACAATGCTGATAGTTTATATAGCAACGAACATTTATACAATTTCCCTCTATCCAACATTTCATCTAAAAAACTTCTATAAGATGCCTTAAATTTTATTATTGATGGGTATTCAACATTATTATTATCAAATAGAAATATACTCCACAATTGATTATGATTCGCCTTAAGACCATAAGTATAATAATGTGCAGATTCAGAAGCTTTTAGCATTAAAATACTATAATCATCTTTTTCCAACATTATTTTCATTGCAGAAACATAGGCTATTAAATAATCTGCCAACCCCCTCATTCCTTGTAGCTTAGTTTTATCATTTTTTATATCATCATAATATTTAATAGGCGGAGGTAAAACTACTGATTTATAACATTTTACAAACTCATCATACCAATCATTTATGAATTTATTATTCTTCGGAGCAGCTAAAAAATAGGTCTCCAAAATAGGTCTATCAAGATTTGTAGTGATTATATCTGCATAAAAACCTATTACATCTGTATGATAATCCTCCTTCAAACGATATACCCAATCCAAATTTTCTGTCAATAATATACTTGCATCTATCCAAAATCCACCATAAGTTCTCAACAAATCCAGCCTAATAATATCTGAATAATTGGCGACTGGCAAAAGTTCATTTTTTTCTATAATATTCGGTAAAAAATCCCTTAAAATCTTGCTATTCAAGATATTTATTTCATATTCGGGGAGGATTTTCTTTATTTTTTGGATACAAAGTTCCACTAAAATAGACTTTTTTCCTTCCCAATACATCCATATAATACGAGGAATTTCTTCTCTATTTTCAGCCCCCTTTCCCCATAAAATTTTAGTAACTTCCATATTTTTATTTTCCCATTATATTTACGAGTTCTAATATTGTTTCTTTATCATCAAAATGATGCCTTACCCCATTGATTTCTTGATAAGTTTCGTGGCCTTTTCCTGCTAGCAAAACGATATCTTTGGGTTCTGCGAATTTTATTGCCATTTTTATTGCCTCCTTTCGGTCTGGGATAGTGATATATTTACTAAAATTTTGAGACTCTACCCCTGCCTCTATTTCTTTGATTATCTGCGCTGGGTCTTCTGTCCTCGGATTATCCGAAGTAATGATTGCCAATGTAGATTTTCTTGTCGCTACCTTTCCCATTTCTGGGCGTTTTTCGCGGTCACGGTCACCTCCACAGCCAAAAATCGTAATCAATCGTTCGTTCTTTGTCCTAATCTCATTGATACTATCCAAAATATTCTCCAAAGCATCGGGCGTGTGGGCATAATCCACCACGAAAATAATCCCTCCTTGAGATTTCAATACTTCGAATCGTCCATTTACCCTTTTTAGTTTAGAAATCGTAGTGAGAATTTCATTTTCTTCAAATCCTAATTCTCTTGCTATTGCAAAAACTAATAACAGATTATATACATTAAATTTCCCTGTGAGCGTTGTCCAAAATTCTTTTCCATTAAAGTCAAGTAACATTCCATTAAAATCCAACTCCAATAATTTCCCGTGATAATCCGCCAAAGTTTTCACGGCATAAGTTTTCTTTTTTGCCTTAGTATTCTGTAGCATCACCAGACCATTTTTATCATCAATATTTGTGATAGCCACAGCCGTTTGTGGCAACTCATCAAAAAATCGTTTTTTGGTGTTAAGATATTCCAAAAAAGTTTTATGATAATCCAAATGGTCATGAGTAATGTTGGTAAACCCTGCAATACGGAAATTCAGTCCATCTATTCTTCCTTGATGGATTCCGTGGGAACTCACCTCCATAAAAGCATATTGACAACCCTGCTCCACTGCCTTGGATAAGATTTTATTTAATGTAATAATATCTGGTGTAGTATGAGTTGAAGGGAAAACCTCATCACCAATACGATATTCCACTGTAGAAATAAGTACCGACGAATATCCCATTTTTTTGAAAATATCAAATAAAAGGGTCGAGACAGATGTCTTGCCATTGGTTCCTGTAACACCTACCAAAGTCAATTTCTCTGACGGATTACCATAAAAATTACTTGCCAAAAGCCCTAAAACTTTTGATGAATTTTCTACTTTGATATAGATTATCCCTTCTTCTTTTTGCTCTGGCAACACTTCACATACAATTGCTTTTGCCCCTTTTTCTATCGCTGATGGAATATATTGATGCCCATCAACCAATGTTCCCTTTATCGCTATATAGAGTGAGTTTTTTACTGCTTTTCGGCTATCAAAGACTATTTCCGAAATCTCAATTTCTTTATTTCCGAGGATATCTAAAACATCTACTCCATTTAATATATCACTTAAAATCATTATTTAGGATTCTATTTTATTAGTTTATTCGATTATATTTTATCTATCCAATACCAAATAAATTCTTTGCCCTTTTTTTAGTTTGGTATCAGGGATTGGGAATTGCTCCTTCACTCGTCCCACACCTTCGTATTTCACTCTATACCCTTCGTTTTCAAGTTGAGATATAGTATAGGCTCCCACCGAACCAATGATATTAGGCATTATATTATTTTTCACTGATATTTTTTCTTGCTTAGGTATAAGTTTTTTTAAATCTACTGGCTTCGTATTTGGGTTAATATCTATATTTTGAGGCATTTTAAGGAAAGTTCGTCCTGCTATTTCCTTAAAGACAGGTGCTGAAACAGTTGAGCCATAATATCCTATTGAGGTATCAGGTTGATTAATCATTACCAAACAGGTGTATAGCGGTTTATCAGCAGGATAGAATCCCGCAAATGAAGCTTGATATTTCCTAGTTCCTGGTATCCAATACTCAAATCTGGCAGTACCTGTCTTTCCAGCCATTTTAAGATTTGGAGTAAATATACTTTTCGCAGTTCCCTTTTCTACAGCTTTTACGAGGGCTCTTGTCATCATATCTATTGCCTTGTCAGAGGCAATTTTATCTACCATTACTTGTGGTTTAGCCTCGTAGATTATCTTACCATTATCGAGGACTTTATCAATAAATATTGGTTTTAACATTTTCCCTTTGTTGGCAATAGCATTATAAAAAGTAGCCATTTGTATAAGAGAAAAATTCGTTGAATACCCATAAGATATAGAAGCAAGTGTCGCCCTATTCCAGCTTTTATTTTTAGGAGTTACGATTTTTGGACTAGCAACACCCGAGACTTCCAAATCTAATTTTTCGGCCATTTTCCAGCGTCTCAAATGATTCAAGAAGGTATTTGGACTATCTTTATAGTATTTCGTAATGAGCTTAGCCGTCCCCACATTAGAGGAGTTTGCCAATACATCAGAAATATCGTAAAGCCCGCCACCGTGCCCATCACTAATTTTCTGTCCGCCATAGACCCAAGTTCCATTCTCTACATTTACGGTGGTATTATCATCAATGAAGCCATCATCCATACCTGCCAAAAGGGAAACTACCTTAAAGGTAGAGCCCTGCTCGGTGGCATCTTTTAGAGCATAGTTATAGGTATCCTTATAGCTTCCATCTTTGGTTTTTGTGAGATTCACCATTGCGCGAACCTTTCCTGTGGCAACTTCCATCACTATTACACTACCGTGATGAGCCTTATACTGGACAAGCTGCTTCTCTAAGGCTGAACTGGCAATATCTTGAATCCTCAAATCTAGTGTAGTATATACATCATTTCCGTCAACGGGGTCAATAGTTTTCCAATAATTAATGGGTTTCCATTGTTTAGAATTTATTTTTTGTTCCTCTCGTGAGCCATCTTTTCCTCTCAAATATTTAGAAAAAGCCGCCTCCAACCCTGAGTGCCCCCTCTCGTCATCTACACCGATAGTCCCTGCACCTATTTCACTTGTTGCCAACTCTCTGTGATATTTTCTTTCTACAATAAAACCTCCCTTACTTTTTCCTTTGTTAAAAATCGGGAACGACCTTATTCTTGCATATTTATCAAATTCTAATCCTGTGATGAGCCTATAATATTGATTTTTACGACTTCTTTCCTTATTGAGTTTCACCAAGAAATAAGACTTGGGTTTATTAAACATCGCTCCGAGTGAGTCTGCAAGGGCATCTACATTGTTTTTGAATAAAGTATCCCTCATCGTTTTGAAATCTACATAGATGTCATACCTCATCACAGTAGTAGCCAATATTGTCCCATCGGTGGCAAAGAGGTTTCCTCTTGCTGCTTTTACTTTGTTGGTACGATAGTTACTATCTACCAACTTTTTAATATCTTCTGCATCAGAGTATTGTATAAAACATATTTTTACCAAAACCCCTAGCATAGCAAACAAAACGAACGCAAAAAGAGACATTGAACCTATTTTCGGAGAGGAGCTTTCTTTATTTTTTCTTTGCATCATCTATTCTTATTAATAATTTGTGTGGGTGGTTTTCAAGAGGGATTAGAGAGTCCTTAATAACTTCCTTGCCAAGTTCAGATTCCATTTTCACTTTTATCAATTTACTTTGAGCATAGGCATTACGAGATTTATATTCTTCCACTTGCTCTTTCAAGTCATTGATGGTTGCTATCTGGGAACTCACCTTATGGTTAGCCATAATAATCAAAATTAGAAATATGATAACCTCAAAGATGAGCCATCTATTTTCTTTAAACGATTTACTATCAAAAAACTCTCCACCAAGCACTTCTGATATTTTCGTATTATTCTTTTTTTTCGCCATTACTTATTCATTAATATGATTTATAGCTTAATTCCTACCCTCATTTTAGCACTTCTTGCACGAGTATTTTGAGATATTTCAGCCTCATCTGGGACGATAGCTTTGGATTGTGGCAAATCAAAAAATTTTTGATAATTCCCATACACATCGCGTTCAGGTTCTCCATCAAACATTCCATTTTTCAAAAATCTCTTCACCAATCTATCCTCAAGAGAGTGATATGATATCACAACCAATCGTCCTTCGGATTTTAGCACACTATATGCTTGTGTGAGCATCTCTTTCAGCACTTCTAATTCCTCATTCACCTCAATACGAATAGCTTGAAAAACTTGTGCAAAAAATTTATTTTGTTTATGTTGTGGCACGAACGAAAAGACCCTTTTCAAGTCCTCTGTACTATCAATTTTTTTTGTTTTTCGCTGATGGACAATCTCTTTGGCCAACTTTCTCGCCTCCCTCAATTCTCCATAATAATAAAAAATATCCGCCAATTGTTCTTCCTCGTATTCATTAATCACCTTTTGAGCATTCAACGTTTGCAAAACATTCATTCTCATATCCAAAGGAGCATCAGTACGGATAGAAAAACCTCTCTCAGCCTCGTCAAACTGATGCGAAGATACTCCTAAATCAGCTAAAATACCATCTACCTTCTCCACACCAAACATTCGCAAAGAATTCTCCAAAAAACGAAAATTTTGGTTGATTAATGTAAATCTCGGGTCATCTATCCTATTATTCAATGCATCTAAATCTTGATCAAAAGAAAAAAGGCGTCCATTAGCAGACAATCGACTAAGAATATCCCGAGAATGCCCACCACCTCCAAATGTACAATCTACATAAACACCATCTGGATTAATAACCAAATTATCTACACTCTGCCTCAATAAAACGGGGATATGGTACCCTATATCATTAGTTTCTGTATTCAAAATTTCTATTTTTTAGTGATTAACTTTCACTTGTAGCCAAAACTATAACCTACAAATAAAACAACGCACAAAATTAATCAATTTTTCCTCAAAATAAATATTTATCATCTTGAATGTGGATAATTATTTATTATTTTCTCTCATTAATATTAAAAATTTCTTAAATACCCACTTTATATACCAATAAAATAAAATAAAATTCGTATTTTTGCGTCTCGAGGACACGAAAATTATGATTTTTAAATTCAATTTTAAAAAAGTAAAAACATACAACTACATCGACGAAGGCACTGGAAAACCGCTCGTTCTACTACACGGATTAATGGGGGGACTCAGTAATTTTGATAATATGGTGGAATTCTTCTCCAGCAGAGGCTATAGAGTGATTGTTCCACAATTACCAATATACGAATTATCTGTACTCAATACTAACCTAACGGCCTTAGCGAAATATGTCGCAAAGTTAATAGATGAATACATCAAGGAACCTGTAACCATCGTAGGAAACTCTATGGGGGGACATATCGGACTGATACTCACTACTATCCGACCTGATTTAGTAGATAAACTCGTATTAACGGGAAGTTCTGGACTTTATGAAAGAACCTTCGGTGATTCTTTCCCAAGAAAAGGAGATAAAGAATACATCAAGAAAAAAACACAGGAGGTATTCTACGACCCAAATGTCGCCACCGATGAACTTGTAGATGAAGTTTTCAGTATCGTAAATGATAGAATGAAAGGTATAAAAACCGTGATGCTTGCCCGTAGTGCCATCAAACACAATATGCTAAAAGACCTACCCAACATAAAGTGTCCCACTTGTATCATTTGGGGAAAGCAAGATAATGTAACACCTCCCGACATCGCCGTGGAGATGAATAAGAATATTCCGAACTCTGACCTATTTTGGATTGATAAGTGTGGGCATGCCGCAATGATGGAGCAACCAGAAGAATTCAACAATATACTGTATCAATGGCTAAAAAAGTTTGATATTTAGAGAAATAAACTCTTCACTTTAGATAAGAAAATATAGCATGCTCATTAAATCTGCAAATTTCGTAAAAAGTAGTAGCAAGTGGCAAGAATGCCCCGAGCCAAATATTGCCGAATATGCCTTCATCGGGCGGTCTAATGTGGGAAAGTCCTCCCTCATCAATGCGATGATGAACAAAAAAGATTTGGCAAAAACATCTCAAACACCTGGAAAAACTCAACTCATCAATCATTTTTTAGTGAATGAAGAGTGGTACCTTACCGACCTACCTGGCTACGGATATGCGAAAGTTTCTAAATCTCAAAGAAAAGATTTTGAAAAACTCATTACGAACTATATTCTCAATAGAAAAAACCTCGTAAATCTATTTATCCTCGTAGATATCCGCCATACACCTCAAAAAATTGACTTAGAGTTTATGGAATGGTGTGCCGAAAGTGGTATTCCCTTCTCTATTATTTTCACAAAGGCTGACAAACTGAAACCCAATGCTGTAACTCAAAATGTGGAAACCTACCAACAGAAATTATTGGAGACTTGGGAAGAATTGCCAGAGTTATATATCACTTCTGCGGAAAGGAAAGAAGGAGGCGAAAATATCTTGAATTTCATAGAACATACTAATGAATATTTAAGAAAACATAATGTAAAATTTAAATAGTTCATTCTTAGAACATTCATATAAAAAAGAGATTCCTTTGAATCTCTTTTTATTTTAATCATCTAATATCCAGATATTTATGAGTTTGCACCGAGTATCTCCACTGTGGATTATTTAATATAAATTCTATTATTTTTGGATAATTTTGCTCTCTCCTGCTCCATTCTGTTTGTAGATATAGTAAGCAATCATTAGAGACTTTTTCGGCTTGTTGTTCTGCAAATTTAAAATCGTGATTATTGAATATCACCATTTTTAGTTCATTTGCTTTCTCATAAACTTCGGGTAGAGGCAATTTCGTTTTTTTTGGAGAAAGGGTTATCCAATCTAGATGCCCACTAAGAGGGTGAGCCCCCGAAGTCTCAATATGAATCCTACAACCATTGTCTTTTAATGCTTCCGTCAGCACATCTAAATTCCACATAAGTGGTTCTCCCCCCGTGATAATCACCAATTTGCAATATTCAGAGGCAGTTTTTGCCAAAGCTTTCATATCCATCAGAGGGTGAATATCGGCATCCCAACTTTCTTTCACATCACACCAATGGCAACCGACATCACACCCAGCCAAACGGATAAAATATGCCGCTCGCCCAGCGTGGAAGCCTTCGCCTTGTATCGTATAAAAGTGTTCCATTACGGGAAGTAGTTTTCCTTCTTTCATTAAAATTTCTTGCTTCATAGTTTTATTTTTACCACATATCTTAAAACATTAAGAGTGAAAAATCACCCTTAATGCGAATTATTATTATGGAAATAAGATGTTTTTATACTTGGCATCAAATTTCGTTCATTAGTCGTTATATACAGATGTTTTATAGGCTATGATTGTATTTTTCATCAGCATAGCTCTTGTCATAGGTCCCACTCCACCAGGTACAGGAGTAATTGCAGATGCCTTACTTTCACAAGAAGCAAAATCTACATCGCCAGCGAGATAGTAGCCTTTTTCGGAGTCATCATCAACACGAGTAATCCCCACATCAATAATCACAGCACCATCTTTTATCATACTACCTTTCAAAAAATTAGGTACGCCAAGTGCGGTAATCACAATATCTGCCTTCTGAGTATATTCCTCTATATTTTCGGTATAGGAATGCACAAGTGTAACAGTAGAGTTACCTGGGAAATCTTTTCTTCCCATCAAGATACTCATTGGTTTTCCTACGATACGGCTTCTACCTATAATCACGCAATGTTTCCCTTTTGTCTCAATATTGTATCGTTCCAAGAGAGTTAAGATACCGAAAGGTGTCGCCGGAAGAAAAGTGTCCATCTCCAAAGCCATTTTCCCAAAATTCTCAGGATGGAAGCCATCTACATCCTTTCTTGGGTCTATGGCATTAATAATTTTTTCTTGGTCAATTTGCTTAGGTAATGGCAATTGCACGATAAAACCATCCACTGCCTTAGATTTATTTAGTTCATCTATTTTCTCCAAAAGTTCTTGTTCGGAAACGGTACTTGGGAATTTTATCGTAGAAGATGTAAAACCCACTTCTTGACAATCCTTCACTTTTGAATTCACATAAGCTTTACTAGCTCCATTATTTCCAACCAAAATAGCGACCAAATGAGGAGCTCGCCTTTTGTTAGCCAGAATTTTATTAACTTCTTCTCTAATTTCGGATTTTATTGTTCTAGACAATGCTAATCCATCAATAATCTGTGCCATTTTTACTTTTTTATTAAATTTATTTATATTCTTTTCTCTTTGAAATAATTAATCAATCCATTTGTTGAAGAATCATGAGAATCAATTTTGTCATCGGAGTGCAATTCTGGAAGAATCTTATTCGCTAAAACTTTCCCCAATTCTACCCCAAATTGGTCAAAACTATACACATTCCAAATCACTCCCTGAACAAAAATTTTATGTTCATACAAAGCTATAAGTTGCCCCAACGAATACGGTGTAAGCTCATCTATCAGCAAAGAATTTGTTGGTGAGTTTCCTTGAAAAACTTTATAACTCAGTATTTTATAAATTTCATCATCAGTATTTCCTGATTGTTTTAGTTCAGCATAAACCTCATCTTCATTTTTTCCAAAAGCAAGAGCCTCTGTCTGAGCAAAAAAGTTTGCCAATAGTTTTTCTTGATGGTCAGCAACCACATTACAAGACCTCACAAAAGCGATAAAATCTGCTGGAATAAGTTCAGTTCCCTGATGCAATAGTTGATAAAACGAATGTTGCCCATTCGTACCAGCCTCTCCCCAAATAATTGTCCCAGCCTCATAATTCACAAAATCACCATTTCTATCCACAAATTTCCCATTAAAAAATATTTTCCTCGGCAATACCAAAAGACTTTACTGCATCAATATTCGTGGAAAGAGCAACGAAATGCTTAGCTACATCCTCTTCCGTAGCCTTCTGAAGAAACCATTTTTTTGCTGAAAAAGCATTTGTTATAGTCTCCTGCGTGGTGAAAGTCTTAGATGCTACGATAAATAATGTTGTCTCTGGATTGAGATTTTTCAGTACTTCAGCTAAATGATTACCATCTACATTAGAGATAAAATGAGTATTAAGCCTCGTTTTATAGTGTTTCAATGCAGAACAAACCATTACTGGGCCAAGGTCTGATCCTCCAATACCTATATTCACTACATCTGTAATTTTTTCACCTGAAAAACCTCTATACTCACCAGAAATCACTTTTTCGGAAAATAATCTCATTTGAGATAATACTCTCTTTATCTTAGGCTTAACATCTTCACCATCAACAAAAATTGGTTTATCTGAAAAATCTCTCAGTGCGGTATGTAGCACGGCTTTGTTTTCTGTTTCGTTGATTTTTTCTCCTGAAAACATCAGATTAATAGCCTCCTTCACTTTGGTTTCTTCTGCCAAACGAAGAAGATATTCCATTGTTGTAGAGTTGATTAAGTTTTTAGAATAGTCAAAAAGATAATTATCTCTCTTCACAGAAAACTCCTCAAAACGGCGAGGATTTTCGGCAAAGAGAGTTCTTAAATCAAATTCGTTTTCAAGAAAATGTTCTACTAAATACTCCCAAATATTGGTTTCAGTAGGGTTTATTTTTGGTAACATACTTCTATTTAAGTTAGGGCAAAGATAAAGAAAAAGATTTAATTTAGAAACTCAGTATTTATCTCAACAATAACCATCTTTTGGTATTGAAAAAAAATCAAATTATTCCTATATTTGCAATAACATCTAAAAAAATAACAGAGACGAATGGCAAAGCTGAAAACATCTTATTTTTGTCAGAGTTGTGGTACCCAACACTCTCAATGGCAGGGACAATGCAAAAGTTGCAGAGAATGGAATACCATAGTGGAAGAAGTAGTAGAAAAGCAACCCAAATCAGCTATAAATACCGACAAACAACACATTATCAATATCATAGAAGTTGAAACAAAAGACGAACCAAGAATAAAAACACCATCTGAAGAGTTAAACAGAGTTTTGGGAGGCGGTATCGTTTTAGGGTCGGTAACACTCATTGGAGGCGAACCTGGGATTGGAAAATCTACTCTTTTACTACAATTAGCCCTAAAAATGAAGAAAAAAATCCTCTATGTCTCTGGTGAAGAATCGGCATCACAAATAAAGATGCGAGCTGATAGATTAACAGAAATGCAAAATCCAAATTGCTTTCTCTTCACAGAAACTTCTATGGAAAAAATCCTCTATGAAGCTCAGAAATTACTCCCAGATTTTATGATAATAGACTCTATACAGACGCTACACTCATCTAATATTGAGAGTTCTGCAGGGTCGGTATCACAAATACGGGAATGCTCCAATGAAATTATCAAATTTGCAAAAAAACACAATATCCCAGTATTCCTCGTGGGGCATATCACCAAAGATGGGCATATTGCAGGACCAAAACTTTTGGAGCATATGGTAGATGTTGTCCTTAATTTTGATGGTGATAGGAATCACCTATTCCGCTTACTTCGGGCTAATAAAAACCGTTTTGGTTCTACGGCCGAAATTGGTATCTACGAAATGATTGCTCAAGGACTAAAAGAAATAAAAAATCCATCTCAGATACTCATCACAAAAAAATTTGAGGAACTCTCTGGAAACTCTATTGCCGTAACATTAGAAGGAAATCGCCCAATGCTCCTTGAAATACAAGCTCTCGTGAGTAGTGCTGTGTATGGTGTACCACAAAGAAGTTGTACAGGATTTGATGCGAAACGGCTTAATATGCTCCTCGCTGTATTAGAAAAACGATCAGGGTTTCAATTGGGGGCAAAAGATGTTTTCCTCAATATCACAGGAGGAATCAAGACCGACGACCCAGCTCTTGACTTGGCAGTAATAGCATCCATACTATCCAGCAACCAAGATATTGCCATTTCTGAAAGATATTGCTTCGCAGGAGAGATTGGACTAAGTGGGGAAATACGCCCTGTACCACAAATAGAACATCGCATATCGGAGGCCGAAAAATTAGGCTACGAAAAGATTTTTGTATCCAATCTTAACAAAATACCTAAAAAAAAATATACTATAAAAATTGAAGGTACAAGTAAAATAGAAGACTTTGCCGATAGATTATTTTAACAAAAAAACACCAAAAATAATATAATGAATTACACCGCCCAACAATTAGCCTCTATCACCCATTCTAAACTTTTGGGAAAAGCTGACCTTATTGTAAAAAATATCGTATTTGATAGCCGAACCATCTTCGCTGTGAATCAAACGGCATTTATTGCTATATCTACCAAGAAAAATTCAGGTGAGAAATATATACAAGACGCTATTAATAAGGGAATTAAAATTATCATCACGGAAAATATACCAGAAAATATACAAAAGGATTTAACTTACATCATCACAGAAAATACTACCGAATTCCTACAAAATTTGGCAAAACATCATATCCTACAATTTCCTGACCTACAAACCATTGGCATCACAGGGAGCAACGGAAAGACCATCGTAAAAGAATGGCTATACCAAAGCATCAATAAAGATTTCTCAGTAGTGAAGTCTCCAAAGAGTTTCAACTCACAAATAGGCCTACCCATTTCCCTACTACAAACCAATGATAATCATCAAATTGGAATATTTGAAGTAGGTATCTCTCATCCTAACGAAATGGATATTTTGGAACATATTTTCCAACCTAAAATAGGACTACTCACCCATATCGGTACAGCCCATCTCACAAATTTTCAAAATGAAAAACAACTCATTCAAGAAAAAATAACTCTCTTCAAACATTCTGAAATCATCATTTACAACGGAGACAATCAAGAAGTAAAACACTTAATAACAGCTACTTACCCTGAAAAAAAACTTATTTCCTATGGATTAAACTACGACAATGATGTAAAAATAATCCCAACCAAAGAAAATTCCCCAAATATTATCGTGGATTATTTTGGAGAGACTTTCTCAATCCCTATTTATCAAAAAGATGATGCCACACTTTGTAATATACTTAGTATCATTACATTATTAAAACAATTTAACTTTAACAATGAGAAAATAAGCCAAAGAATAAGCCTATTAAAAAGTATAGAAATGAGATTAGAAAGCGTAGAGGGCGTCCGAGGAAACCTCATCATTAATGATTCTTTCAATCTCGATTTAGATTCATTAATCATTGCTTATCAATTCATTAACGAATATAATAAACCTCAAAAAATACTCATTCTTACTGATTTCATTGATAGCAAAACGGCGGATTTATATCAAAAAGTCGTAAGTTATACCAACGAACAACATTTTGATAAAATATTCCTTATAGGTAAGGAAATCATCCAATTCGAAAAGGATTTCAATACAGAGACTTATTCCTTCTCTTCCATAGACGAATTAATTAATAGCCAACAAATTAACAAACTTGAAAACTCTTTAATTTTATTAAAAGGGGCAAGAATATTCAGTATTGAAAAATTAAAAAATCACCTTGAACTACAAAAACACGACACAATTTTAGAAATCAATCTAAATGCTATTTTACACAATATAAATGCCCATAAGGCTCTGCTAAAACCAACCACAAAAATGATGGCTATGGTAAAGGCGTTTTCCTATGGATTAGGTGGTTACGAAATCGCAGAATTTTTGCAACATCATCATATAGACTATCTAACAGTGGCCTACGCAGACGAAGGTGTGGAGCTGAGAAAACACGGCATAACAACTCCAATTATGGTAATGAACCCCGAACAGCATAGCTACAGCACTATAATAGACTATAATCTGGAACCGGAAATATACAGCTTCCGCGTGTTAGAAAACTTCTGTAATCAACTGAAAATAAAGGGATATAACACTCCGTACCCGATACATATTAAGTTAGAAACAGGAATGCACAGATTAGGATTCAAGACCCACGAGATTGAAGAACTCATTACTAAAATCCACGACCTTCCAGTAAGAATCCAGTCTATATTTTCTCATCTTGCCACTGCTGATGACGACAACGAAAAGGCATACACCCTACAACAAATACATATTTTTGATGAGAACTCTACAAAGTTAGTCACTAGGCTTCCATATCAGCCAATCCGTCATATTCTTAATTCATCAGGAATTGCAAATTTCACTGATTATCAATTTGATATGGTGAGAATAGGCATCGGAATGATTGGTCTTTCTCCGAATGATAAATTACAAAAACAACTCCATAATGCTGTTAGTTTCAAAACTTTAATTTCGCAAATTTCGAAGGTAGAAGTGGGTAATACTATTGGCTACAACCGCCGATATTCAATAAAAAATAACACCCGAATTGCCACAATACCCGTAGGATATGCCGATGGAATACCTCGCCTCGTAGGGAATGACGTTGGGCGTGTGAAAGTACACGGAAAATATGTTCCTATCGTTGGGAACATCTGTATGGATATGATGATGATAGACTTGGGCAAATTACCTGCCGAAGAAGGTGATGAAGTGGTAATATTTGATACTTTGGAAGAGTTATTAACCTTGTCTAAACACTGCCAAACAATACCTTACGAAGTGCTTACATCCATCTCCCGAAGAGTAAAAAGAATTTATGTGAAAGATTAAGCATTATCTCATCATAACTAGTACATAATGATAAAATAAAAATACTAGTGGTAATGGCATACTTAATCCAAAAACAACTGGATTTTAAAATTGTGGAATAAACCAAAGCGAGATTTTAGTAAATCTCGCTTTGGTTTATAAAGAATAGCAAATAAATAACATTTATATATCATCAAAAAGAGAAAGTTGGTCAAATTCTTTATTTTTTACCTTTTTAGATTTATTTTTTATTTCCTTTTTTAATAATTTTTCTCTTTTTTTCTTTTCTTCCAATTCTAATTGATTCATTGGAGAAAATTTATCTTTATCTGATTCTTTTGGATAATTTCCCTCAATATACAATTTAACTAATCCTGCATGGGATAATGGCTTGGTAATATCTCTAAAATCTATATTTATATTATAATCTAAAAGAACAATATCATTATTTTTTGAATACTCTTTAATTTTATCAATAATTTCTTTTACTTCTTCTACATTTTCCAAAACCCATTTATATGTTGGTAAATATATCTCCATTCTTGCTTCAAAATATTCTAACAACTCCTCCTTACTTCCATAAATACCCCTCTTATGTCCTAATAACCTCCCATTTTTTCTTACACTTCTTTTAACATCTTTCATAGTATCATTGTCAAATGTAGATAACGATATATCATGACTTTCAAAAACCTTTAGACCTTGCCACACTGCTTCTACACAAGTAGCCTTTTTATTCTTAGTGAAAGGAATTGGAATATTCCCATGCGGAAAAAAAGGACTTAACATCTTTCCTTTTTTATTATTAGATGAAGATGTTATATCAAGAATAAATGTATTAGGAAAATCCTTTTTTATATTTTCTATTTTTCTCTTTTTATTAACTACATAAATCATCTTACCTTAAAATTTATTTATATTCCTAATATATCCTATGGGTATTTTAGTCTTCACTAAAATTTCAGCTTGATAATAAGCTCTATCCGAATCTGCTAAATTAAAAAAATTATCTTTTACTACATCAAATTTAACATTTTTTAAACCTTCAATACCCCCTTCTCTCTTATGTCCAGTCTTATTAGCATTCATATCTGAGAACAATGTTCCTTTTAAAAAAGCTACCTCTATGTCTATTTCTAGTATTACAGGATCTTTAATTCTTCCTTCTTTTAGTGCATAAAACATCATAGGATGTTTCTCACAAAAACTTAACCTGGCATAATCCTCCAAGCCATATCTCCTATCCAACTGATGACTAAATTCATCGCCCCCGAATATAGAATCAATGTTGTTTTTTTTCAAAAAATTCCAAGAAAACAGCCCTCCTTCTTTCTTGATATTATCTAGATTACTTCTCTCTGTAAAATGATAAAAACAATCAATTTTATTATCTTCTAAAACCCTACGAAATTCCTCATAATTTTCTTTAAAATTTATTTTTTCTTTCTCAAGAAACCTCCTCCTCTCTTCTTCTTTCTTCTTTTGTTCATTTTGAAGCTTTTTTATTTGATCTTCAATTATTGCTTGCCTTCTTATTTCTTCTTCTCTAATACGCTTTCTTCTCTCC
>QWCL01000344.1_pt1 | contig 19554 bp, 19 predicted proteins | sample 1972551 | NCBI WGS metagenome assembly QWCL01 (sample SAMN09866709, study PRJNA288562) | Human oral metagenome isolate term2_saliva, whole genome shotgun sequencing... | isolation source: mouth | host: Homo sapiens | place: USA: California
TAGCTTCTGTCATGGCACCAGAGTAGTCATTTGTGTGTGGGTGATGAGGAGGGTTTCATGCTGACGGCGCAGCCATGCCCTCGTCAAATACACCCAAAACCTGCATCTACATCCAAAACATCTACACCCAAAATCGTCCCTTCCCTATGAAAATACGCGTTTAAATCATAGGAAAGGGATGAAATTGCATGTGTTTGTGAGAAGGGACTTTTGGGGGTCTGTCCTGGCCCCCTGGTTGCGCCACCCTGCCTTGCCCCCTTGGCCTGTCTTGCCCCTGCCCTGGCCTGCCGCCAGTGCCTCAATTGGCGGCATCTCAGTTGGCAGTATCTCAGTTGGCAGCGACTACCAGCTTGTCTGCGCTGTAAATGTCACCTTGGGGGGTAATTACGACGTCGACGGCGCCCAGCTCCGGCAGCGTCACCATCTCCTTAAAGTGCCACTTCCACTTTTGCTCACGGAACAAACCCTGCGGGATCACCAGCTCATCGACGCTTTGCACGCACAGCGACAAGGCCGCCAGCAAACTGCCGTGCACTACCAAGCTCCCATCTGGCGCCCCCACAGCCTGGGCCGCGCGAGCTGAGCGGTCTAGGTGGATGCGTGAATCCCAAAACTCCCAGTTCCTAGCCCGGCGTGAACGCAGCATCAGCAGCTCCACCTGGGCCTGATCATGCACCCAAGGCAAGGGCTGGCGCGTCTCTAGGGCCATGCGCCGGTGCAGCATCCCCTCCCAAGTAGGGCCAATGCCGCTGCGCACCAGCGGCCAGCCCACATTGGCGGCCACAACCAGCTCAGCCGCACGCACCGCAGCAGCATAAGGCTTGCGCGGCAGGATGAAGTTAATCAGGTTGGCTAGGGTCGTCGTCTTCGACTCAAGCCGCTCTAGCGAAACTATTTGGGCTGGTGCGGACATAAACCAATACTATAAAAACAAAACGCCCCACGCTGCTAAAAGCGTGGGGCAAAGCTGAGAAACTCTCAGACTATCTGTTTCAGCGAGTCTCGCGGTGCTCGGTGTGCTTACCGCAGCGGGCGCAGAACTTCTTCAGGGACAGACGGTCCGGGGTGTTACGACGGTTCTTCTTGGTGATGTAGTTGCGCTCCTTGCACTCCGAGCAAGCCAGAGTGATCTTGGGGCGAACGTCGGCGGACTTGCTAGCCACGTTGTACTCCTCTTGTTTGATCCTCGAGCAGCCCTTGAGTGGCGCTGCAACGAACCTTGCGTAGCGGGGGAGGGACTCGAACCCTCGACCTCACGATTATGAGTCGTGCGCTCTAACCAGCTGAGCTACCTCGCCAGGAACACTAAAGGCGGCCGGTGGGCCGCCATAGCGAGAGCCCCGAAAGGGAATCGAACCCTTGACCTTCTCCTTACCATGGAGACGCTCTGCCTACTGAGCTATCGGGGCAACGACCGAAATCTTATAAGGAACTTTTTTGCTTTCGCAAGTCCGTTCCGTATGATCTCAATCACTACAGCGTTCTTTCGAACTTGGTTTGACACCGAAGTGCCTTACCGTGGCAGGTGAGGGATTCGAACCCCCGAAGCATACTGCGACTGATTTACAGTCAGTTCCCTTTGGCCGCTCGGGAAACCTGCCAGTTGCATTCCGCCGGGCAAGCATGCCTGCCGTTTGGGTGCCGTGAAAGATTAGCAAGATTGCACCCCCAAATGCCAACTTATCTTAGTGGGAGCCTGGTCACACTGGCTATAATGGCTGTAATCATGCGGCTAAACCCGCTTTCACATAGACTTATATGCCCAGCTCAAACCTAAGAAAGGCACACCATGGCAGCAGATTCCTCGTTCGACGTCGTCTCCAAATATGACCGCCAGGAGGTTGACAACGCCGTCAACCAAGCCAGCAAAGAGATCAGCCAGCGCTATGACTTCCGTGGGGTTGACGCCTCCATCGAACTAGCCGGCGAGACCATCACCGTCACCGCCAACTCTGCCGAGCGCGTGCTGGCCGCCCTAGACGTACTCGAATCCAAGCTGTTCAGGCGCGGGGTTTCGCTAAAGGTACTGGACCTGGGCGACAAGGAGCCCAAGGCCTCAGGCAAGCTCTACAAGCTGGTTTGCCCGCTGCGTGAGGGTCTAAGCCAGGAAAACGCCAAAAAGATCACTAAGGCCATCCGCGAGTCCTTCCCCAAGGGTGTCAAGGCCCTGATCCAGGGCGATGAGGTGCGCGTGTCCTCCAAGTCCCGCGATGACCTACAAGCGGTAATCGCCATGCTTAAGGAACTGGACATCGACGCCGCCCTACAGTTCACCAACTACCGCTAAGCCCCAGCGCTAGGGCCCTAACATTAGGGGCGACGGCGCGGCCATGGTCGTGAGGGTACGCAGTAAGCCCCAGCCCTAGGCCCCGGCACAGTAAAGGCCCTGGCACTCTCGTAAGGAGAAGCCAGGGCCTACTTTTGGGCTGTTTGCGCGGCCCGGGCTCCTCCCCCGAGCACAAACGTCAGTAACCGGCCATGTGCTCTAGGCGCGCAATGCGCTTATCCATGGGCGGGTGGGTGCTCATAGCCTGCCCCAGGTTCCCAAAGGGGTTAGCGATCATCATGGCCGACAGGTTCTCCACCTGCGGCTCACGCGGCATGGGGTAGTTGGGCACGCCGCCCGAAAGCTTCTTAAGCGCGCTAGCCAAAGCCAGCGGGTCACCGGTGAGCGAGGCGCCGTCCTCGTCGGCGTCGTACTCACGTGTACGCGAAACCGCCAAGCGCACTAAACCAGCCGCCAGCGGCGCCAAAATAGCCATTACCAAGCCCATTGCGGCCGCCCCATTGTCGCGCTCATTACGGCTACGCGAGCTAGTGCCAAAGTACATGAACATGGTGCCCACCGAGGAAATAATCCCCGCCATACCGGCGGCAATTGAGCCGGTGAGAATGTCACGGTTGTACACGTGGCTGAGCTCATGACCCAGCACTCCACGCAGCTCACGGCGGTCAAGCAGGTTCAAAATACCCTCAGTGCAGCACACCGCCGCGTGCTGGGGGTTGCGCCCGGTAGCAAAAGCGTTAGGGCTCATGGTGGGGGCAATGTAGATGCGCGGCATGGGCTGGCCTGCAATTGAGGACAGCTCCTGCACAATCTCATACAGATACGGGGCCTGCTGGGGCGTCACCTCGTAGGCATCCATAGAGCGGATGGCCAGCTTGTCGCTGTTCCAGTAGCTGTAGGCAGTCTGGCCCACGGCGATCAGCGCGAACAGCGGCATGAAGATGAAATATCCCGATGCTCGCGCCAATACGTAACCGAAGGCGATCAAAATCGCCCACATCAGGCACAGCAGCCAAAAAGTTTTAATGCCGTTGTGATAGTGACGCTTCATGAAGGTAAGTCTAGGGGTTTAAGGGCCCCTAAAGTTACGCTAACAGGTGTGGTCAGGGGCTGGTTCGCGGCGGGCGTGAAGGGGGCGCGGCTCACCCTCGCCGTTAGCCTCAGCAGCTTTTAGATCCGCACGCAGGTTCTTGGGCAGCGAGAAAGCAATGTTTTCTGTGGCCGTGCGTAGTTCCTCGACGTCGGTGAAGCCGTATTCCGCTAGCTTTTGCACCACTTCGCGCACCAAAATTTCGGGCACGGACGCCCCTGAGGTTAGCCCCACGCTCTGGGCCTGCTCTAGCCAGCTGGGATCGATTTCGCTGGCGTAATCCACCCGGTAGGCGGCCTTCGCGCCGGCTTCTAGGGCCACTTCTTTTAGGCGCACCGAGTTGGAGGAGTTACCTGAACCCACCACAATCACCACGTCAGCGCGCGGAGCCATCTGCTTGACGGCGGCCTGGCGGTTTTGGGTGGCGTAGCAAATGTCGTCGCTGGGCGGGTCAATCATGGCCGGGAAACGTTCACGCAGGCGACGCACGGTTTCCATGGTTTCATCCACGCTTAGGGTGGTTTGCGAAATCCACACTACCTTTTCAGGGTCACGCACCTGCACCTGGTCTACTTCTTCAGGGCCGTTAACTACCTGAATGTGCTCGGGGGCCTCCCCCTGGGTGCCTTCCACCTCTTCATGTCCGCTGTGGCCCACCAAGATGATGTCGTAGTCGCCCTTGGCGAAACGCACCGCCTGCTTGTGCACTTTGGTTACCAGCGGGCAGGTGGCGTCAATGGTGGCCAGGTGGCGGGCGGCGGCCTGCTCATGCACTGCCGGGGACACGCCGTGGGCTGAGAACACTACGCGAGCACCCGGGGGCACCTCATCAGTTTCGTTGACAAAAATGGCTCCGCGACGACTGAGCGCCTCCACCACGTACTTGTTGTGCACAATCTCTTTGCGCACGTAAATGGGGGCTCCGTAGTGGGCTAGGGCTTTCTCGACGGCGTCCACGGCGCGGTCAACGCCAGCGCAGTATCCGCGTGGGGCTGCCAACAGAAGTTTTTTGGGCGAGGCTGTGGTCATAGGTACAGGGTACCTGGCCTGTATTCGTGGCACAGTGGTAGCCGTGACAAGTAGTAACCCGCCCCACGCCGTCGGCGTAAATTCGGGCGCCCCCAACGCAACTAGCCCGGCCATAGCTAACCAGGCCGTAACTAGCCAGGCCTCCCCCAATGGCGGCGGACGCCAACTGGCCGCCCTGGCCCGAGACACCACTGCCGAAAACCCTTGGCCGCTGCGGTTGCTGGCGCAAAAAGTGGAGTCCTACATGTCCAAGATGACGCCGGTGTGGGTCAGCGGCCAGGTGGTGCAGTTCAACCCGCGTCGGGGTGCCTCTATGGCGTTTATGACCCTGCGTGACAGTGAAACTGAGGCCTCCATGACGGTGGCCACCTACGCCAAGGTGCTGGCAGCCATGGATTCGCCGTTGGAGGAAGGCAGTCAGGTGGTGCTGCACGCTAAACCCACCTACTGGCTCAAGCGTGGCTCTTTCCAGCTGGTGGCTGACGAGATCAGGCCGGTTGGTTTAGGTCAGTTACTAGCCCAAATTGAACGCCTGCGTCGCGCCCTGGCTGCTGAGGGCCTATTTGATCCCTCCCGTAAGCGGCCGCTACCCTTCTTGCCGCGCGTGGTGGGGCTGGTTTGTGGGCGGCAAGCTAAAGCTAAGGATGACGTCATTAACAACGCCCGCCTGCGTTGGCCCGCCACCCGCTTTGAAATCCGTGAGGTGGCTGTGCAGGGGGCCTACGCCGTCGCCGAAGTGTCCCGAGCCATTGCTGAGCTGGACCAAATCGAGCAAGTAGATGTGATTGTTGTGGCCCGAGGCGGCGGGGCGGTAGAGGACCTACTTCCCTTTAGCGACGAAGCCCTAGTGCGCGCCGCTGCCGCCTGCCACACCCCGCTAGTCAGCGCTATTGGTCACGAAACCGACTGCCCCCTGCTGGACCTGGTGGCTGATTTTCGCGCTTCCACCCCCACCGACGCCGCCCGGCGGATCGTGCCCGACCTGCTTGAGGAGCTAGCCAGCCTGGAGACCACCGTGGCTGCGGCGCGCACCGCCTGGCAAGCCCGCCTGGAGCGTGAACAGCAGGGCCTAAAGCAGCTGCGTTCACGCCCGGTGCTGAGCCAGCCCGACGCCGTCATTAATTTGCGTCAAGCAGAAGACCGCGAACTGACCCAGCGTATGCGCCGGGCGGTAGACCACCAACTGGCCCTTAGCCAAGCCCAGCTACACACTGATCTAGCTAAACTGCGCGCGCTTAGCCCCCAGTCAGTGCTTGACCGTGGATACGCGGTTTTACGCCAATCTAATGGCGATGTGGTCACTGAAGTAGACCAGCTCAAACGCGGCACCCTACTGGAAGCCATTGTGGCTCACGGCTCACTAATCGCGCAGGTGATGGGGACTAACCCCAAGCGAATCAACTAACCCAAAATGAGACCAGACCCACCCAAAAGCGCAACTTCATGACACAATCAGACTATGACCACACCCACATCTGCCCAACCGACCGAAGTTGACCAGCTCACTTATGAGCAGGCTCGCGCTGAGTTAGCTCAGGTAGTACGCCAACTTGAGGCCGGCGACGCCCCTCTGGAGCAATCTTTGGCCATGTGGGAACGTGGTGAGGCTCTGGCCACGCACTGCCAAAACTGGTTAGACCAGGCCCGAGCCCGCCTAGAAGCAGCCACCCAAAGCGATCAGAGCTGATTTCAAGCACTGCAGCTACAAATCGAAGGAACCTTAATGAGCGAACCGCGCGTATTAGTTATTGGTGAGGCTCTTGTCGACGTCGTCGTCGGCTTGGACGCTACCACTAAGGAAATCCCGGGAGGATCCCCGGCGAACGTAGCCCTGGGGCTAGCACGCCTAGGCCGCCAAGCCGAGCTGGTGTGCTGGATCGGCAAGGACGCACGCGGCGAGCTAGTCCGCAAGCACCTTGAATCTAACGGTGTTGCCCTAGTTGAGGGCTCTGACGGGGCTGAGGCCACCTCCACCGCTGTTGCCGTTATTGGCGAAGACGGCGCCGCCACCTACCGCTTTGACCTGGACTGGAACCCGCCCACGCCGGCGCCTTCTAAGAACATCCCGCTAGCGGTACACACCGGTTCTATCGGCGCCATTATGGAGCCGGGGCGCCTAACCGTGCAGGCCGTTCTGGCAGCTTACCGCCAGACCTCCACCATCACTTACGACCCCAATGTACGCCCCCAGCTGATGGGCACCCCCGGTGACGCCCGCCCGCTGGTAGAGCGTCTAATCGCCGCCTCAGACGTAGTTAAGTGCTCCGACGAAGACCTGGAGTGGCTAACTAGCGGCGCTGACCAGGAAGAAACCCTGCGTTCCTGGCTGGAGCTAGGCCCGGCCATTGCGGTGGTTACCCGTGGCCCCGAGGGCGCCCTAGCAGTAACCTCCTCAGGCCTGCGCCTGGAAGTACCCTCCCAGCCGGCTATAGTAGCAGACACGGTAGGTGCCGGCGACTCCTTCATGGGCGGCATCATCGACGGGCTGTGGACTGAAGGCCTGCTGGGCGCCGAAAACCGCGAGGCGCTACACAACATCAGCGAAGAAGCCCTGCGCCGCGTAATCGCCCACGCCATTGCAATTGCCGCCATCACCGTTTCGCGCCCGGGCGCTAACCCGCCTACCCGCGCTGAGCTAGAGGTCATTGCTAGGGCGTGCGCTTTGATCGAAGCACAACCCGCCTACCGCGCTGAGCTAGAGGCCGCCGCTGCCGCAGTGCAGGAAGAGGAAGTTGTCACTCACGAAGAGGCAGTTACCTCAGACGCGCCTAAGAGCGCAGCTGAAGAAACCGCACCTAAGAACGCAGTCGCCCCCGCCGCGCCCGAAGGCGCAGCTGAAGAGACTAAGCACGAGTGCTGCGGAAACTGCTAAGGCACGGCATAAACGCGATTAGGGACGTTTAGGGACCTAATCGGATTGGGGGTGGCCCACCAGCCACCCCCGCCTTATGCCCCTGGCCTGCTAAAGGCCCTGGAACTACCCACAAATTTAAGGCCAAAATTGTTTGCCCAAATCGTAATGACGCTGCTGGCCCTAGTTGACTGCGCGGCAGTGGTCTATGTCTTGTTTGCCGGTAAGCGCAGTTTTTATGACCGCATGATTTACACGCTGATCATCTTTATAGTTCCCTTTGCGGGCGCAGCTTTTGCCGCCTATAAGCACTATTACTGGCTTAAAGAGAACTAAAACTGGCTCGGTAAGCTACTTACCCATGCGGCGCTCGCGGTGGGCATAGTCGCGTAGCGCGCGCAGGAAATCGATGTGCCTGAAGGCCGGCCAGTTAACCTCGCAGAAATAGTATTCCGAGTGCACCGATTGCCACAGCAGGAAGCCCGAAAGACGCTGCTCACCCGAGGTGCGGATCAGCAGATCCGGGTCGGGCTGGCCCTTGGTGTACAGGTGCTCAGCAATGTCGCGCACAGACAGACTGCGGGCAACTTCTTCTAGGGTTCGTCCCTGGGCGGCGGCCTCAGCTAAAGCGTCACGCACAGCTTGGGCAATTTCTTCACGCCCGCCATAGCCCACGGCCACATTAACCTCCATGCCTTCAATGGCACTGGTGGACTCTACTGCCGCCAGTAGCCGCTGGGCCACCGGTTGGGGTAGTAATTCCACGCTGCCCACAATGCGCAGTCGCCAACGCCTGGCACTAGCCAGGTTTTCGACGGCGCTAGCAATAATGTCTAGCAGCGGCGCTAGTTCCTGCGGGTCACGTGAGAGGTTATCGGTGCTCAGCAGCCAGAGGGTGACGATTTCAACCCCGGCGTTTTCGGCCCAACCTAAAAATTCGGCGATTTTATCTGCCCCGCGCCGGTGTCCGTGAGCGGCGCCTACCCCTAGGGATTTAGCCCAGCGGCGGTTGCCGTCGAGGATCACACCTACGTGCGCGGGAACTTTGGAGCGATCAAGCTGCGCCAACAACCGGCGTTCGTAAACGTCATAGAGCAGGTTGTCGCCAGCCATTTTCAGCTCCTTGCATACAGGTACAGGCCGATCTGCTTTTACGGCCATGCTATATACGGTAGCGCCTAATCACGCCTTGTGGTGTTCGCTTTATCAAATAGCTACCTACGCAAGCGTAACTTACGGTAGCGTAGCTTTTGTTCCTAACAAGCTACTGGGAGGTTCATATGGCGGCCGCCAAAGCACTCTCGCTTTCTAGTGACTCACTCGCCTCGGCCGGTGAGGCCCTTAAATTAATCAAACCCAAGCTGCGCGGCTGGATTCACGCCATTACTGCGCCGTTGGCTTTGGCTGCCTGCATTGTGCTGACGGTTTTAGCCCCCACGACCACTTTAAAAATTGGCAGCGCCGTGTATTTGGCCTGTTCACTGCTGCTTTTCGCCAACTCTGGGGTGTACCACATCTCTAACGGACATTTCCCAGCTAAGGTTTCCCAGCTTTTACGCCGCATTGACCACGCCAATATTTACCTACTAATTGCCGGCACCTACACTCCCCTGGCTTTGGCGTTAATGACGCCGGATCACCAGCGTCTAGTGCTGGGCATTATCTGGACGGGCGCCGTGATTGGCATGGTGGCTAATGTGTGCTGGATTACCGCACCGCGTTGGCTGTTCACGATTTTGTATGTGGTGCTGGGCTGGGTGGCTGTGTGGTTCATTCCCGAGCTTTACCGCGCCGGCGGGGCGGCGATTGTCGTTCTAATTGCTGCTGGCGGCGTAATTTATACGCTTGGCGCAGTGGTTTATGCGCTTAAAAAACCCGATCCTTTGCCGCGCTGGTTTGGGTTTCACGAGATTTTCCATGCCTGCACTGTGGCCGCCTGGGTGTGTCAGTGTATCGCCTGCTACATGGCCGTATTGGGCTAAACTGGGCTTTTAAGGTGGCAAGTTAGGAGAAAACATGAGTGAAGACAACCGTACTTGGCTGACCCAGGAAGCTTTTGACCGTCTAAGCGAGGAGCTTGAGCGCCGTCGTACCACTGAGCGCAAAGAAATCGCTCGCCGCATTGAGCTAGCCCGCCAGGAGGGTGACCTGCGCGAAAATGCTGGCTACCACGCCGCCCGTGAGGAAGCTGCCCTTAACGAGACCCGCATTAAGGTGCTTGAGGGGATGCTGGAAAACGCTGAGGTGGGTCAGGCTAGCTCTGACGGCACTGTCACTAAGGGCGCCCTGATTACCGCCATTATTGCCGGTAAAGAGCAGGTTTTCGTGCTGGGTAACCAGGAGATTGCGGCTGATGTTCCCGACGGCGCCCGCGTCTTCTCCCCCGAGGCCCCGCTAGGTAAGGCGCTGATGGGACACAAGGCTGGCGAGACTGTCAGCTACAAGGCCCCTAACGGCCGCGTTTTGCAGGCCACCATCAAGTCTGTACAGCAGCTATGAGCTACGCCGCTGCGACGCGGGCGGCTGGGCCTGAGCAAAATTGGTTGCCGCTCTCTGACGGTACTTATCTCGACGACGCCGCTGCCGGCGCCTTGCCGGCCACTATCGCCGGTCACAGCCAGGCGCTGCTGGAGCGTCTAGAACTTCACCCGGTTTTAGCTAGCCGCGCCGATGACCCGCTACCTGCTGGGGCCGAGGTTATTTACCTGGCTGCCGGCTGCTTTTGGGGCGTGGAGCGTATTTTCTGGAACCAGCCCGGGGTGTTAGCCACCGCCGTGGGCTATATGGGTGGGGGTAACCACAACCCCACCTACCGTGAGGTATGCACTGGCCAGACTGGTCACGCGGAGACTGTGGCCGTGGTTTATGACCCGGCTGTAGCAGGTGTGGGTGGGCAGAATCTGTTGCGAGTTTTCTTTGAAAACCACGACTCCACCCAGGCTAACCGCCACGGTAATGATGTGGGCACCCAGTATCGCAGCGCGATTTGGGTTACCACCCCCCAGCAGGCGCAGGCCGCTGCGGCGCTGCGCGAGGCTTTCCAGGGTGAGCTAGACAAACTTGGTGACGGGCGCGTTTGCCAAACCACTATTGGCGACGCTGCCGCGCTGGAATCTGGCCAGGGCGGGCCGTTTTATCTGGCCGAGGAGTACCACCAGGCTTATTTGCACAAGAACCCTGGCGGCTACTGCAACCACGGACCTAATGGCATTACCTGCCCCGTGGGCATCGCCAATCTGCCGGCCCAAACTGATGTTTTGCCGCCCGAGCTAACCTAAAACCTGGCCCAAACCAAAAGCCGCCAAAGCCTAAAAGCATCCAAAGCCGCAAAGCAGTAAAGCTGCTGGGCTTAACGGCCAAAACTTGAATCTGGCCCAAACCAAACTAGGGGGCGCCCGCCATGCGGCGGGCGCCCCCCTGCTTTTGCCTGGAAGCAGTTTTTACCTGGTTTAGGGACTGCCAGCTTGCTCAGAGCAGGCGCCCTCATAGCGCGAGGACGCACAGCAGACTATCAACCGTTAAGACGGTATTGGCCAAAGGCGTATTTGGGGAGAAATCACGATGGCCACAATCTCTAACGCAACACTAGCCTTTTATATAAGCGATGCTTTATTTGGGTAGGAGGTAACAACTGTGAATAGTGTGGGGGGAGAAATCGTAATAACTATTTTTGGTATTTTCGTTATTTATACATGGTGGGGAGAGACATACAGTGATTCGCGGGAGGCATACTTGGGACAAATCAATCCACAGTGGGGGATGAGTAGAAGCATGGCGGCAATGACGTATCCCTGCATGGGCATTGCGTCTACCTTAATTGGAATCAGTATGCTCTTGAAGAGGGCGGGAACTCCCGGATTCGTTTGGTTTCCTTTATCGTTCATTGCACTGTTCTTTCTTTTTATTGGCTTCGCATATGTTCTGCCGTTTCCGTTACCTCGCTTCGCTGATTCGCGTTACCAGTTCATGAAACGTAATGGTCTGCTTGACGACAATGGTGATCCGCTGCCTGATGAAGAGGTGGAACGTATTCTCGCCCAACGTGAAGAAAACGAATAACTTTTGTTGCCAGGCTCCCAGGATTAGAATCTGTTACCTAGTCACAACATTGTGATTTCTTAACCTAAGCCACAGGTCAGGGTAATATCTGCCTTAGTATCTGACCCCGACGACAGCTGTAAGCCAATGATTGACCCCCAGCGCCCCAGCTCCCACCACAACGCCACCCAGGCCACTTCTCTGCGCGAAAGCAAGCTAAACACGCTTGGTAACACCCACGCTAGCTTGTATACGCCCTGGGGCTCAGCCTGGCGCGTGTCGCTGGTGACTTTCGCGGTGCTGGGTATCTTTGCCATGGTTGGGGGCATTCTTTTTTACGCCCACCAAGCCTCCCAGCAAAACCAGACGGGCGCCGTCGTCGTTACCACCACCCAAACCCAGAGCCCTGAAAGCACCCCCAGCCCCACTCAGACCATCACGCCACTACCTAGCACCGCGCCGCTGCCCACCAGCAAGCCGCTAGGGACCGCCACACCCACGCCGCTATCCTCACCCCGCCCCGAGCCCTCCACTGGCTTGAACCTGCCCAACTTGACCACAATCTCCCCCACTGAGGCACCCCCCACCCCTGGCGCAGACAACTCAAGTGCAAACAACTCCAGTTCAGATGTGGTTTTAACGGCCTGGCAATGCACTAGCTCGCGCAAGCTGGTATTTCGCGCCAGCAATGGCTGGGACCGCAATAGCGCTATCGAAGTTGCCCGCAGCGAAAGCTGCGCCCGCTGGGAGTAGTCCCTGGACCGCGAGCGCCGGCCCAAGCGCAGACCGCGAGCGCAGGCGCAGGACGCGAACATGAAGGCCCAAGCGCCGCCCGGGGCGCCAAAAAACACGAGTGCCTGGCTGCATAGAATCGCAACCAGGCACTCGCTACGCCGTCGGACTAAACCGCAGGCGGGAAAAAGCTAGCAGGAAGCTATCAAGCCACCTCAACCTCAACGCCACTGACGTCAGCGGTAGCCAGCTCAACCTTAGGCTCCTTGGTAACCAGCTTGTGGATGCCCCAAATCGCCAAGAACACCGGCAAACCAATGTAGCTAGAAGCAATCTGGAACAGCTGGCCCCTAAACAGAGCCTCATAGTTTTGACCCACCAGCACAATCAGGCACATGGCAAAAGCCAGCATCGGGCCAAACGGGAACAGCGGAGCCTTATAGGGCAGTTTCGACAAGTCATTGCCCTGCAGCACATAGGCCTTGCGGAAACGCAGGTGGCACCAGGAAATACCCAGCCACACAATGAAGCCTGAAAGACCAGATACGTTAAGCAGCCAAGTGTAGGCAGCACCCTCACCCACAATAGCGGTCACGAAACCAACCGCACCCACAGCAGCCGTAACCGCCATAGCGTAGATCGGCACGCCGCGCCGGTTAACCCGGGAGAACAGCTTGGGGGCGTGACCATCAAGGGCCATCGAGTGCAGCATACGGGTAGAGGCATACAGGCCAGAGTTACCGGCAGACAAAATCGCAGTCAAAATAACCGCATTCATCACCGCAGCCGCGCCGGCCACACCAGCCCGCTCAAACACCAAGGTGAAAGGCGAGTAAGCCACATCAGTCTCACCGTTACGCAGCAAGTTGGGGTCGGTGTAAGGAATCAGGAAACCAATAACCGAAATAGCACCCACATAGAACAGCATGATCCGCCAGAACACGCTCTTAATAGCCCGGGGCACATCCCTGCGGGGGTTACGCGACTCGCCCGCAGCCACACCAACCAGCTCAGTACCCTGGAAAGAGAAACCAGCGATCATAAACACTGACACAATCGAGAGCCAGCCGCCGTGGAAGGGGGCCTCACCCTTAGTCCAGTTACTAAAGCCAGGCGAGTTACCGCCCATAATCCCCAGGATCATGGCCACGCCGGCCACCAAAAACACCAGCACGGTAATCACCTTGATAGTGGCAAACCAGAATTCACCCTCACCATAGGCGCGTGCAGAGAGCGCGTTAAGACCAGTTAGCAGTGCCAAGAACACTGCCGCCCACACCCAGTGGGGCACATCAGGCAGCCAGTAGCTCATCACAATACCGGCTGCTACCAGCTCAGCGGCCACCGTAATGGCCCAGTTAAACCAGTAGTTCCAGCCCATGGCAAAACCAAAGGAAGGGCTAACAAAACGCGTGGCGTAAGTCTGGAAAGAACCAGAAACGGGCATGTGCGCAGTCATTTCGCCCAGTGACTGCATCAGCAACAGCACCATTAAACCAATTACCGAATAGGCCACCAGGGCGCCGCCCGGGCCTGCGGTAGAAACGGTTGCACCGGAGGCCACAAACAGGCCGGTTCCAATTGCGCCACCGATAGCAATCATCTGCATGTGGCGGGCGGACAGGCCACGCTTAAGGTCAGTTCCTGGATTGTCGTGTTCAGACACCTTAGCGTCACCACCTAGTGATGCGCTCGCGGCAGTTTCAGGCTCCTCCCCTGCTGCAGATAGCTCGGGAGTAGTTAAAGCGGACATGTTCACCTCCGTTAAAGTTACTTAAATTGCCAAAGCGGCAATGGAGGTAAACATAGCAGAGTGACTGCAACTTTATAAACGCTGTCTCATATTTTAATGGTGTGATTACGACGACGGGACGCCTCCATTTATCTGGAAGCGCCCCGCTTTGGCTTTATTGCTGGGACTTAATAAGACTTAAGCCCCAACCCACTTAGCCGATGTGGAAATAAGTTTCCACCAAATCTTCAACTAGCACCCGCGCTGTGGCGATATCTTCACGCAAGTTCTCGTCTCCTAGACCTTCGAGGTAAGCCACCCAGGCGTCGATGAGCTTAGGCGGAAAGACCCCTTCAGCCTCGTAAAGGGCGCGCTGAGCCTGTAGACGCTGGGCGGATTCGTAGCAGGAGGCGGGCAGTTGCTCTAGGTTTTCGAGCTTAGAAGCGTCCCCTGAGACATATCGCTCATTGGCATATTCAAGCATTCCCGGCTCAGTCAGACCCACTCGCGCAGCCACAACAATTGCCGCTAGCAGCAGGTGGATGGCGGCTGAGCCGTCAGGTGAGCGCATTTCCACGGTTTGCAGGTCATTGGGAACCTGGCCAACTGCGGGCTCATTGGGGTTGGCGTCGCGGAACATACGGTCATCAAGGTTGTTCCAGCCCAGCGGCACACGCACCAGCACTGAACGGTTGCGGTCACCCCAGCAGATGGCGGTGGGGGCTTCCTGGTGGGGCACTAGGCGCAGGAAGGAGGTGGGCACGGTATTCCCAAAGGCGGTGATGGAGGCGGCCAGGGTGAGGTAGCCACCGATCACCTTGCGGGCTAGCTCAGTTAGGCCGGCGCCCTGGCTAAATAGGTTGTTGCCTTGCGGGTCTACCAGGCGGGTGTGGAAGTGCATGCCTGAGCCGGCTTGGCCGACGGCGATCTTGGGCGAGTATGACACTTCAATGCCGTGGCGGTGGGCTACTTCACGCACTACCCACTTGGCTAGGGTCATTTGGTCGGCGGCGTCGCAGGCATCTACCGGCAGGAATTCGATTTCCTGCTGGATCATTTGGCGTCCGTCGGCAACAAAGTTACCCACCTCGGCGTGGGCGTATTTAACTGCGCAACCCATTTGGGTCAGGTATTTGAGGGCTTCGGTGCGCACGTCGGCGAACTTAGAGAAGGGGGCAGCTTCGTGGTAACCGCGCTGCTCTTCTACCGGGAATAGGGTCTCGACGTCGGAGAACAGGTAGTACTCCAGCTCACCTAGGGCCTGCAGGCGGTTGCCGGTGGCTGCTTCGAGGGCGGTTTGGGCGCGGCGCAGCACGTGCTGAGGTGAGCTGACCAGGGGGTTGCCGGCGACGTCGTAGAAGTAGCACAAAAAGTCGATGGTGGGCTCGGTAGCGAAGGGGTTCATGAAGGCACTACGCAGCTGGGGCACCACATATAGGTCTGATGAGGTGGCGTCAACAAAGTTAAACAGGGAGGAGCCGTCCACGCGCTCCCCCATGGTTAGGATCCGGTCCAGGTGGGCTACAGATTGGATGGCGAAGTTTAGGACCTTTAGGCGCCCGTCGCCGCCAATGTAGCGCAGTTCTAGGGCGTGAATATCGTTGTCGACGATGTAGCTGATGATGTCCGCTTTGGTGAACTCGGCGGGTAGCTTCCCCAAAGCGCGCACCAGCGGGTTGGGGCTCAGGGTGATTTGGTCGTTTGAAAGCATTACAACTCCTCTTCGAGTGCTTAGGCGTTTAGTCCTATTTTTGCAGAAAGTTGGCTACACCGGTAGTCGTTTTTTTCAGGGAGACTTATCCCCATAGCTACCGTTAAGTCACAGGTCATAGCCTAGTCCAAAGGCTTAGTTTTCAGACATCTCTAACGATTAGCGTTTAGACTGGTTGAAAACTCATACCTGGAGGCGATTATGTGGCGCAAGGCTATACACATTCTGGCGGTAACAGCTTTAGTGGTTACCGGCCTAGGTCTGCCCACAGCCGCTTGGCCCACCGCAAGCGCAGCAGACGAACCCTACATAGCTGAAATGTTTGTAGTCCTAAACAACAACAAGATGCAGGACTACATCATGGTGGTTGACCCCAGCAACAACATGACTAAAGCTCAGTGTGAGAGCTTCAAGGGCACCACCAAAGACAAGACGCTTACCACCCAGTTTGAACAAAGAGATAAGGGTGCCACCTGCTCTATTTTGCAGACTTTCACCAGCTATAAGGCCTCTTCGCAGTTCTCACGGCAAAACGGTAAGACCACTGTCACCGTTGACCCGCAGGCCACTATCAATGTTTCTGCTAAGCCGCTGGGGATCTCTTCAGCTACTTTTAGGGCTCTGATTGTGGGCGTTGAAGGCAAGGTGGTTAGCGCCCCAGGCAACGTCAAGCTTCAATACGAGGTTTTTAACAAGCGTAATTTGCACATGGCTTACTGGCGCAACCCCTCTGCTGCGGTGACCATGGAATTTACTTTGACCTCGGATGATGGCACCCAAAAGCAGGATCCTTTCTCGCTGCTGCCTGACAATAAAACTGCTAGCCCGTCGCAGAGCCCTTCAAGCGACCCTTCCGCTAGTGGTTCGCCCACTTCTAACGCGAATCCTTTAGATACTGCTGCCCCTACACAAAGCGCGGCGGCGGCCAGCTCTGAGGACGAGGACGGCTCTAACACCACTGCCCTGTATGCCGCTTTAGGAGTAGGCATTGTGGTGCTGTTGGCGCTGTTGGCATTGATCGTGATGGTTTTGCGTAAGCCCCGTAAGGGCGCTAAGTCTTCGGGGTCTTATCCCAATAACACCAGTGGGTATGTGCCCACGATGACCAGCGGACAGATTAATACTTCCGGCCCGCTCCAGGGCACTCAGGGGATCCAGGGCACTCAGGGCGCTAGTGCCGCTTCGGCTGCTTATGCCAGCTCGACGGCGTCGGCGGCTTATCCACAGTCTGCGGCTTCTGCAGCCCCGGCCCCCACGCAGTCTGCGCCCAGCTCTGGCTATCCCCGCAGTGCGGCCTCTTCTAACTATCCGCAGTCTGCAGCCTCTGGCTACGCGCAGTCTGCAGCGTCGGGCTATGCCCCCTCGGCGGCGTCGGCCCCTTACGCCCCCAGCACACCCCAGGGTTACGGGCAGAGCGCCGCGCCCCAAGGCTATGGGCAACCAGCCGCTCCCCAGGGCTATGGGCAGCAGGCCACGCAAGGCTACGGCCAAAGCGCCGCTACCCAAAGTTACGGGCAACCGGCCGCGCAAGGCTACGGGCAACCCCAGAACTACGGCCAGGCACCTCAAAACTATGGCCAGCAGGCCGGGCAGGGCTACGGCCAAAGCGCCTCGCAGTACTCTGCGCCAAGCGCCGCTCAGGCTCCGAACCCGGGTTACGCACAGTCGGCAGCCTCTGGCTACGCGCAGTCTGCGGCGTCGGGCTATGCCCCCTCGGCGGCGTCAGCCCCCTACGCCCCCAGCGCACCCCAAGGCTATGGGCAGAGTGCCGCTCCCCAAGGCTACGGACAGCAGGGCTACGGGCAACCGGCCGCTCCCCAGGGGCAGGGGCAACCGGCCGCGCAAGGCTACGGGCAAGCCCAGAACTACGGCCAGGCACCTCAAAACCATGGCCAGCAGGCCGGGCAGGGCTACGGGCAAAGCGCTGGGCAGTCGGTGTTCCCGGGCTATGCGCAGGAAACCACCATGGCGCCCACCTCACGCTACGCACAAGACACCGCTGCGGCCTCAACCCAGGCCCCTTCGCAAGAGACGGTTCAGGCCCCCACCTCGCAGGCCTTACAAGAAACCGTGCAGGCGCCCACCGCGCAACCTTCGCAAGAGACGGTTCAAGCCCCAACTCAAGACTATGACCCTGCCGCTACCCAGATTTATGACGCGGATAGCGAGCCCAACCAACAGCCCTCCACCGGCTGGAATAACCAGCCTTATGGCGGCTAATTAGGAGATAAGTTATGAATACTGCCGTACGTAAACGCTTTTTCACTCGTTTTGTAGCTGCTGCGCTACTGGTCACAGGGGCCACAGGGGCCGGCACTCTGGCGCCGTCGGCACTAGCTGCACCTAGCGAGGCGAAAGTGCAAGAGTCGGTGGTATTTACCAAAGCTGGGCAGATTATGTACACGGTTAGCATCGCCGATTACACCCAGACGCTAACCACCCAAAGCTGCACTGACACGCTAGAAAGCGCCATGCCGAAAACTGAGGCAAAAATTAACCCAGTTTTTAAAGAAAATGAGGGCTATAACTACTGCTCAGGCACGGCCACCTACGGCGCGCAGGCGGGGCATGAGTTTTATTCACTCAACGGCGATAAGTTAACCGGTCACAACCGCGTTGACGCGCTACTGACCGCTTTGAAGCCGCTTAAGGTCAGCTCCATTAACAGCAATGTCAGCGTGCATGATGCCACGGTTACTTCAGCTAGCGACGGCGTTAAAGTGAACCAGTCTGGTGGCGAGGGCAAGGGCTACTTCATGCAGTGGCGCAATTCCACTCACCAAAACACCTTTACCGCGACCGTAAGCAGCCCGAGCTCTACTAGCACTTCAGGTGGTTCAAGCTGGCTGGCCGGCGGTTCGCAGGGAGGTTCTGGTAGCGCTGACGGTTCTGGCTCGCAAAGCGCAGCTCCCGACGGCGCTAAGCCCACTGCCGGCGCCACTAGCCCAGCCCCCACGCCGGGAGCCAGTGGCTCAGCCACCGGTTCTGCCAGTGCCACCAGCTCTGCCAAGGCTACTGACTACCGCGCGACTATAGCTGGCGCCGAAAAATCGCAGGTGGCCGCCGCCAAGCAGGGTGACAGTGGGATAGTTACCGCTCTGTGGGTGGTTGGCGCCCTGGTGGTAGCCAGCGCTGCAGGCTTGGGCTTTTTGCTGCTAAAGCGCCGTAAGCAGGAAGCTGCGGGTGCTGAGGCTAGCGAGGCCTAAAACACCGACGCCGCCCACTAAGTTGACCGGCACTGCCCACTGAGTTTCAAGGAGAAAAAATGCACAGCATCGCTGCACGCTTTAAGCATGCTGGCGTGTTTGTGGCATTAACCGCGCCATTCTTGACTCTTAGTGTGGCCTCGCCGGCTATGGCTGCCGATTTCGCCAGTTTAGCTACCGATTCCGCCAGCGACGACAATATTTGGCTCACTATCGCCATTGTCGCGGTTGGTATAGCCCTGATGTCTTGCATCGCATTAGCGCTGACAGTTGCAAAAGCACGCCGTAATCGCGCCAAGCTAGATCAACCCTTGGGGGCGCCTGTTTTTCCGCAGATGCCCTCTGCGCCGTCGGCCCCTGTGCTCGGCGCACCAGGTTTCCCGCAGCCGGTGGCCTCTGCGCCGTCGGCCCCCGCGCTTGGTTACCGCCCCTACATTGCCCCGACGCCGTCACTGGCACCTACGGCCCCAGCTGGCCTTCCGCTCACTGCCCAGCCGGTTAACGAGGTTTATCCGCAGCGTTATGGGGTGCCCAGCCAGCCTGATTCGGGAGATTTAGCCACGCTTTCGCAGCCTAATCAAAATGCCCCGCTGGCCCATGAACTGGCCACCCCGGAAGGTAACCAGACTCGCCTAGTTTCTACCGACGGCGTCGCCCACGCTTACCCCGCAGAAGAGCCAGCCTGGCAAATGCCACCTGCAGGCTCCAGCGATTAAAGGAGCAAGCATTGAAACGCGCACTAGCAATCTTATTGACCTTTATTACCTTGGCGACTGGAGCCCTCTTTGCTCCTGCCGCTACGGCTGACGTAAACGCTGAGACTACGCTACTATTTAGACTTAATTCTGATGGCTCTATTGATGAATTTATTACAGTCT
>QWCL01000943.1_pt1 | contig 19522 bp, 20 predicted proteins | sample 1972551 | NCBI WGS metagenome assembly QWCL01 (sample SAMN09866709, study PRJNA288562) | Human oral metagenome isolate term2_saliva, whole genome shotgun sequencing... | isolation source: mouth | host: Homo sapiens | place: USA: California
GTTACCGTGTGCACCTACGAATACGTTTTTACCATCTTTAAGAGCTGGAGCGATTTTATCTTCCCAGAATGGAAGGGCACGTTCCAAAGTAACTTTCAAATTTTCAGCATCTGGAATTACTGAATCGTCAAGTGAAGCGTAACGACGGTCAGTGTGTGCTGAGTGCTCATCATCACGATCCATTGCTGGAGGCAATACATCGTATGAACGACGCCAGATGTGAACTTGCTCATCACCAAATTGTTCAGCAGCTTCTGCTTTGTTTTTACCAGTCAAACCACCGTAGTGACGTTCGTTCAAGCGCCATGATTTTTCAACTGGAACCCAAAGTTGGTCAGATGCTTCAAGAGCCAAGTTAGTTGTTTTGATCGCACGTTTCAATACTGAAGTGTATGCTTGGTCAAATTCGATACCAGCTTCTTTGATCAATTTACCAGCGTCGATAGCTTGTTGAGTACCTTTTTCAGAAAGATCTACGTCAGCCCAACCTGTGAAAAGGTTAGCTTTGTTCCATTCAGACTCACCGTGGCGAGCGAAAACCAATTTTACCATTAGTTATGTCTCCTTTTTATTTTGGGTTATACCCATTTACTCTATCTATTCTACCCAAAAAACCTTGAAAAAGCTAGCAAAATCCAAAAAATTCTGTAAAATTCTATCGCTTCTTGCCTTAGCTAAAAGAGACGGTATCAGAATTTCGTTTTGGATGCATTTGCCCGTCCAATATTTCCTTGTTTTAGGCCTCTTTTCATGCTAAAATGAGATGAAATAGTAACATTTTGCTTTGTGATCTTTAAGGAGGATCTTATGGTTTCTACTGCTACAAAAGTTGGTCAGTTTACATTTTCTAACTGTCTCATGAATGCCGCTGGTGTTCATTGTATGACTAAGGAAGAATTGGCAGAGGTTGAGGTTTCAGCTGCAGGCTCATTTGTCACAAAAACAGGGACACTTGAGGCCCGCCCTGGTAATCCTGAACCACGTTATGTGAATGTCCCTCTTGGGTCAATCAACTCAATGGGATTGCCAAATAACGGCTTTGAATACTACCTTGACTATGTCATTGAATTGCAAAAACAACCCAATACAAAAAATCATTTTCTTTCACTTGTTGGTCTCTCACCTGAGGAAACGCACACTATTCTTAAAAAAGTTCAAGAAAGTGACTACGAGGGGCTTGTAGAACTCAACCTTTCATGTCCTAACGTTCCAGGTAAACCTCAAATTGCTTACGATTTTGAAACAACAACCGAGATCCTTACTGAGGTCTTCTCTTACTTTACAAAACCTCTTGGTGTGAAATTACCACCATACTTTGATATTGTGCACTTTGACCAAGCTGCTGCAGTGTTTAACCAATTTCCACTTGTCTTTGTTAACTGTGTGAACTCAATTGGTAATGGCCTTTACATTGAAGATGAGTCTGTTGTCATCAAACCTAAGAATGGTTTTGGTGGTATCGGTGGTGACTACATCAAACCTACTGCCTTGGCAAACGTTCACGCTTTCTACCAACGTTTGAAACCTGAAATCCAAATCATTGGTACTGGTGGCGTTAAATCTGGTCGTGATGCCTTTGAACACATCCTTTGTGGCGCAAGTATGGTACAAGTGGGTACTGCCCTTCAAAAAGAAGGTGTCGCTGTTTTTGACCGTATTACTAAAGAACTTAAAGAAATCATGGAAGAAAAAGGTTACGAAACTCTTGAAGACTTCCGCGGAAAACTTCACTACATTGACTAGTCTACAAAAAAAGTTTGGAAGGTCTTCCAAACTTTTTATTATTGATGAGGATTCTCTTATTAGACAAGACCATCATCGTCACGTTCATCCCAGTCTTCAAAAGGATCCTTGCCCTCTTTTTCAGCTTGAAGACGTTTCTGACGAGCTTCTTCGATTTGTTTTTCACTTGGCTTCATCAGTTTGCTAATAGCAACAATACCTGATAGTTTAATAACAGTAAAAACCAAAAGAAAAATCAATACCACTGTTATGGTTTTCATAGATTTCCTTAACTTATTTCATATAAATCAAAACCCCTAAAATCTTAGGGGTTTTTACATTATTTAACTGCGTCTTTAAGAGCTTTACCAGCTTTAAATGCAGGAACTTTAGAAGCTGCGATTGAGATAGCTTCACCAGTTTGTGGGTTACGGCCTTGACGAGCAGCGCGTTCGCGTACTTCAAAGTTACCGAAACCAATCAATTGTACTTTTTCACCTGCAGCAAGGAATTCTTCGATAGAAGCGAAAACTGCATCTACAGCTGCTGCTGAATCTTTTTTAGTAAGCTCAGTTGCTTCTGCAACTTTAGCGATCAAATCTTGTTTGTTAGCCATTGTAACAATCCTCCAATTTATTTCTAAGCGAATAGTTTTTTTAGCGCTTGAACAAGTATTATCTTATCCTAAAAGGCCTATGAGGTCAAGTAATAAACGCTAATTTAATCGCTTTTTTGCAAAAAGTAAAGGCTTTTTAATTTATTGTCTTATAGATGTCAAATTCGATACGGTCATTAACCAAATCAAGGCTTTGAGCACGTGCTGTAATCCCCTTCTCATTCTTCATAGACTGAATATTTAAGGTAACCTTTCCCTTCTTACTATTGATGGCGATGTAATCAGGGAGGTTAGTTGAACGTTTAATCATCTTAAGGGCATCCGAAACAGGCAGTTTCAAGGTTCCAGCCGAAAGCTCAGAAACATGAAGTACAATTGCTCCTGATTCACTAACAACCGGCGTAAAGTAGACATAAAGAGGGACAGGGTGACCTAAAACCTTATAGCTACTTTCGAAAACAATTTTAGAATTAGTAACCTTGACCTTGAAACGCATCTTATCGGTCGAATAATCTTGGGCAAAGCCTGTAAGAGCAGCGTCAAGCTCCTCCCTAGTCATACTATACTTACCAATTTTAGTTGCTCCCTTAGGTAGGGATACAGAACTCGTTGTCTCCACTGGAGTCATGATTCTATAGGCCACAACACTTACTAAGGCTAGATTTAAGGCCAAGAGTCCTAAAAATAACCACTTCCATATCTTACTCACCTGACCACTCCTTCTTTGTTTGGTTAATACGCTTCAAAATGGCATCTGACATAATTTGATAACCTGTATTATTTGGATGAAAATGATCATCCTCAAAAAGAGCATCATTCAGGCTATCTTGAGAAGATTTACTAGATTGAGACGAATCATCAGAGCTTGTAACACCGCCCTTACCGTCAATTCCCTTATAAAGCAAATCATTTACAGGAACAAAATAGACATTATCGTACTTCTTGCACACTTCTTCAGTAGATTGGTTCCAATTATCTACAATAGTTTGCATTTCTGTCATCTCTGGAAAATTAAGATAAAAAGGATTGTAAATACCAACAATATAAATTGGCAATGTTTTATTATCTTTACGAGCTAACTCAATAATCTGTCCTAATCTCTTTTGATAGGCCTGAGCTGGCTTAGTGAAGGTGTCTACATTAAGATTAGTGATATTGTCCTTAATGACATGGATTACATCATTACCACCAACTGTCAGAGTCATCACTTTAGCCTTCTTGAGATCTCTTTGAATATCCTTCTTTTCTTGCACTCTCTTGAGAATTTGATTGCTCGTATTCCCTGCGATACCATAGTTGCGAGAGGTCACTTGCCAGTCAAAATCTGACTCTAAGGCCTGAGACAAAACAGGAACGAAGCCCCCTTGATTACTACTATCACCTACACCTTGCGTAAGGGAATCACCGATAGCAACATAGGTGACCTTTTCATTTTTAATAGATTTAATTTTTTCTGCAATTTTTGATGACTGATGCGTACTAGGAACTACAAAAATAAAGAGGCCGATAAATAAGAGAAAAAGCAAGAAGAAGCCTACGAGGCTTCTAACTAATTCTGATTCTTTCCACTTATTCATAACGAACCATTACGGCAAAGGCGCCTTCACCAGTGTGCGTTTGAATGATGGAACCAGTCTCAAGGATTGAAATTGGAGCACCCAAAACCTCAAGTTTTTCAGCCACACCTTTGACAAGATTCTCAAGGGTAGACACACCGATATGAAGTTCGGATTTACTTTTCACTTCTTCCACACGTGCTACAATCTCATCAAGACTTGCTCCTGCTTCAGCTAGTTTAGCTGCTTCAACAACCTGAAACTTGAGGCACTGATCCGTAAAGCCTGAATCGATGACGGTTACATCTGCTCCTGAAAGGCTAGCGCCTTGACGTGAGGCTTCACATGTCCCAGAGAGTGTATGCATGATGTGGATAGCCACAATCTGTTCTGCACCTTCTTTGACAAGCTTTTCATATGTCTCAGCAAACAAACCTACTGGTGGTTGGCTTGTCTTTGGTAACTCTTTGCTATGCTTCATCATATCCAAGAAACGGCCTTCTTCTCGAAGATCACTATCTGAATAGATGACACCGTCCACCATAACCGACAATGGAACAACAGTGATATTATATTTTTCAACCAATTCTGGTTCAATCGTGATTGACGAATCGGTTACAATTCTGATTTTACTCATATTTTTCTCGCTTAACACAAATTTTTATTCTATTATAGCATGACTGGAAAACTTTTCCCAAGTCTTTTTCTAAAGAGAGTCATCCACCTTTAACAAGGCTCTTGCTTGGCTCAAGGCAGCCTCTGTCACATTATCTCCTGCTAACATCTTAGCGATTTCTTGCACCCTTTCCTCAGGTGTCAAAAGACGAACACGAGAGACAGTCGTCTCATTATCGCTTTCCTTAGAAATAAAGAACTGATAATCAGCAATTGCAATAACTTGCGGAAGATGACTGATAGCCAAAACCTGACCATGACTCCCAATCTTATGAATTTTCTGAGCGATGGCTTGGGCAACACGACCTGAAACGCCAGTATCAACCTCATCAAAGACGATACTTGTTTTGTCTTCTTTGCGGGCAAAGGCTGACTTAATCGCTAACATGAGTCGAGATAATTCTCCTCCTGAAGCAACCTTAACAAGCGGTTTAAAGCCTTCACCTGGATTGGTTGAGATGTAAAACTCAACCTGCTCATTGCCATCACGGTTAAATTTCCCTTTAGTAAAGGTAACTTTAAAATCAGCCTTATCCATGTAAAGGTCGCATAACTCGTTCTTAATCTCAGCTTCAAGGGCTGTAGCAATTTGATGGCGTGCCGTTTGTAGGGTCTCTGCAGACGCCAGCAGGTCTTTTTCAAGTTGCTTAAGCTCTTGTTCCATGGCATCTGACGAACTGGAATTGCCAGTCAGAAGATTGTACTCTTTACTTGAATTTTCCAGATAATCTAAGACATCATCAACAGTTCCACCATATTTACGAGTAATTGCATTAATGGTATCTAAGCGGTGTTCAATCTCTTGTAAACGCCCAGCATCAAAGTCCAAATTATCCAAAAGGTCACCAAGTTGTTTAGTGACATCTTCTAGAACATAATAGGCTTCTGATAGATTTCCAGAGAGTTCTTTGTAATCAGAGTCATATTCTTCAAGAGACTGGAGGTCGTTCATGGCAGAACGGACATTTGAAAGACTTGAAAAATCTTCATTATCCAGCATGACATAGGCATTTGTTAAGGTATCAGCAATCTGCTTATGGTTAAGAAGCTTGTCTCGCTCCTTCATCAATGCCAAATCTTCTCCTGATTTTAGAGAGACTGCTTCAATTTCTGCAATCTGAAAAGCTAGCATTTCAATTCGAGCCTTATGCTCCTGCTCATTTTTCTGCTTTTCAAGAACGGCTTTTCTTAACTCACGATAGCGGTCAAAATACTCTTGGTATTCTTTCTTAGTTTGGAAAAATTCCTTGTCACCAAAGGCATCAAGCATGGTAATATGCAGAGCAGGTTTCATAAGCTCTTCCTGGTCATGTTGTCCATGGATATCTACCAAGAAGTGCCCAACGGCTTTAAGTGTCGTTAAATTGACCATCTGTCCATTGATGCGACTAACACTTCTACCATTTTGGAAGATTTCACGACGGATAATCAATTCATCCTCGACAGGAATCCCATTATCTTCCAAGATACTAACCAAGGCAGGATTTTGTTCGATTGAAAAGAAGCCCTGAATCTCAGCCTTAGATGCTGAATGACGGACGACTTCGCTAGAAGCACGTGCGCCCAACATAAGATTCATGGCATCTATAATAATGGACTTACCAGCACCTGTTTCACCAGTAAGGACGGTCATACCATTCTCAAAGTTTAGAGAAATCTCTTCAATAATTGCGAAATTCTTTATCGTAATTTCAAGAAGCATAGGCCCTCCTATTCTTCAACCCACTTAATGATTTGCCCCTGTAGTTCGATAGCTGCTAACTCTGACTGAGCCACTAAAAAGAGGGTATCATCGTCAGCAATGACACTAAAGATCAAATGCTTGTACTCATCCAAAAGAATCTTCTTGATGAGACGGCTAGTCCCAGGTTGAACAACGATATTCATAAAGGCATGTTGACGATCAACACGCAACAAGCGACGAGTCGCAACAGAAGTTCCACCTACTCGTCTAGGAGCAGTTGAGAGCCCATAGATGTAAGAACCGTCTTCCGTTGGTACTTTGGTAATACCAATTTCATTGATATCACGCGATACTGTCGCCTGAGTAGCCTTCAATCCCTCATTTTGGAGTAATTTTACCAATTCTCCCTGAGTCGTAATTTTATTTTCTTGGACAATCTTTCGGATTAACTCCAAACGATCATTCTTCTTCATTCTTTTTAAACTCCTTATGTGCTTGTGCTACAACGTCCTTAATAGAGGTTTGAGCATCATTTTGAGGAGAACTTGTCTTCTCCAAGTGTGCGAGAAACTCAATGTTACCATGACCACCTTGGATAGGTGAAAAGTCCAGTCCTTTAACTGAAAAGCCATAGTCAACCGCAAAAGCTGTCACTGTTTCTAGCACTTTTTCATGGACACTGCTCTCACGGACAATCCCGTTTTTCCCAATTTGTTCACGGCCCGCCTCAAATTGTGGTTTCACAAGAGCAACAACTTGCCCTCCATCAACCAATATCTTAGCCAAGGCCGGTAGAATCAGATTAAGAGAGATGAAGCTGACATCAATTGATGCAAAAGATGGTAATCCTTCAGTAAAATCAACAGGTTCAGCATAACGGAAATTATATTGCTCCATGGAACGAACACGCTCATCTTGACGTAATTTCCAAACCAACTGATTGGTGCCGACATCCACAGCATAAACCAGTTTGGCCCCATTTTGAAGCATAACATCGGTAAATCCACCTGTTGAAGCTCCAATATCGATGGTCGTCATGCCTTCAACTGACAGATTGAATACTTCCAAAGCTTTTTCAAGTTTGAGTCCTCCACGGCTCACATACTTGAGTTTTTCTCCTTTAAGCTTCAACTCTGTACCGTCGTCGATTTTTTCACCGGGTTTATCGTAACGTTCACCATTGATAACATTAACAACTAAACCAGCCATAACGCCACGTTTAGCTTGTTCTCGTGTTTCAAAAAGGCCTTGTTTATAAGCCAAAACGTCTACTCTTTCCTTAGGCATGGAGTCGTAACCTTTCTATGATTTCTATAATACTGTCTTTCTTGAAACCTTGAGTATCAGCTAAATTTTGGAAAATAGCCTCAGCTTTATCAAGTGATTCCTCAAGGATAGCATGTGATTTTTCAAGACCAAGCAGAGCCGGATAAGTTGATTTTCCAGCTACTACATCTTTTCCAGGTGTCTTTCCAAGTTCTTCGAAATCAGCAGTCACATCCAAAATATCATCACGTACTTGAAAAGCAAGACCAATCAAGCGACCAGCTTCTTGAAGGTTTTCCAAGACCTGTTGATCTTTTTGAGCAACAATACCAGCCGCCACAAAAGGAAAGGTTAAAAGCTTACCTGTCTTATGCTCATGAATCTTAGCCAGCTGCGATAAATCAAGTTCCTGACCTTCTCCCTTCATATCCAACATCTGTCCACCTACCATACCGAAGGTACCCGAAGAATGAGACAATGCTTGAATCAATTGAACTCGAATTTCTGCTGATAGCTCTGTTTGAGCCAGGAGGTCAAATGGATCCAAAAAGAGAGAATCTCCAGCCAAGATTGCCGTTGCTTCATCGAATTTCTTATGGTTGGTTAAACGTCCTCGACGGTAATCATCATCATCCATGGCCGGCAGATCGTCGTGAATCAAACTTCCAGTATGAATCATTTCAAGACTTGCTGCGACATCGAAATGACTAGGAGTAAGCTCTAAACCAAATCCTTCAAGTAAATTTAAGAAAATCAGTGGACGAATACGCTTGCCTCCACTATCAACTGAATAAAGGATGGCAGTGATTAAATCACTCGATACAGGAAGATTCTTTTTTTGGTAGTAATCACGGATAGCCGCATCAATTTTATTTAGCTTGCTCATTAGGCATCCATTTCCGTTTCTGTACCATCTGCTTGCATTTTTTTTAGTTGACATTTTTCACCTCTACTTCTAGTTCTCCATCTCTCATTTGGACGGTTAATTGATCACCTTCGGTAATATTCTTAGTACTTGTTAAAGGTTTATCATCTTTCTTGACAATGGCATAGCCCCTTGCAACAATACGGCTAGTATCTAGAGACAATAGAGCATCCTGTGCCTTTTCTAATCTCACACGGTTACCATTAATAGTGTTCTTAGTTGTAGTCACCAATAAACGTTGCAAAGACTCTCGACGGTCTTGGTAGTTCTGAACACTAGTCAGAATATTTAAGCCTTGTAATCGTTGTTTCAAAAGCTCCGCTTCTTTTTGTTTGCGTGCGAAATCTTGACTCATGAAAGTTTCAAGCCTTGTTGTTAGTCGATCCAACTTTTGTAGATAACCATCGTAAAGGCGTTCAGGTTGTCTAAAGACAACAGATTGTGACAATTTGGCCAAGCGTTCCTGATTATATTGTATACGTCTCAAACAGGCTTGATAGGCTCTATTTTGTCTTTCACGAATCCAAACCAAGGTATCAGCCTTTGATACCGGAGTAGCAAGTTCTGCCGCTGCGGTAGGCGTAGCAGCCCTACGATCTGCAACAAAGTCAGCCAAAGTTGTATCTGTTTCGTGACCAACACTTGAAATCACAGGGAGACGACTCTCAAAAATCGACTGAACTACAATTTCCTCGTTAAAAGCCCAGAGGTCTTCAATAGAACCTCCACCACGGCCAACGATAAGTAAATCTAGGTCATCCCTTTGATTGGCTTTTTGAATATTTTCAGCAATTTCCTGTGCAGCTCCTTCACCTTGAACCTTGGTTGGGAAAAGTAAGATTTCTACCCCAGGAAAACGACGACTAACGGTCGTAATAATATCTCGAATAACCGCACCACTAGGACTAGTGACAACCCCAATTTTTTTGACAAAATTAGGCAGAGCTTGCTTATGACGATCATCAAAGTAGCCTTCTGCAGTCAATTTTTTACGAAGCTGTTCAAACTGGATGGCCAAAGCCCCAATACCATCTGGCTCTGCCTTCTCGATAATAATGGAATAAGAACCACTAGGCTCATAAATCTGGACACGACCAACGACATTGATCTTCATCCCTTCTTCGAGTTCAAAACCAAGTTTTTTGAAAACTCCAGCCCAAATCGTCGCCTGAATAACAGCTCCTTCATCCTTAAGCGAAAAATATTGGTGACTCGGACGTCGACGAAAATTGGAAACCTGCCCCGTCAAATATACCCTCTCTAAATAAGGATCACGGTCAAATTTCATTTTCAAATATTTGGTTAAGGATGTGACCGATAAATAGTCTGACACGACAACTCTCCTTTATTTAAGCTAGCCTTGAAAACCTGAAGACACTAAAAAAGTTCTGTAGAACCATCATCCCCAAATCTTCTCAGTCAGCTTTTTAATTGTATACACGATTACTTAAAATTATACCAAAAAAGACTGTCAAAAGACAGTCTCAACCACCATTGTCAGGTGTTTTATATGGTTTCATTAATCGGTTGTATATGTTTTTGAAACGACGTCCCAAGAATCGCTTGAACCGTCAATACCACCATAGGCTTCGAGTTGTCCCTTCTTATCCACACGGAAAAGAAGAACATCATTACCATAGGCATCATAAAGTTGAGCATAAACTAGGTTATCATCATCATCGGTCCAAGAATAGACTTTCCAACCTAGATTCTTATAATTTTCTCCAGTTGAACCTTGTTCTTTAGCATAGGTAGAAACAACCCAGTCTTCTAACTGTTGGTCAGACAAGGATGAGGTATCAACTTGAGAGGATTGATTATCTGATGATGCTGCTGCTTGTTCCTTACTTTTAGCTAACTGACCATTTTTCCATGGATTTGTTACACTCTCTTTTTGGTTATTACTATACCACATCAAGGTAACCACTGGAATAACCACTGCAAGTACTGCAACAACTCCAATTACCCATCTAATGATTTTAGGATCTTTGAGTTTATCAAAACTCGAAACTTTTCTTCCCTTTGTAGTTTCATTTTTACGACGTCTAAATTCGCTCACAGCTTTTTCCTCTTTTTCTTGAAAGTAGTCCCTTTTTTTCTTTTCCTCTTGTTCCAAGAGTTTTTGCACTTCCCTACGACCCTGCGGATCACTCGTTTGAGCCAATGAAATCTGCAACTGAAAAATACGATTATCCAAAGCTTGCTCATATTCTTTGGCTGCTTCTCTATCACCATTATCAGCTAAGGCTCTCAGATACTCTTCATTACTGAATTCAGCCATTCACTATATCGCTCCTGCTTCTAAATCGTTTCTTCTATTTTCTTAAAGCCTGAGACTTTTGTCAAGTTACTAGTTTGTAACAATTTCTTACAGCTGTAAAAAGCCGAAGAAAACCACATTCTCCAGCTTATTTCTTGGTTGTTTCTTTATAATACTTACAATAACTTTGAAGAGGACATGTCTGGCATTTAGGATTCTTAGCCAAGCAATGATAACGTCCAAAGAAAATCATACGGTGATGACTGATAATCCAATCCCTCTTTGGGATTTTCTTCATCAGTTCTGCTTCAATTTCCTCTACACTAGCATCCTCTGGCACGATATTTAGCCTCTTAGATACACGTGAGACATGCGTATCTACAGCAATAGAAGGGATGCCATAGACTTCAGCCAATACTACGTTAGCTGTTTTTCGTCCCACACCAGGTAGACTTTCCAATTCCTTATGCGTTTTCGGAACCTGTCCATCAAAATTCATTAAAACAGCTCTAGCAGTCTTGATGATGTTCTTTGCTTTATTTTTGTAAAGACCAATCGTTCGCAAACACATCTCAACGTCATCAAGATTAGCCGAAGCCAAATCCTCAATTTCTGGATAACGCGCCCACAAGCCTGGTGTAATCTTATTAACAGCCTTATCAGTTGTCTGGGCCGATAAAATAACAGCAACTAATAGTTGGAAAGGAGTTTCCCACTCCAGCTCTCCATGAGCATTGGGAAACATCTCCCCCATGAGAGCTAGAGCCTCATTAACACGTTTTCTTCCTAACATTATTGGCCACCCCATAATTGACGGGCTGCATCCATACCTGTTTTGAAGTCATCCGAAACTTGGTGATGGTGCTTCTTACCTTGATGCTCCAAACGACGCTCTTCAACTTGAATTTTCGTCGTAATACCACTCAATTTCCAGTTACGCAAAACCCCTTTGATGTAATTCCAATTTGTCTTGCGGTTAAATACTGCTTCTTTCAAAGCCTCACGGATAAGTTCAGGATCAGTGTGCTCTTCTTGGATTTCCTTGTTTAAATCTTCGATAACCATAGGATTCAAGATTCCCAAAGCTTGTTCTAACTCATCTGTTAATTGCTTGATGAGCTGTGTATTTGTTGGCTGACCAACGACAGGCCCGCTCGTTGTCTTTTCATTGCTCACTAACTTGTCCAAAACTGCCAAGGCAGGTGAAGCATCTACAACCATCTCAATTTCATTATTAACCTTAATAGTCGTGAAATCAAGGAGCCCAGCCTCAGTCAATGTCGTAATACTTTTATTAACCTCAGTTGGTGTTTTTCCAGTTGCTTGCGCTATCTGACTAGAAGCCACTTCTCCAATCTGAGTTGTTGTTTGTAGATAGAGAAATTGCCAAACCAGAAAGTCATCCGCAGATGGAAAAATATCCTTAAAGTGGAAAAATAAAGCATTAGGAAGGACCAGATTACCTGATCGATACTGTTCAAAAAAACTCATATTTACCTTTCAGAGTAGCTAGACACCCCAAAAGTCTTTATGCGCTCACATAAGTCTTTTTAGACTGTCTACTACAAATAACCGTAGAATGAAAAATCGTCTTCCAACTCTTCTAAACGATAAGGTGTTTCTTGATATACCGCATAGTTAATCCAATTGCTAAAGAAGGCAGATGCCGCAAGATTCCAACGAAGTTTAGGCTCCTGATTTGGATTGTCCCCTGGGAAATAGTTTGCCGGTACGTCTGGATTAATCCCTGCATCCAAATCTCTTCGGTATTCTCTGGCCAGAGTATCACGGTCATATTCAAAATGACCGAAACTATATACTTCACGAAGATTCTTACTTGCTAAGATGGATAAACCGACCTCTGGTCCTGACACAACAATATCTAAATCCGTCTTGTTTTTAATATCCTCGAGCGTAACCTCAGTATAGCGAGAGTGTGGTGACACAAAGCTATCATCAAAGCCATTCATAAGGAAGTTTTCAGGCATGTCAACCGTTTGTTTATAGATACCAGATAATTTCTCTGACAATGGGACCTTGTCAACTCCATGCTTATAATAGAGACCTGCTTGAGCTCCCCAACACAGATGAAGGGTTGAATAGACATGCTTTTTAGACCAGTCAAAAACTTGTATCAATTCTTGCCAATAATCAACCTCTTCAAAAGGCATTTGCTCAACAGGAGCTCCAGTTACGATGAGACCATCATAATACTTATGCTTAATTTCATCAAAAGTCTTATAAAAGGTTTCCATATGTTCGGCATGGGTATTTTTTGACTTATGACTAGTCATATAAAGAAACTCGACGTTAATTTGAAGTGGCGTATTGGCCAAAAGACGTAGTAATTGAGTTTCCGTAACTTCTTTAGTAGGCATAAGATTAAGGATTAAGACCTCCATTGGTCGAATATCCTGGCTACTAGCTCTGTTCTCATCCATGATGAAGACATTTTCCGAACGCAATACATCAAGAGCTGGTAACTTATTATCAAGTTTTATAGGCATAACAATATCTCCATCCTTATTTATTCTATCTTCATATTATAAACCGGGGAGGTATTGTTATCAAATATATATTTTCTCTAGTTAGCTATAGCTTTAAACTATATTTAGAGGGCACCTTTGTTTTAAAAGAGTTAAAAAGGCCCTAAGGCCTTTTGTTAATTCATTGATAGATTTATCCTGGGAAGTTCATCAATACTTTAGTATCGTAACCTTCAATAGCTTCACGTCCATTAAGACCATCAAGCTCAATCAAGAAGGCACAACCAGCAACGACACCACCTAGGCGCTCAATCATTTCAATTGTAGCTTTGACGGTACCACCAGTTGCCAAGAGGTCATCAACGATAAGTACACGTTGGCCTGGTTTGATTGCATCGGAATGCATACAAAGTGTATCAACACCATACTCTTTTTCGTAATTGGCTGAAATCACTTCACGTGGCAATTTACCAGGTTTACGAACTGGAGCAAAACCAATACCAAGTTCAAAAGCAACTGGACAACCAACGATGAAACCACGCGCTTCAGGACCAACAATCATGTCAATCTTCTTATCAGTCGCATACTGAACGATTTCACGGATAGCATAGCTATAAGCATTTCCATCAGCCATCAAAGGACTAATATCACGGAAAGTAACCCCTTCTTTAGGGTAGTTTTCAATAGATGCAATATAATCTTCTAATTTCATTTGTTCTTCCTATAGGCTTTTCGCCAAAAAAAATATTTACATACCATTATAGCATGAAATAGTAAATTTAGAAAATGCTAACCCTCATTTCGAGACGAATCCTTTGGATTCAGACTCCCCTACTTATAAAGCCAGTCATAAATTTCCTGTGGTGTTCCCAGAGCCATGAGTTCTTGGAACTTAACTAGTCGTTTCAGATCTTGGAAAATCTGACTGTCCTCAATCTCACGTTTTTCAGCTTCTTTATTGACTGTCATAACACCATTATCAATAGTCACAAAATCCAATTCATCAAAGATTTGAATCATCTTAATCAGAAGAATCTTGTCGATTTTAAGGTAATGACTGAGTTCATCCAATTTATAGCGAACATCGAATTCTGGGAATTGGTAAATGGTTTTATAGAGCCTTGCAAATTGCTCTCTTGTTCCATAACCTGTCAGATAATAGGCTTCCTTAATACTATTTTTAAAATAGATAGCTTGGAAATCTTTACCTTCAAACCACTCTTTTAATTCTGTAGCTGATTCAGGTAGGGTGCTGAGGACAACCGCAGGCTCTGTGTCTGCTGCTTCTTCTACCGTTGGTAGACCTTCAGGCAGTGCCATATTTTTTGAGCGGAAATCAAACAATTGAACACCATCCACACGCGCATCTTCTAGCATGAGCTGTAGCGTTGTCTGACCATTCCAAACATTAACAGACAAGGTCACTGCCAATTCCAAACCTTGAGCTTGTTGAAATTCTTGGAGCAGATTACCTTTATTAAAAGCGACAACGTCAAAGCTATCCTTGCCTTGCTTAACCTTAAACTTAAGATGGGCTCCATTTTGTCCCATTGTCCTAGCTTGAGTAACGGTAATATCATGTAGCCAAAAGACTGGCTTTTTATTATCCATACCAAAAGGTGCTAGTTTTTCTAGACTCTTAATAGTATCCAAGCCAAGCTCGCTGAGTTGGAGCTCCTCGTCTAAATTAAGCGTATTTTTGGCACTTGTATCAATCTCATTATCGTAGACATAATGACACAAAATATCTGAGAGTTGACCAAGATTTTCCTCCGGAAGGGTCATCCCAGCGGCTCCAGCGTGTCCTCCAAATGCAGTAAAGATATCTCGGTGATCATCAAGGGCATGGAAGATATTGATTGATTCCAAACTACGGGCTGAACCCTTAGCCAGACCATCTTCAATATTCAAAACCACTACTGTCTGGCTGATTTGTTCCATGATGCGCCCAGCCACAATACCTAGAACGCCAGGATGCCAACCTTCCTTAGCCAAAACCTGAACTGGTTTTTCCAAGTCTACCATGGTCATGGCTTCATCAAAGATTTTTTGAACAACTTCCTTACGTTCTTCATTTTTAGCATTGATTTCCAAAGCAATGGCCTGAGCTTCCTCATCGTCAAATCCGGTCAGTAGTTCAATGGCTGGATTTGGATCATCTAAGCGTCCCAAGGCATTGAGTTGAGGAGCTAGTTTGAAACCTACCGTTTCTTCGGAAATCGTTGTTAGGTCCACATCTGAAATGCGGAGCAATTCTTGAAGCCCGATACGCTCAGTAGTCTTGAGAATTTCCAGGCCGACCTTGACCATAATACGATTTTCATCCGTTAGGCTAACCATATCAGCAATGGTACCAATGGCTACCAAATCCAACATCTCTGTAGGAATAGTTTCAAGGAGGGCAGTTGCCAATTTGAAAGCTACACCACATCCTGCCAAATACTTAAAAGGATAATCGGCATCCGGATGCTCTGGATGTACAATGGCATAGGCATCTGGAAGCTGTGCCGGCATGCTATGGTGGTCTGTAACGATAACGTCCACACCTTGCTCTTGCGCATAAGCAATAGCTTCATTTCCCGCAACCCCATTATCCACTGTAACAATAAGTGAAATGCCTTCCTGCTCAATGAAATACTTATAGACACTTTCGTTTGGCCCATAACCATCTGTAAAACGGTTAGGCAAATAGACTCGAGCTTCAGCGCCCATCATTTCAAGAGCTTCCTTGACAATCGATGCTGATGTCATCCCATCCGCATCATAGTCTCCATAGACTAAGATTTGCTCATAATTTTCAATGGATTGACGAATTCTAGCAACTGCCTTATCCATATCATGAAGAAGATAAGGGTCATGAAGGTGTGATAGATCAGCCTTAAGAAAGTCTTCAAGGGCCTCTTCTGTCGTCACGCCACGTTCATAAGCAATCTTGGCTGCTGTTTCTGCCAGCCCATGTTCTTTGGCAAGTTTAAAAAAGCCAGCATCTGGCTCTTTTGTGTTTATTTTCCAATCATACGTTGATGTAATCATGTTCTTATATTTTCTCCCTGTCATCTAGTCTATCTATTATAACATGAATAATTTTATCATAGTGGATAGAAGCCTAAGTTTCCTAAAAAGAGAATGGAAAACATCGAAAGGTGCTTCGACTTGTGCTATATTTCCAATCAAGACCTGCTTTTCTGGATAAAATAAAAAACTAGGTATTGCTCCTTATTTGACTTGTATTTTCTCAGATATTCCTTTCTCCTCTTCCTTTTATCTAACTCAATTCTACTATCACTTTCAAGCAACATTCGGGAAAACAAGAAAAGGATTTCCTGTCTGAAAATCCTCTACATCAATATTTATAAATCATCCCTGTACAAGCTTGTTCTGAAAGTTCGACAAAGCCCAGAGATTGGTAAAAGGCTAGATTTTTCTCGCTACAATCAGTTGCAAGGAGCCTTTGATAGACATTGGGGAAAGTCCCTAAAGCCTCTTCTAAGAGTTTCGTTCCGATGCCTTGGCGTTGGTGATCTGGTCGCACCAAGAGGTCCTGTACAAAAATGACAGAGTGGCCATCTCCTACTAAGCGAATATAGGCTACTAACTCTTCCTCATCATAAACTGCCAACTGCCAGAGACTAGCTTTGACAGCTTCTTCTAGCATAGATGGGTTGTTGGTATAATTGGTCCAGCCGACTGAACTGTACAGTGCGAGTAGGTCTGTTATCGCTGGAATCTCTTGTTTGTACTCTAACATCTTAACTCCTTTTTAATCTATAGTGCTGGAAGAAGGCGATATACCGATAAGGGGACTCTTGTCAGACTGCCAACTCCATTTGAAGCATAGACTCTCGCCAGCCTTATTGGCCTTTGAAGCGATTGTCCTGCAAGGCGTATTATACCTGTCCTCAGGGTTTTCGGATGGTTTCTAAATAGACTTGAATATTGACTGCCATTTACCATTCCCCTATTTGTAGTTAAACACATTGGTAGCCAGTTTGTCCGAGATGCGTGGAAATAGCGTATATCCTTTGTGCGCAACCGCTAAGAGTCGTGGCAAGTTAACTTCACGTTTGTTTTTGCCAAGAATACGGACAATCTTTTTAGCCACGTATTTAGGACTGAGGACAAACTTCTTAACACTCTCAAGATAGTCTCCAGATGGATCAGCTTGATCAAAGAAGCCTGTCTCAATTGGACCAGGATTGACTGTTGTCACATAGACTCCCTTATCAGCCAGCTCTAGACGAAGGGCATCTGAGAAGCCAATTACCGCAAACTTTGTCGCTGCATAGACACTTGAGTTGGCTGTCGCAATTTTTCCCGCCATACTGGCGATATTGATGATATGGCCATGGCCTTGCTCGACCATTTTCTCAGCCATTAGACGTGAAAAGGTCATCGTCGCAAAGGTATTGATATCAAACATATCACGGACCTCTTGGCTAGTGTAATGATCATAAGACTTGAATTCACCGAAACCAGCATTATTGATAAAGACATCAATACGTCCAAATCGTTGATAGAGATAATCGACCATTTCTTTAATGGCATTGTCGTCTCTAAGGTCAATGGCAAGACAGGTTTTATTTTCCACATGACGATAACATTTCTCAAGTTTATCCTTATCTCGTCCTAAGAGGATAATGCCATCACTGAGTGAGAGCTGCTTGACAATTTCTTGTGCAAGCCCTCCTGAGGCACCAGTAATAGCGATAATACGTTGTTTAGCTAAGTAGACTCGTGCACCAAGACATCTGCTCCCAAGCCAAGACGAACACTGGCATTCGTCTTACGAGTGTCACCTAAGATAGTGATAACCTTACCTTTCTTAGGTGCGGAAATAAAGTCCTTGGCAATGATTTTTGTTCCATCTTCAAGAACCACGTCTTGCCCATTCTTAATTTGACCAAAAAGCGGACCAAATGGTACACCTGCTGCTTTAAGGGCCTCAGCATCCAAGGTTCCTTCAAGATCCTTTTGAACCACACGGTAACCAATACAAAAAATGGTATGATCCAACTTATCTGCATAAACAGCGAACTTGTCATTTTCCATAATCAAGCCAAGCTTATGCTCATCAATTTCCTTAAAATGCACATGGTAAGGGAGGCGTGTTCCAGAGGTACGAAGACTAGTCATAACATATTGTTTAATGCCGACTGGACCATAAACCTCTAAATCTGTTTGTTCTTCACTCGATTGGAAAGAACGGCTAGCCAAGAAACCAGGTAGGCCAAAGATATGGTCTCCATGCATATGTGTGATAAAGATTTTTTTAACTTTACGAGGTTTGATTGTTGTTTCTAAAATCTGACGTTGGGTACCTTCTCCACAGTCAAACATCCATACCTCATTGATTTCATCGAGTAACTTCAGAACCAGACTCGACACGTTACGGGCCTTGGAGGGCTGCCCGGCACCCGTCCCTAAAAATTGTAATTCCATGACTTCCTATACTTTCTATCTATCGTTCTTCTTATTTCTGGACAATATAAGCCAGGCATTCACGCTGAGCAAAGCCGTAATAAACAGTTTGCCCTTTATATTGAGACAAAAGTTCCACTAATTCATCTTGATTGAAGCTAGCCAACTTAATGACATTCCCCTTTAACTTAGTTACACGACTAAGTAACTGTGTCTCAGGGGTTAACTCTTCCAATACTTCTTCGTCAAAATCAACCTTGGTCATCTTAATTTGAGTGCCTTCAAGATAAACCTTATACTGCGGAAAAACTTGAGCAAGCTCAAACAAAATACTGGCCGTTGGAACCTCTAAATGCTCGGCAAAGACTAAGGCCACCTCATCAGCATTTTCAAAGCAAAAACCATAAGATTTTCCTGACAGATTGAGACGAATGAAAGGCTTGTACTCATCAAAAGATGGTGCAGAATTAAAGAGGTTCAACTCTTTTGAAAGGTCCAAGTAGTAATCCGTCGCTGCTTCAGGAGATTGTTTTTGGTAAATCTCTGCAAAATAAGCATTAATCACGCTTGGTGGCGGCGTAATGAAGGCCAATTTTTGACTGTCCGAAAGGTCTGACAAGGTATTTTTCAAATAGACCTTATCTAAACTTGTAAAACCACCATATTTTAAAGCTAAATCCATATAATCAGTCATAAAATTCTTCCAATTTCCATTTATTTTTCGGTGAAATATAACCTGTAATTTTTTCCACTTCTGTCTCAAATGTGTAGCTATCTAACAAAGCTAATTGACTCAATTGATAAAGTTTATAAGCTTGATCCTGATGGACCTTAATACTAAAAGGTTCAAAAATCTGTTGAATTTCATCAATCAAGAGTCTTCTGAGTGCCTCACGACTTCCCTTGTCACGTGC
>QWCL01000324.1_pt1 | contig 19474 bp, 18 predicted proteins | sample 1972551 | NCBI WGS metagenome assembly QWCL01 (sample SAMN09866709, study PRJNA288562) | Human oral metagenome isolate term2_saliva, whole genome shotgun sequencing... | isolation source: mouth | host: Homo sapiens | place: USA: California
TATACTGTTGTTAAACAAGAATACTTCTCGTGCATTCTCTATTTGTTCTCGTTGTAGTCTCAGTCTTGCTTTATCATTCTTATGAGTATAGAGTGCACCGATGTTCCACGATAGTTTTACGCCCACTAAGCCGTTCAGACTCCATTTATGTTGCATCATATCCTCAAACATATTGAGTCCCGGATAACCATAAAAGCCTTGTGCAAAGAGTCCTAAGTGTGGCTTCAATCGTGCGTCTAAGGCTTTTTCTTGTACTTCAGAAAGGCGTAATTGATTATCAAAGAGCCTCATCTCTGGTCGAGTATTCGCTGATACAGTTGCGTCAAGGGCTTGAGGTTTCTGCAGATGAGTGATTTCAATACCACAGAAGACGCTTAACATCCTATTTAACATCAGTTTCTGTGCTTTCAGACTCTCGTTTGTTTGCTCTGCGCTAAGCCGTTCGGCCCTCACGTTCTCATAGTCGCTTGTTGCTGCCGTACCACCTTTCACCATGGCAGAGAGTTTCTGCTCGCTCGATTGTAGCAGTGCTTTGACATCGTCATTGAGTTTGATTTGTTCGTCAAGGAGCAAGAGTGAGAAATATAACTCATTGACCAAATAGGTTGCTGTACATCAATAGATAGCTTATATTGGTCTTTCCTAAGACCTTTCATCTTCAGTCCTACCTGCAGGAACATACTTTGCAGATGGTCAGGCCATTCAGCAACAGCGCTCTGATAAGTAGCTTGGGCAGCTGCAGTCACCTGTGGCAACCACCCTTTCTGTATGTTCTTAACCGTTAAGTCGGTCGTCTTTGCTATCAAGTCATAACGCTTGATAATGGGATAGTGCTTCTCTGCCGCACGTTGGCACTCATCTAATGTCTGTGCTTGTGCAACTGATGCCGAAGCTATCAGGGAGAGGATTAATACCTTTATTCTCATATACTTTCCTGTCATTTATGGTCTAATTACTTTCATTTGACAAAGATAAGGTTATTCTGATACAGAGTGGTAATGCTTTGCACCGAATAAATTGTCATATTGTACGATTTTTATATAATATCACCTCGTATTCACAAAGATAATGTTAAATTTGCAATCTAATCATACAATAAGGCAATTATGGCGGAAGTAAAGAACATCAATGCGCTCTCTATGGAGAGTATTGACCTTGATGAAGTCTATCAGCAACCCGAACAAGGAAAGATATTGATGAACGATGACATCGTATTTGTGATGGGTGGACATCTACAAAACACTCGTTTTCTCTTGGAGGGAAAGATTTATCAGATGGTTGAACCTCGATTGATACTGGCGTTGAAAGGTCATGCTGATATCTGTGTTAACCTTCAAGACTGCCATGTTGAGAAAGGTTCTGTCATGCTCTTGCCGACAGATACGATTGTAGAAATTAAAGAAATATCAGAAGATGCACGTGTTGTTGCAATAGTGTTCAGGGACGGCATGGACATTATGGACGAGATTGTCGTCAGTACCTCACCAAGTGAATTTGCTCGTTTGATGCGTATCGTATACCTTGCATGGGATTTTATACAGATTAAACCCTATAGAACTAAGACCATCCAGAACCTTTTACAATCGATAGTTACGGATATTCAGTATTTAAGCGACCTTGAAGAAGGGAATACAAAACATGATTCGACCTCACATTTGCACGATCTTTTCTTGCAGTTTAAGCGTCTCGTTCATCGTCACTGTACGCATGAACGCTCTATTCCCTTTTATGCTGAACAATTGCATGTGACGCCTCATCACCTGTCGGCTATTATCAAGAAGGCAAGTGGTAAGAGTGTTATGCACTGGGTGAATCGTGCTACTATCCAAGAGGCAAAAGTACTTTTAAAGACAAATAACGCTATGGGATATGAGATAGCAGACCGTTTGAACTTCCCCAACGCTTCTGCTTTCTCCAAATACTTCAAGCGAGAGACTGGAATGACACCACGAGAGTATCAGGAGAAAATGACTTTATGATGGTTACTCTCTGTTTTTATTAGTAGTGGCCCTTATAATTTTTATGTTAGCATCGCATGGTATCTCATTCTATTGACCATGTTAGGAGCCCTTTCTTCCTATCTTCTCTGGTAGTGATGAGGGTCAGCTTATGTTGTGTTAAAGCTCCGAATGGGTTGTACCAATGCTTCGTTCGCCTTAGACAATAATTCACCTAACAAGTAGGGAAGCATAGACGAAGATAGAGCAGACGGTGTTGTCTTAGCTCCATTCACGCCCATTATGTTTTTACTCCTTTCCCTCTTGTCAATATTTTTCGCTCCCCTCGATTCCAATACATGCTTTTCAAGGGGCAAGAAGAGGCCTAACTACATTCAAGAACATGCCCTTCTTGCGTGTTGAACATGCCCTTCTTGGGGCAAGAAGGGCGTCTTCTTTGAGACTGTTTGTAATCGGCTGATTCGTTGTAGGTTATAGACTTGTTTGTAGAATACTTTTTGCTCCTTTTTTGAGAGCAATTAGCTTGAAGGTATGTAATGAATTTTTACGGTTCTGATAATACCATTCAAGTGTGGAATGAAGTGTTAGAAGCATAAGTCATGACATAGGATGAAGAGATAGTTATGGGGTTGGTTATGTCTTTCTAAATAGCTTTGCATACTCCATTTATTTTTTGTTCCTTTGCAGAAACATATTGAATTAAGTAATTAAAACGCTATACCAGGCAATGAGATATTATCTATTTTCTATTCTGCTCTTCCTCGCTATCAGCCTAAACGCACAGCGACCACGTTATGACAAGATGTCGCCTTTCGTACGTGAGGCTATGGTGTCTTCGCTTACAGCAAAGCAACTCACTCGCTCATATTCAGAAGATAGAATGCTAACAGCCTTTGTGCGCATTGATGGAAATGCTGCCGAACTACTACATAAATATGGAAGTAAAGAACTTGCACGGGTAGGGAATGTTAGTATTGCAGCCATTCCACTCAGTCAGTTAGGGGCTTTGTCTTGTCATCGTCGAGTGAGTAAGATTGAAACAGGTAGGCGTTGTAGCATACAGATGGATACGACGCGACTGGTTGTCAATGCTGAGCCAGTTTATAGAGGGACTGGGTTAGCACTGTCATATACTGGGCGTGGGGTCGTTGTAGGCGTCCAAGATATTGGGTTCGACCTAACACATCCTAACTTCTATACGGCTGATATGAGTCAATATCGCATTAAAGCATTATGGGATCAACTGTCCCGAGACACCATAGGGTCTAATCTCTTTGTTGGACGTGACTATGTTGGTGAGGAAAGTTTACTGCGATTAGGATGCCCTTTGGATGGAACTTCACAAACACATGGTACGCATACTGCTGGTATTGCAGCGGGTAGTGGCGCAGAAGGGGATGGTGTGCTATCACCTTATAGAGGGATAGCTTGTGAGGCCGACCTCATCTTTGTTGACAATGCAGCAGACAATTACGGATTGATAGAAGCAAAAGATTACTATAAGTACACCTATGCTACGGATGCACTTGGTTTTAAGTATATCTTTGATTATGCAACCCAACATCATCAACCATGTGTCATCAATTTTAGTGAGGGAAGTCCGCAAGACTTTCGAGGAGATGATCAATTATACTACGAGTTGCTTGCTGGATTAACAGGACCTGGACGTATCATCGTTTCTTCAGCAGGGAATGATGGGGAGAAGACCACCTATATTCATAAAGGTATTGGCAAAGAACGTGCTGGAACATTTGTACGTGGTAATCCAAAGAGCTTTAGCTGTACGGCAAAGTCTCGTCAACCTTTCATGTTCCGTGTGTCTATATATAATAAGGTGGCATCTCCTAAAACGGTTGATTTGAGTACGGTGCAAGTGTGTTCTTCTAAGGACTCACTTCTCACAGACTCTATTCTCGTGGATGGAAAGATGTATAAATGGAGCGTTCTCGCCTTCCCTAATAGTTATAATCGCCAAGAAACAGCTTACGATCTACGGCTTAGTTGTAAGCAGGGGTTGGGAGATAATCCAAGAGTCTCGCTTCAAATCGTGGGTAGAGATGCTGATGTTGAACTTTATCGTACGTCTGGTGAGATGTTTACCGATGTCCTTGACCCTACTCTAAACGCTGGGGATAGTAGTAGAACTGTCTTCTCTCCATCCTCTTCGCCCGATGTGATCTCTGTTGGGGCAACTGGATATCGTACTCAGTTCATAAACTATCTAAATGAAAAGAAGGTCTATAACAATGGTACGAACGGTGTTCGCACACCTTTCTCAGCCATGGGTCCTACATTCGATGGGAGAATTAAGCCAGATGTAATGGCTCCTGGACAAAACATCATATCGTCATATAGCTCCTTCTATATCAGTAATACGCTTAAAGAGGATGGGTCTGTAAAGAATGACTTAAAGAGCGATATTCGTCGTTTCGAGTATAATGGACGTACCTATTCGTGGAATGCTAATGCTGGAACATCAATGTCTGCGCCCGTTGTGACAGGTGCTATCGCTCTTTGGTTACAAGCTGATCCTACATTGACAACCGCCGATTGCATGGATATCTTTGCCAAGACGTGTACGCATTATGACTCATCACTTAGCTATCCGAATAATCTTTATGGATATGGACAGATTGATGTTATGGCTGGACTACAAGAGGTATTACGTAGAAAGGCTTTGGGTATCAATGCTATTGAGCGTAAGGTAGAACCATCAAATAATCGTATATTCCTCTTAGATGGTCGCTATGTGGGTACAGATGATAGTAATCTACCTAAAGGAATATACATAAGAAATGGAAAGAAGTTAATGAAATGTAATTAAAGACTCCCTAAAAGTAGGTATTTTGCACAAACCATCATTTTTAGGTATTGCACGTAATATAATTTCATTGTATCTTTGCAAGCGTAAAGAAAATAATGAATTAAATTAGTAAAAAGAAATATGAAGAAGACAATTGTTGTTTACGGTTCATCAACCGGTACATGTGAAAGCATTGCAAATACCATTGCTGAGAAACTTGGAGTTGAAGCTATTAACGTATCAGACTTCAATGCTGATGTAGTAGCAGAGAATGATAACCTTATCCTTGGGTCGTCTACTTGGGGCGCAGGTGAGTTGCAGGATGATTGGTATGATGGTATTAACGTACTGAAGAATGCTGATCTCTCTGGTAAGACTGTTGCTATCTTTGGTTGTGGTGATAGCGAAAGCTACTCAGATACATTCTGTAGTGCAATGAAGGAGATATATGATGCAGCTGAAGGTGCTAACATTCTTCCAGGTGTTTCAACTGATGGTTATACCTTTGATGATAGTGAGGCTGTTGTTGACGGTAAGTTCGTTGGCCTTGCATTGGATGATGTAAACGAAGATGATAAGACTGAAGGTCGTATTGATGCTTGGTTAGAAGCTATTAAGCCAGCATTGTAAAGGCCTTATAACTTACAATATAATTATTCATACAAAGGGATAACTATGATGACAGATATGATGTCCGCCGATATGAAGGTGCTGATGAATCACATCTACGAGTACAAGAAAGGTGTTCGACAGATGGTCTTATATACTTGTAATAAGAAGTATGAGTCATTCGCCACGCTCCGTCTTGAGCATCAGAATATCCCATATATCATACAGCCGGTGGGTCGTGACCGTATGAATCTATTCTTCGGTCGACAGGAGTGTCTTGATGCCATCCGGCTGATGATAACCAAACCTCTTAACCAACTAACGCCCGAAGAGGATTTTATCCTTGGTGCAATGTTGGGTTATGACATTCGCGTACAGTGCGAGCGGTACTGTGAACGCAAGTGTCGCACCTGTAAATGTGCGACATAAGCCAGAATTATTAAATGATAATCTTGTTCGCGAAATAAATTATTTCATAATGTTTTTGTATTATAAATAGGCTTGTCGTGAGACAGGCCTTTTTATCTTTAAATGCTTAAGTATAGTTATTAGAGATACCTTTTACGCTATCTTGTTTATATGATATATGTCCCAACCATGATTTTATGCGTACTGTAAGTATGGTTATGGGGCTGGGCAATCTCCTTATAAGCATATTTGTCTTGTGAATAATACCACATTTAGTTTAAATGTACGTTGTGATTATATTTAATATTTGTCGTATCTTATTGATGAGTAGTTGGTTAAGAGTGTATAAGATGTGACAGATATGACAGGAAAAATAGTTTTACCTAAAAGTTGATAGAGTGATGTTTAGATTATAAAGGGTGGTAGAAGGCTCTAAATGAAAGGGTGAGGGATGATATTAGCAGTATTTTGTTAGTATATAAAACAGCGAGGGTTCCCTGTTATACAGGTAATTTTATATTGACTTTGGAAAGTTAATAATCAATATGACCAAGTAAGAAATACTCACTTTTAGAGGTGTAAGTCTCATTTACTAACAAATGGGTATAACGTTCTTTGCTCACCTCTCGTATGCAGTACGTCATCAACAGTCGTGGTGGTTACAGGTGACTCGACGAGTAGTGAGTATAGGACAAAATACTACTTGTCCGCACCTCGGAGGGCGTATACCAGCATCACTCATGGTGAAAGCTGTTAGCACCATGAGTGACGAGTATTAACACATTGGTTGAGGATGAAGAGTAGGAGGATATTAATCCCTTCTAAATATATCTCTGGTGTACACTTTCTCCTTTACATCATCAAGGCATTTATCATAGCGGTTGGCAATGATAGCATGACAACGGCGTTTGAAATCAGAAAGATTATTGACAACAAGACTACCAAAGAAGGTTGCACCGTCTTCAAGTGTAGGCTCATAGATAATAACTTGTGCCCCTTTAGCCTTAATGCGCTTCATAACTCCTTGGATAGAACTTTGGCGGAAGTTGTCACTATTCGACTTCATTGTCAGTCGATAAACACCAATGATACATTCTTTCTCTTCGTCGGGATTATAGTCTCCACGGTCGTAGTAATCATAATAACCAGCCGTGTGTAACACTTGATCGGCTATAAAGTCCTTACGAGTACGGTTACTCTCGACAATAGCTTGGATAAGATTCTCTGGGACATCAGCATAGTTGGCAAGCAACTGTTTGGTGTCTTTTGGCAAGCAATAGCCTCCGTAACCAAAAGAAGGATTATTATAGAATGATCCAATACGTGGGTCAAGACAAACACCCTGTATGATATTAGATGTATCGAGCCCTTTCACCTCAGCGTAAGTATCCAATTCATTGAAATAGCTAACACGCAGTGCGAGGTAAGTATTAGCAAATAGCTTTACAGCCTCAGCCTCGGTCAATCCCATGAAAAGGGTTGGGATATTCTCTTCTATTGCCCCTTCTTGTAATAACTGGGCAAATACATGGGCCGCACAGTCCAATCGTTCGTCACCTTCGGGGCGACCAATGATGATACGACTTGGATAAAGATTATCGTAGAGCGCCTTACTCTCACGCAGGAACTCGGGTGCAAAGAGAATATTATCACACTTATATTTAGCTCTGATATTCTCTGTGTAGCCAACCGGAATCGTAGACTTAATGACCATGATAGCCTTAGGATTCACCTTCATTACGATTTCGATGACCTCTTCAACATGTCGTGTGTCAAAGTAGTTCTTTACTGGGTCGTAATTAGTTGGTGTGGCAATGACTACAAAGTCAGCATCTTTATAAGCCGTCTCTGCATCCATCGTGGCGGTGAGGTTTAAGTCCTTCTCGCTCAAATACTGTTCTATATAATCGTCTTGAATAGGCGAACGCTTATTATTAATCAGTTCCACCTTTTCTTTAACTACGTCAACAGCCATTACAGGGTGGTGTTGACTCAGCAATGTAGCTATACTGAGACCCACATAACCAGTTCCAGCCACAGCTATCTTTACGTCTTTAATATCCTTATCCATTGTTTTGTTCAGCTTGTTTGCAAAGATACGTATTTCTATTTGAATACTACAAAGGATAAGGATAAAATCCAAACTAAATCCCTCCTTGCCTTTGTTTTACTTACCTCTCAGCTTCTTAGTGTTCTTTTGTTATTGTTTGTATGAAAGATAGAGAGGTGTAAGTGATAGATAGAAATGACTTACGTTCAGTGTAAATCATACTGTAACAGGTAAAAGACGATGATTATAAAAATCCCAGACAACCATTTTGTTGCCTGGGATTTTATGTTAGTACTAATCTTATTTACAGTTTAGATAGATGTTTTGTTTTATCCGCAGTGGAAGTACTGGCGAACAAGTTTCTCCATCATCATCTCCTTGCCCTCTATCTCTTGACGTAGTGTACGGTCATTGTATGAGCGAAGCTGTTTGATGATACCATCAATCATGGCAGGAGAGAACACATCATACTCTTCATAAACCTTGCGTTGACGTTCCAAGCAATCCGCTGATGCAGCACAGCTATCAGGCAGTTGAGCCAATGTAGCATAGCGTTCAGCATTCTTTGGATCGTGGATGTCACCGTCAGCAAAGGTTCTCTCTGCCTCTGCCTCAGCGTTGGCCATCTCGAAGCCATGACGACAAGCAACGCAAAGACCAGCTAAGAGCTGATAGATATCAGCCGAAGCGTCAGGTGAACGCATCTCGACAGTCTGCTTGATAGAGTAGTCGCGTGCAGTGAGTGGCTCTACGTTGTTAGCCTTGTGACACATATCTTCGCCAGAAGTCCAGCCTAATGGTACACGAACAAGCACAGAACGGTTGCTCATACCCCAGCATACATTTGTTGGAGCCTCCTGATGTGGAACAAGACGGAAGTAAGATGTTGGGTTCTTATTACCAAAGGCAGTGATACTTTCTGCCAAATCCATCATACCAGCAATAGCCTTACGAGCGTCCAGTGACAACTTACCATTGTCTAACATCATATTCTTTCCGTCCTTCATTATGCGCATGTGGATGTGCATACCAGACCCGGCTTTGCCCACAGTAATCTTAGGAGCGAAAGTAATATCAAGTCCTTCCTCATAACCTAAGCTGCGAATAACCCATTTAGCAATGAGTAATTGCTCCGCACACTCGTTTGCAGGGACTGGTAAGAACTCAATTTCGTTCTGTTCATAGCAGCGTCCATTCTCCACGAAATTACCCACCTCAGAGTGTCCATACTTAATTTTTCCACCACACTCAGCAATTAGTTGCATAGAGCGCATGCGGAAATCGTTACCCTTAGAGAAAGGTGTACTCTCGTGATAACCATGTTGGTCGTCAGCAGGGAACACTCCCTCATCCTCTCGGATAACATAATACTCTAACTCACCCATAGCCTGAAACTCCATGCCTGTCACTTTCTTAAAGGCATCCATAGCCTTTCGGAGCGTGTACTCAGGTGATGAAGCTAACGGATTGCCGTCACGATCGAAGAATGAACAGAGCATGCAAAGCGTTGGAATCTCTGAGAAAGGATCGATGAAAGCCGTAGAGAAACGAGGCATTACATAGAGGTCACTACTTCCTGCAGCAATGAAGCTGAAGAGTGAAGAGCCGTCAACGCGCTCGCCACTTGTAAGGATTGTCTCCAAGTAGTCGGGGGTGTGGAGCATGAAATTCAATGTTTTCAATCGTCCATCACCAGCAGGATACATAAAGTTTACCATCTTGATGTTCAAGTCTTCGACAACTTGTTTGATATCATCTTTCGTAAACTCATGTGCATTCTTCCCAAGGTGTGCTTCCAGCCTATTAGCTGAACGCGTAAAAAGGTTATTCTCCATTGTCATAGGTTTTATAAAGTTAGTATTCGATTCTGCTGACAAAAATACATATTAATTTCTTTATTCGCAATTATTTTACATACTATTTTTCTTCACCTCATTATTGGTAACCATCTTGTCCTTTTTCTTTTTGTGTCTTTTTCCTATCTATGAGAACCTTGATGTTAGGCTTTCTTTGTACTTTTGTATCGTTGGAGTAATAAAAAGAGATATCTTATGACAAAAAAGAAAACAATAAATCTGTCGAATGATCGTACTGTTAAGAAGGCTTCTATAGCTGATTTGTCGGTTGTAATGGACTTTATTGAACAAGGGAAAGCAAAGATGATAAAAGCTGGCAATCCTAATCAATGGTCAGCAAACTATCCTGCTGTAGAGACCATAGAGCGTGACATTGTGCAAGGCAATTGTTATCTGCTTTATGAAGGAGGCAAGGCCATTGCAACATTTGTGTTCAAAGCGGGGCCAGAGCCTAATTATCAGCGTATTGATGATGGTAGTTGGCTCGACGATCAACCTTATTATGTTATCCATCGTGTGGCATCTGCAGAAGGTGTACATGGTGTGATGGCAGACGTCATCAGCTATTGTTCGTCGTTTACCTCCTCCATTCGTATTGACACACATGCAGACAATCGTCCTATGCAAGCCTCCTTGGCTCGGTTAGGTTTTGTTTATTGTGGTGTTATCTACGTGGAGAATGGGGATAGTAGACGAGCTTTTCAACGTATATTTTAGCTATCTATCACCGTATTACTTTGTTTCCTCTTTCAGAGTAAGTGGTTGTTTACGTTTTAGAAGTCTAAGTTCTCCTTCCCAATAATAAGTATCGTAATTGGTAGTTAAGTTCTCCTTCTGAATTATTTTCATGAAAAGAAGAATTTATTTACACGAACGGAAATATTTATTTTCATGAAGAAAAATATTTTTTTTCATGAAAATAAATCAAAGAGAGAGTTGTTTACTTCAATGGTGAAGACGTAGAACAAGTGGCAAATGGTCGCTAAATCCATTGTTAAAACGCATTCCATTATAGTTACGGCGGGGCTTTACTCCACCGTATTTCGTATCTTCTTCTAACAAGAAGGGTGCATCATTGATACGACAACCAGCCACCCACGACCGTAGGTTATCACTAATGAGCATCTGGTCAAGGCTACCCCACTCTCCATGATAACGATAGGTTCCTTTCGCACCATTACGTCCCTGCACCCCTGCCGACACATTAAACAACCCATGTTCGTATGCGAGTAAAAGCGAAGGACTGTCAGCATAATCATTGAAATCGCCCATCACCAATAGTTTCGGTTCAATATAAGTACGACGAAGAGAGTCTATCGCATTACATAACCGCTCCATCACATGTTTTCTAAAAGGTCTGGAATAAAGTTCGCCACCCATTCTACTCGGTGCATGAAGTAGGAAGATGTGTAGCGTATCACCATTTTCTATTTCGCCTTCTACATGCAGGATATCACGAGTCGGACGCATATTCTTCATTGGTTTGACGCGTAACGTATCCGCTTTAATCAAGCGGAAGGAGAAAGGCGAGTACAATAAAGCCACGTCAATACCACGAGCATCATTAGAGGAAGTCATCACATACTCATAACGAGCCTTACGTAATAATGAACGACGAGTAAGATCAAAGAGCACACTATCGTTCTCCACCTCACATAAACCCACTATATCGGGTAGCGACCAACCGCTGCTATCTTCCCCACAAGCGATGATTGCTTGTCCTATCCTATTCAGTTTCTGCCAGTATTTAGTACGTGTCCAATGACGGGGAGAGTCTGGCAAGAACTCATGGTCGTCTTTTAAGGAATCATGCCGAGTATCAAACAGGTTCTCGGTATTGAACTCAACAATCGTTAAACGTGTTTGAGCTACTGACAGAAGCGTACTCAACAGAAGAAAGAAGGTTAACAATATGCGCATAGTAGTTAGGTTTTAAGGATATAGCAATTATTTCTTTATTTCAATATCTCGTGCCACATGATTGCGAATCTTGGTTAGATAAGCTTTCATACCAACTGCATCTTTATCGTTGATAATCTGTAACAGTTCCTTTAACTCTGTACGTATCTGTGCCACTTGATCATAGGTATATGGATTGAAGAGAATCTCTTGCAGCAGATAATCGTCTTCGTTCAATACTCCCTTAGCTATCCGCATGTGCCGTTTGAAGGTCGTACCTGGTGCATCTTGGTGTTTCATCACAGCCGCAAAGACGAAGGTAGAGACAAAGGGAATACTCAAAGAATAAGCTACCGTCTTATCGTGTTCCTCGAAGCTATACTCATATATATTCAAGCCGAGCCTTTGGTAGAGGTCCTTAAAGAAGATTCGGCCCATATAATCGCCTTCACTGATGATGATTGCATTCTCTTCACTTAGCTGATTAAGGTTGGCGAAGGTTGGACCAAACATTGGATGCGTAGAGACGTATGGGTGGCCACATTGATCATACCACGCTTTCAGGCCCGTCTTCACCGAACTGATATCAGACAAGATACAGTCCTTCGGTAATACGGGTAGCACCTCTTCAAACGCTGATAACGTATATTTCACTGTTACAGCATTGATGACAAGCTCTGGTTGAAAGCCTTTCACTTCCTCCAAAGACGTAAACCTCTGACAGTTATAAGTAAAGCGAAGACGGCGTGCATCCTTCTCGTAAGCAGCCACTTCATGGTCGAAACTGAGCAAGTCGATGAAGAAACTCCCCATCTTTCCTGCTCCCATAATTAGTATTCTCATATTTCTTGGGTGTTAGGTGTTAAGTGTTGGGTGGTGATGAATTGTAGTATTGGGTGATAAATGATAGGTGGTGAGTGATTAGTGGTGGGTGTTTACGATCACTATTCATCAACACCTAACACCCATCACCCATCACCCACTACCCTACTTATTCACTATCTCCAGTTGTTGACGTACACTTTCCTCATGTATGAGTTCAAAGACTTGAGCAGCAAAGTTAGCATCCATACCACAAAGACTTGCTTGTGCACCACGCTTCTCAAGGATTTCATTGTATCGACCAGCCTGAAGAATGGTCATGTTGTGCTCCTTCTTAAAGGTTCCTATCTCTCGACAAATACGGAAACGCTTGGCAAGTAGACCCATCAAAGAGTTATCTATCTCGTCTATCTGTGTACGAAGGAAACGCAGCTCTTCGGTGGTTGAGTTATGATCACGCACCACTAAGAGAGAAAGGATATAATCGAGTATATCAGGGGTGACCTGCTGTGCGGCATCACTCCATGCCTTCTCCGGACTACAATGACTCTCAACAATCAGACCATCAAACCCTAAGTCCATCGCCTGTTGGCAAAGAGGCGCAATCAAGTCACGCCGTCCTCCAATATGACTTGGGTCACAGATAATTGGCAGACCAGGTATTCTTCGACGCAACTCAATAGGAATCTGCCACATAGGGGCATTCCTATAGATTTTCTTTTCATAACTTGAGAAACCTCGATGGATAACTCCCAGCCGCTTCAAGCCCGCTTGATTAAGACGAAGAAGTGCCCCTATCCACAGCTCAAGGTCTGGGTTTACTGGGTTCTTAACCAATACCGGGATGTCTACTCCTTGTAAGGCATCAGCCAAAGCCTGCACTGCAAAAGGATTAGCAGACGTTCTTGCACCTATCCACAAGATGTCCATATCATACTTCAAGGCAGCCTCAACATGCTCAGGTGTAGCTACTTCGGTAGCAATCAGCATTCCTGTCTCTTCTTTCACTTGCTTCATCCATGGTAAAGCCATCTCACCATTACCCTCAAAACCACCCGGTTTCGTCCGTGGTTTCCATATACCTGCACGGAAGATATGGCACCCCTTGGCTGCAAGATTGCGTGCTGTAGACATCACCTGTTCTTCTGTTTCAGCCGAACAAGGACCAGCAATAACTATAGGGTGTTCCTTATCGCTCGGTAGTCGTAAAGGTTCTAACTCTAACTCCATAATTATCTATCTTTTAGTCTTTACTTTCTTAATTGTTCTCCAAAGGTAATATAAATGATGCATATAACCTTATTTTACCAATCTAAAGATGCAATACGGTCGTATGCTTCCCTCATCTGCTCGTCTTTTGCACATAGAGAGAGGCGCACATAACGTCGACCATTACTCCCAAAGATGAAGCCAGGCGCTATAAACACATGTGCTTCATGTAACACACGCTCTGTCAGTTGTTCTGCATCAACATACTTCTCTGGTATCTTACCCCATAGAAACATACCGACTTGAGCCTTATCATAGGTGCAACCTAATAGTGACATTATCTCTTCTGCGATAACTCGACGGGAGCGATAAACAGCTATGTTATAGTGCTGATGCCACTCATCTGTATTCGTGTTCATAGCTTCGGCTGCTGCTAACTGAATACCTCTGAAGGTTCCTGAGTCGATATTACTCTTCACTTTCAGTATCCATGAGATGAATGTTGGGTTGGTAACGCACATTCCAACACGCCAGCCTGGCATATTATATGACTTCGAAAGGGAGTTAAATTCAATACAGCAATCCTTTGCGCCAGGTACTTGTAACAGGCTCAACTTATCCCCTTCATTGAGAATAAACGAATAGGGGTTATCGTTAACGACAACTATACCATGTCGACGAGCAAAGTCTACTAAGCGTTGATAGGTCTCTCGACAAGCATTCCCACCTGTTGGCATATTCGGATAGTTGGTCCACATCAGCCGAACTCGGCTCAGGTCCATTTGCTCTAATGCGTCGAAATCAGGTTGCCAACCCTTATCTTCCCTCAAGTCATAGGTGACCACCTCTGCTCCCAATAGTCGGGAGAGTGCTGTGTAGGTAGGATAACCTGGATTAGGAACCAACACCTGCTCGCCAGGATTTACGAAGGCCAAGGTGACATGTAGGATTCCTTCCTTAGAGCCAATGAGAGGTTGTACCTCTGTAGCAGCATCTATCTCTACATCATACCACCGTTTATAAAAGCCAGCCATAGCCGTACGGAGTTCTGACGTACCTATTGTGGGCTGATAACCATGTTCTGACGATAGGCGGGCTACCTCACAGAGTTTATCAACAGTTTGTTTTGACGGTGGCATATCTGGGCTACCAATGGCCAAGGAGATGATATCCTTTCCCTCAGCGTTCATCTTCTCCACCTCCTTTAGTTTGCGTGAGAAGTAGTATTCTTGCACCTCCTGCACTCTATTTGCTGGCTGTATCATAAGCTACTAAGTTTATATTGTGTCCTTGTATTCCGTCTACTGAGGCATTGCCTCAGTACTCCTTTCCTCTAATTCTCCTTATACTCCCCCAATATCTTGATACTTTTCACCAAAGGAGTGATGGCATCTATTGCCTGACGATAGCGTGTAAAGTTATCGAAGGTCAAGTCTACATAGAAGAGATACTCCCACTCGTGACCAATAACAGGCAATGACTGAATCTTCGTAAGATTGATGTCATAGAAGGAGAGGATGGTTAACACCTTACTTAAAGAGCCTTCTTCATGTGGGAGAGAGAAGACTATACTCGACTTATCCACCTCTGTCAAGGAGCGAAGGAGGTCGGCTTTCTGTGGATGACAAGCCACAAGGAAACGGGTGAAGTTATGTTTATTGTCTTCAATTGAGTCTTCCAAAATCTTCAGCCCATAAAGTCTTGCGGCGTCAGCAGAACATATTGCAGCACAACCATGGCATTGGTTCTCTACAATATAAGCTGCTGAACCAGCGGTATCGTCAGCTTCTACTGCCTTTATATTAGGATGATTACTAAGGAAAGAACGGCATTGCATAAGGGCTACAGGGTGAGAATGTACCTCAACAATGGTTGACCAGTCATCATCTGGCAGACAACAGATACAATGCTGGATATGTAGACGCTGCTCACCAACGACCATTGTACCTGATTGACGCAGTAGATCGTAATTATGCAACAGGCTCCCTGCAATCGTGTTCTCTATTGCAAGCATAGCAATAGCAGCAGAATCACTCTTCACCTCAGCAAATACATCCTCAAAGGTAGCGCAGCAAGTGAGTTGTATCTGCTCATTTGCAAAATATAGATGGGCTGCAATATCGTGAAAACTCCCATACTCTCCTTGTATAGCTATTCGTTTCATTCGCTTCTTCTGTCTATCGGTTATCAACTAATATGTACTAAAACGAAAACGATCCCACTCTGTGTTGAGCGGGACCGTTTCGTTATGTATTTCTAAAAAAACTTTATACTCTTAAATTGAAATCTATACGCAACTTCCCGCTTTGCACTTTTCTGCAAAGTAAAAATAGAAGTAACGGAAAGATACATAAAGCTTCTTCATATCTTCGATTTCGTTTATATTCACCTACAAATGTATTACTTTTATTCTTTACAAGCAAATATTTTGAGAAAAAAATACTTTTTCTCCATCATTATCTTACGTTTTTTGCTATTTCTTTCTTATCGTTCTCTGACAAAGAACACGCTCAAACTCATATCTATTTACATCTATCTTAACACACTAAAATAAGCATTTCCTATCGACTTAGGATATAACATCACTTAAATATATCATGCCCTTCTATTAAAATAAGGAAATTCTAAGCAACATATAAACTTTTTTACTATCTTTGCATAAGATAGGCTGCACTCGACAATACGAATGCAAGCATTCATTGTACTCGTTTGCACTATCTTTGCATACATAATAGAATGACCTATGAAACAGTTATATGCAATACTGACAGTAGCAATGCTTAGCGTTGCTCTCTGTTCATACGCACAAGATCAGGTTCAAACTCGACTTGTGAACAGCAATGGTATGGAGGCTGTCATCAGTAACTATGGTGCACGTCTTGTCTCTCTTACTGCTCATAACTGGAACGGTAGACTGGAGCCTGTCGTTAAGACATATACTAATAAGGAGGAGTATATAAAAGATAGAACCTTAGGTGCTACGCTTATATACTTTGGCAAGAATAACGAGGAGACACTATCAGGCAAGATGTGGGAGCTTGTTAGTTCTGACAACCAATCGGTTACGCTACGATATGTGACTTCAGAAGGTGAGAACGGGTTAGATGGAAAGTTAAACGTTACCGTTACCTATACCCTATCCGACCAAAACGCACTTGACATAGACTACCGAGTTGCGACGACAGCTAAGACTAACTTGGAAGTAACAAACGGTATATGCTTTAACCTTTCAGGTGAGATGCACCGCTCCATCATCAAACAGCATCTTTGGGTTGATGCTGTTCAGATGAACACATACAATGCACAAAGACAACTGACAGGTGTTCTTCAACGTATTAAAAATACTCCCTTCGATTTCACTAAACCAAGAGAAATTGGCGAACGCATCAAGAGTACAAGGAATGGATACGACAATGCTTATCAGTTGCGACACCCTGATAATATGCAGAAGCCAGCCGCCATCCTCTTTGATGCACAGAGCGGGCGTGCAATGACAGTCTATTCAAGTGAACCAACCCTCAACATCAACACCTACGGAAAGGATAGTCAGGGGATTACATTACAACCGATTCACACGGGATACAATAGCGGTATGGAGAAAGTAAGTAATGAACTACAGCCTGGACAGGTACTCCACAGTGCCACAGTCTTCTTCTTCACAACCGACCCACCACTGATTATGCGCACGAAATAACACACATGTGCTAACGTCATGAGCATAGTTCAGCGTCATATCAACATCTTGAAAAAGCGCTAATTATCATTAAAAGACTTGGTGATTGGCCTTCAAATATTTATATTTGCAACCAAATGAAGAAATATAGTTTCATAATAGCGGCTATTCTCTGCATGCCTTTACATGCACAGAATACTAAAGAGAATCACAATGGGAACACTTCTACAGTGGAACCCATCGAGTCGGCACGTCTACAAGGGCCACGTGAAGCCACTGAGGCAGAGAAGGAATATGCCAGACAAATGGCTGAAGATCGTGCACAACAGGCACAAATCGACAATAATCTACCCCTTATTATGGAGAACGGACAGACCGTTACGCCAAACGACTACTATTATCCTGCTTGGGGTTATGGTGTTGGACCATGGAGATTACATAAGGGTCTGAACATAAACCTTGGTGCTTCGGCCTTTGCGAGCTTTGGACATGGTAACAATCATGGTGCAGGTTTCTCACAGGACGTATCGTTGATGTATGTGACAAACCTCTCTAAGAAAGCTACCTTGGCTGTTGGAGGATATGTAAACCATCTTACCTATCGTGGCGACAACTATTTCGTCGGTGGTGTCAATGCTGTCTTTGGCTATCAGTTCAATGAACATTGGAGTGCATACGCATTTGTTCAAAAGGCCTTCACATCCAACAACTTCGGTCAAGCCTTTGGTTATGGAGCCTACGGTTCACCTTATTGGGCAGGCTACGGTGGCTTCGGCTATTCTCCTTTCGGTTATGGTTATGCATCAATGGGATACGGATACGGACCGATGGGATGGGCTTACGGCACTGGAGTAAGTCGTTACATGGATAGAATTGGTGGTGGTGTGACTTATCAATGGGGCTCTAATAATCAGAATTCAGTTTCTGTTAGCGTAGAGTTCGACCGTCTCCCAACACAAAATAATGGTTTCTATAATACCAGTCGATATGATTATCCTGTGAGATAAAGAGGTATTACAAATACATAGAAAACAAATAGAGTTTACTATTTACTATCGTTCATTGCAGAACAAGTAATTAGTAAACTCTATTTTTTATAAGCCTAAATCAAACCTACTTCATCCATCTTAAGCGAAGACTATTAAGTACAACACTAACACTGGAGAATGCCATCAACGCACTTGCCCACGATGGGGTAATCTGCCAATCAATACCGAAGGCATACAGCAGACCGGCTGCTAATGGGATACAAACAATGTTATAGATGAAAGCCCAGAAGAGATTCTCCCAAATCATACGCACTGTATTGCGACTCAACTGTATCGCTTCTGGGATAGCCGACAAGTCATCTCCCATGAGTGTCACCTGTGCTACATCCATAGCTACGTCCGTTCCCTTACCAATAGCAATACTTACATCTGCCAAGGCCAAGGCTTGTGTATCGTTAATACCGTCACCTACCATCGCTACACGCTTTCCTTCGGCTTGCAACTGCCTAACAAGATTTTCCTTATCTTGTGGTAACACCTTACTATGATAGTGTTTTATACCAGCCTTTTCAGCCCAGTAACGAGCGGCATCGTCCTTATCTCCACTCATCATATAGACCTCAATCCCCTTCTTCTGCAGCTCATCCATTGCCTCACGAGCATTAGGCTTCAGTGTTTCACGCTCTTCAAAAGGAAGATTGTCAGCCTTTGTAAAGTCGATGTTCTTATTTGGAATGGTCAAAGTACCCGTCTTATCGGTCACCAACACATCAACCTTACGCAGACTCTCTAAGGCTGCAGCATCCTTAATAAGGATTTGTTTCTGGGCAGCTTTACCAATACCAACCATCAGGGCAGTAGGTGTTGCCAATCCCATTGCACATGGACAAGCAATGACTAAGACGGCAACAGCTGACATGATTGCCTGTGGTAAAGCACTATTCCCTCCTATCAACCACCATAAAAGAAAGGTAACAAGAGCAATACAAGCTACCACTGGAACAAATACTAAGGCTGCTTTATCAACGATTCGTTGGACTGGAGCCTTTGAACCTTGTGCTTCTTGTACCATTTTAATTATGTGAGCTAAGGCTGTATCCTCACCAACTTGACGAGCACGCATGCGGAACTTACCTTGACTTGGTATTGTTCCTGCCAACACCTTTGAGCCTTTTTTCTTCTCCGCAGGCGTTGGTTC
>QWCL01000447.1_pt1 | contig 19382 bp, 18 predicted proteins | sample 1972551 | NCBI WGS metagenome assembly QWCL01 (sample SAMN09866709, study PRJNA288562) | Human oral metagenome isolate term2_saliva, whole genome shotgun sequencing... | isolation source: mouth | host: Homo sapiens | place: USA: California
TAGGTGCAATTTTGTTTACACTTTTTGGAGTCAATCCTGCAGATACATCCATTGCGGCGTTTGGCTCTCTTACTAATCCTAATGTTGTTGCTCCGTATTTTGTTTCGATTCTTCCTGGGTAGCTGCTGCTGTTTACTAATGATTTATCTCTTTCAAAAACATAACTGGCTTTCTTGTCGCCCTTTCCTTTATAAGTTCCATGCCAGTCGCTGTAAAAACCATTGGCTCCAAATTGCCAGCTGCTCCAAGGTGATTTTGTCACGTGATCTCCTTGTTCCATTAACTGAGTTAATTCCAAGTTTGTATCTTTAATCAGCTTGTTATTTTCAGCTCTTGCACGTTTAAAATCTGTCCGCATCTGATTTATTGAAGTGTTAATCTGACTAACTTGGTTATTAATCTGTGAGTTTGTCACAGTTTCTGCAAACACTTGTCCAGTTGAAATTAACATTCCACTTAATAAAAATGCAAGCAAAGCCGAATCAGTGTACTTAAAGTCTTTACATCTTTTCGCAAACGATTTCAAATTCTTTTTTAAATTTAATAAGTTGTTTGTCATTGTTATCTCCTTTTATTTTTTTTAGTTATTTGTAAAAGTTTGAAAATTCCAGTAAGTTTAATATTTCTAGGTTTTGATTTTTTCCCCTTTCTAATAAAAAAATCTTTACCGAAAATCTTGCTGTTATTCAATTTTCATAGACTTTCACTTTTGTAATTGCTTATTTTTAATTTTTTTGACAATCTAAATTTTACAATTTAAATCATCATTTAAAATTTTTTCCTTGAAAGAAATATTCAATTTAAATATGAAAAAACAGTGATTTTTATAATAATTTAAGTGATGATTATTTTTCCATACTCAAAATTGATTTATTATCTTAAAAAGAATATTTCCATAATTATATTATATCCCCAAAAACCAGCCCGCATTTAAACAGGAAATAGCATAAGATAATTTATTAATATAATTGCAACTTATTATATCATAATTTCAAAAAAAATCAATATCTCAAAAAAAAATAATCTCTTTCTAAGATATTGGTTTAGAATAGAGATTATTTTTTAATTTATTTAAAAAATTTTTTAATGAAAAAGTCCCTGTTCCAGCCTGATTTCCGTATTCTTCAATATAATCAACTACAAATACGTTTGTCATGTCGATTTTTCTTACCATCTGCCCTGCTGAAATGATTTCAAGGCTTGCTTGTCTGTAGGCATCGCTTGCTTCTGATGGAACTAATGACCATTGTGCAACTTTTCTTGTGTCATCTTCTGTATCTCCGCTTGCTGCAGCCAGTATTTTCCCCCTGATTTCCAAAATTACTCCTAGATCTGTTGCTCTCGCATTTGAATCATCAGGCGTTTCAGAAATATATTTTACATCCAGGATACTTTCCTTGTCTAGCAAAATTTCATTTTCCTGTCCTTTAACGCTCAATCTGAATCCCATGAATTATTCCCCCCATTTTATTTTTGACAATTAAATAATAGCGCTATTTTTTAAATTAATTTAATTTTAATTATCTGTTATTATTTTACAACAAAAATAGTCATTTGTCAACCTTATTTTTAATTTTTTATTAATTAATCTACAAGATAAACTTTAAGGGCAATTTCTTCATCAAACGGAATCGGCACAGCGACAAATTTTTTCCCTGCATCAATCATTCTGGCAATAATTTCACTCTGGCTTTTTGGCAAATATCCAACTTTTTCCTTCCTAGAATTATAAACAGCGACTGCATTCAAGGAAATACCATTAAATTCACGAAATAAATCCAGCTGAACTTCATCTTTAATCTTAATCGCAAAATTTCTAATATATTTAACTCCCTCTAAATAAGTATCCAGCAAAAACAGTCTTCTCGACTTCTTTGTATACTTGTCAATCAATGTCTTTGCATATTCAAACATCATTTCCTTCCCCAGCTTAATCTTTTCTTCCCTTCCATTATCCTTTTGAATAACAAGCACTCCATTTCCAAAATTAAACTCGTTTATCATATAATTTCTCTGATTTTTCAAAAGTTCAAAATATTCCATCATTTCTTCAAAAATCATAATTTCCTTCTGGTTAATCTGAAATGATCCCTTTTTCAGCTCAACCGATGTATTCTCAATATACGAATAATAAAATCTCCCATCCCCAAAAACCTCAATTTCATAATTTCCCCCATAATAAAGCCCATCAAATTCAAGTTTTATCCCATTAAAATTACTTACCAGCATTTCTTTCACCTCTTTTATTGTACCTTCTTATTCCTTATTTCAGTCCTTCCAACTTTCCTTCAATAAATAATTTCAAATTTTTTTCAACATCATTCATAAGTGTTATCATACTTTTTTCAGATTTCCATGCGATATGTGGAGTAATCACAATATTATCCAATTCAAATAATTTAGAATTTTTTTCAATCGGCTCAACACTCGTTACATCAATAGCCGCTGATTTTATTATTTTATTTTTTAATGCAAAATACAAATCATCCTGATTTATAACCGGTCCTCGTGCTAAATTTAAAATTCTGGCACTTCTTTTCATTTTTTTCATTTTTTCAAGATCTATAAGATTTCTCGTTGAATCAGTCAACGGAACATGAAGCGTCAGAACATCACATTTTTCAAGCACCTCATCCAAGTCATGCCGTAAAATTCCATCCTCTTCAACTTTTTTATAATTTTTTCCAGCACTTTTAGCAACCATCACTTCCATTCCCAATGCTTCTGCCATCTGTGCAACTTTTTTACCAATATTCCCAAATCCTATAATTCCTAAAATTTTCCCCTCCACATCATCAATCGGATATTTCTGATAATCAGGAACATGAATATCAATCCATTTACCATTTTTTACTTCCTCAAAATATTTATTAACAGGCGTTAATTCATTTAAAAGAAAGGTAATTGCCAGCTGTGCAACAGAGTTAGTCGAATAGCCTGAAACATTTGCCACCTTTATTCCAAACTCATTTGCACTTTTCACATCAATATGATTAAATCCAGTCGCTGTAATAAGTATCAGTTTAAGTTTTTTAGCCTTCTCAAACTGCTTTTTCCCAAGTCTTATCCTAGTCGTTATTACAACATCCACATCTTCTATTCTTTCATCAATTTCTCCAACTTCAGTATCTTCATATTCAATATATTCGCCATATTTATCAAACTTTTCCCTTAAATCAATCGGTCCAGCCGTAACTCTATCCAAATACACTATTTTTAAATTTTTTTCCATAAATATCATCTCTCTTTTTAATTTTTTATTAAAGTAAATATGCTATACAATACTGACATCCGCCTTCAATTTATAAATAACATCCTTTCTTTCCACAACAATCATAACTTTTTCCTTCAATTCCTTATCCCGTTTTATTTTTTGCAATAATTTTTTTGCTGGATTTATAGCAATGGCATTTCCTACATTTTTAAACATTGTAAGATCTCCCGTTGTATCCCCATAGGCATACGACTTTTTCAAATCAATGTCATACTTTTTACAAAAATCCGTTATTGCCTTCTGCTTACTTTTAGCATCCCACATTGGAATGACATTCCCTGTAAAAATCCCATTCTCATCAACTTCATAAATAGAAGCCCTGTAATCTTCAACACCATATCTTTCTGCCATCTTGCTTACAAGAAAATCCGGACTTCCTGAAATAATTATAACCTTATGCTTCTTCTCCTTATGGTATTTCAGCCTTTCCCGTGTATACCGGTAAACTTTGTCCCCTTTTAACTTCATTACTCTTTTAGCAATAAAATCCATATCCTCCTTGCTAAAATTTTTCAATGCCTCCATATAAGTCTGTACAAGTTCATCCAAATAATCATCATAATCCCCAGTCCTATTTTCCCACTTGGAAAACTTCTCCTTAACTTTCCCTTCCCAAGTCATCATATCAATATACTCATACTGAACAAGCATCTTGAAATGCTCAATTAACAGCGAATCCCGATAAATCGTCCCATCAATATCAAAAAATGCCGCCACATTTTTATTTTTACTTTCTTTCATTTCCATTCCCCCTAATTAAATTTATTTGTCATCAATGCATTTTACACATTATGCTATATTTTACCCTATTTCCTCCAATAAATCAAATAATTTGCCATTCTAAATAATCTATTGCTAAATCATATTTAAAAAATAGAAATTATATTTTATTTATGTACATGTAAAATAGTCATAACTTCTAAGTTCAGTTTTACATTATATTATTGTATTATTGAAAAAAAACAAATATGTCCGATAATTTATTTTGAAAAATTTTTATGTATACTCAGACCTATTTAATACTATTCCCAGTTTAAAAAGCGAATTTTTATTTTAATTATTTGAAAATAAATATCAGGTTTAATCTGCTAAAAAGATTTACAATTCAAATGGGGTTTAGTATAAAATTAAACTACTAAAAATTATATGAATTTAAAAGTCGAGTAAAATAGTTATAGTTTTTGAGTTCAGTTTTAAAAAAGTTTTACTATAAATTATCTGCATTTCTCACTTAATGGATAAAATAAAAAACACTCCAAAGAGTGCTTTTTAAATATCGTATTCTATTTATTTGATGACAAGAAATTTTTTTATAAATACTGATGTTATTCAATCTTTATCGCTTTTATTTTTACAATTTCATATAAAGCTTATTCAAAAACTTCAGTAGCATTCGGAACTTCATTTCCTAAAGCCACATTTAAAGCCACTATTGCTACTTCCAGCTGGCTTTCATCAGGCTCTCTTGTAGTAATCTTTTGCAGCCACATTCCTGGAACTGCAATCATTTTAGCAAAGACATTATCCAAATGGTAACTTGTCCAACGTTGTATTTCATAAGAAAGTCCAGCAACGAAGGGAACAAATAGAACTCTTGTTACTAACTTGTAAATTATCATTGAAAAATGTCCAGTTGGAACTTTAAAAAATAAATCTACTGTTGAAAACACTAGAATACTTATAAACATTACAAGCAGAAGAAAACTTGTACCACATCTTGGGTGAAATCTTGTACATACTTTTGCATTTTTAGGTGACAGTTCCTTTTCCATTTCATAATTCATAATACTTTTATGTTCTGCCCCATGATACTCAAAAACTCTCTGAATATCCTTTAAAAACGAAATTCCATAAATATATCCCAAGAAAAGTACCAATTTTATAATTGCTTCTACAATATTAGCCTTTAAAACGCTATCTTTAAAGAAAAATCCTCCAATAGCCGATGGCAGCCACATAAACACAGCAATTCCCAATAAAACCGAAGTCATAACAGTAAATCCAACCTGCTTGTCCGTCAATTTTTCCTCTTCATGCCCAGCCTGATTTGATGCGAAAATAAGCTCCTTTGTCCCAACAACCATCGCATCATAAAGCGCTATAACCCCTCTTACAAAAGGTACTTTCAACCATCTGTTACTTTTTTCAGTTAACGCTATCTTTTTATAAACAATACTTCCATCCTGCTTACGAACCGCTGTTGCAATTGCTTTAGGCCCTCTCATCATAACCCCTTCCACAACAGCCTGTCCTCCAACAGTTACTTTTTTATCTCTCATTTTTACCTGCTTTCTTCATATTTTCTAATTCATTATGTTAAACTTGTTTGAAATTCACAATTTATCAATTTTCTAAAAATTTTAACATATAAATCTATCAATAAAATTTATTTTTAATTTATTCTCTATCAATTACTGCTCTATTTTTTATTCTTTTTAATGATTTATTAATATGCTCAGCCTTATATTTGCTGACTCCCTTTATTTTAGCAATATCCGAAGCAGTCGACATCAAAATTGACTGAACATTTGAAAATTCCTTTACAAGAATTTCCCTATCCTTTTTGCTTATTTTTGTTATGTTGCTCAAAAGTCCATATCCACGTGGCTCTATCTTTTCATCCAGATTTATGATATTTGTATCAAATCCAAGCAGACAAACAATTTTTTCATCATCCAGCAATTCCTCTTTTGTCAAAGATTTTACTCTTAATCCAATTTTTTCAGCCGTTTCATTGCTTATCTTATAATCCTTTATGAGAGCGTCAAAACTCTCATTTTTATTCAGCATTATTTCTTCATACTGGATTTTTATAAGCCGTCCTTCGCTTCCAAGTTCTGCCATATACTCGATTAATTCCTCTGACATTCTGAAAAGAAGTCCGTACATTCTCACACATTCCACAATATCATAAAGCGTTACCATATTGTCAAATTCTAAAATAGACAAATTTACGTGATTTTTCTCAATCGCAAGGGAATATTTCTCAAGAGCAGTTATCGCCTGCGAAGATTTAGTCAATAAATCTCCAATTTCGTTCAGTAAATATCTAAATTTCCCATAATATACCGTTATTTTATTTCTTCTTTCAGAAACCGCCACAACTAAATTCCCCTTTTGCTGTGCAATTCTATGTGCCGCCTGATGTCTTGTCCCACTCTCATCTGTTTCTATCGAATAATTAGGCTGCAGTTGAATATTTGCCCCATAAATTGTCTTTATATCCTCCGACAAAATAATTCCGCCATCCATTTTAGATAACTCATAAACTTTTTGTGGCGAATATACCGTATTTAACTCAAATCCGCCTCCCATCACATCTTTTAAATCATTAGGATTTCCCAGTACAATCAATGCTCCTAGTTTTGCCTCCTGAATTTTATCTATTGCTTCTCTCAATGCTGTTCCAGGTGCTACCCTGTCAAATATATGCTCCAATATTTTCTTCTTATTAACTGCCTTTTTTCCCATATTTCATCCTTTCGCCCTTTTTTCTCTGCTGGCTTACTTTATCCTCTCGACAAGTTCACTTATGTTACTTATATAATTCAATTTTATTTTTGTTTTTTCCTTTTTAAAATCAGCCTGATGGCTTTTTGGCAGGTACACCCCTGCAAATCCCATTTTTTCCAGCTCATTTACCCTATTTTTGATAAATGAAACTTTTCTCACTTCCCCACGTAATCCCAGTTCGCCAATAGCCGCTATTTTCTGGCTTATCGGCACGCCTTTTACCGAAGATAGAAGTGAAAAAATTACTGCCAAGTCAGAACTCCTGTCATTTAAATCAATTCCTCCTGGAATATTTATATAAATGTCCTTTGAATTTACATCTACTTTTAAAGAACGTGATAAAACTGCACTTAATATTTCCACCCGATTTTTATCATATCCTTCCACTGTTCTTCTTGGCATTCCAAAATTCGGTGTCCCCAATAACGACTGCACTTCAAATAAAAATACACGGCTTCCTTCAAAAATTGGCACAATAATGCTTCCAATATTTTTTTCATCTCTGTCGCTTATGAAAAATTCAGATGGATTCTTCACTTCGCTAATTCCATTTTCCTTCATATCAAAAATTGAAATTTCATTTGTAGAGCCATAACGGTTCTTTATTGAACGGATGATTCTATAATAATTATTTTCCTCACCTTCAATCTGCAAAACTGCATCAACCATATGCTCCAGCAATCTCGGCCCCGCCAGTTACCCATCCTTTGTAACGTGCCCCACAATATAAAATGCAATTTCATTTTTTTTAGCAATTTCAATGATTTTCAAAGTTGTTTCCCGAATTTGCGTCACACTCCCAGGAATAGAATTTACATTTTCAGAATAAAGCGTCTGAATTGAATCAACTACAACAACTTTTGGCTTATCCTTCAAAATTACACTTTCAATTTTTTCAATATTTGTATCATTTAAAATATACAAATTTTCACTTTTTACATTAACACGTTCTGCACGCTGTTTTATTTGCCGTGGTGATTCCTCTCCTGAAACATAAAAAACATTTCCTATTTTTGCATATTCCTGCGACAGCTGAAGCAGAAAAGTCGATTTTCCAATCCCAGGGCTTCCTGTAATTAGTACAACTTCCCCCTTTATCAGCCCGCCACCCAGCACTCTGTCAAACTCCTCAAAAGGCGTTACCATCCGAAATTCCTTTTCAATTTCAATTTCTGTTATCTTGCTAATGGAAACATCCTGTGACTCCATATCCTTAAAGGCTCTTTTTATATCAATTTCCTCTTCAAATGTTCCCCAGGAATCACAATTAGGACATTTCCCCAGCCATTTTAACGAACTGTAACCGCATTCTGAACATATATATTTAGATTTTCCCTTTTTTGCAGCCATTTTTAGATTCCCCTCTTACTTTTTAACTTTGTCAATTAATCTACGTTCTACATTTTCTGTTACAAAAAAACTCAAATCCCCTTTATTTAAGGCAACTTCCTTTACAAGGCTAGAACTTAAATACAAATATTCCCTTGAAGCAGTCAAAAATACTGTTTCAAATTCACTTTTAGCAAGCGTCTTATTTGTAAGCGTAAACTGCAGCTCATATTCATAATCTGACAATGCACGCAATCCCCTTATCAAAATATTCACATTTTCCTTATACATAAAGTCAACCAGTAATCCATTAAAAATCTTTATTTCAGCTTCTATACCTTCTTTTTTTAATATTTCCTGTATCATTTCAACTTTTTCCTCATCAGAAAACCAGGCTTTTGATTTCGTAGAATTTTTAAAAATACCTATTATTAACTTGTCAAATAAGTTTGAAGAACGCTTTATAATATCAATATGACCCTTCGTTATTGGATCAAAGCTCCCTGGATACAACGCTATTTTTCCCATATTGTTCTCCTGTTTTTATTTTTTTATTTTACCATCGCATTTTATTTTTACTTTTCTATTTTTTTAATTTTGAAAGAGCTTCCTTTGCCGCATGCTTTTCAGCTTCTTTTTTACTTTTTCCAATTCCTATTCCGTGAATCTCATTATTCCAGCTTACAGACATTTCAAAAACTTTATCGTGGTCAGGACCGCTAGTTTTAATTAAATTATATTCAGGCATTTTTCTATATTTCCCTTGTACAAATTCCTGCAGAACTGTCTTATAATCCCCTGTTCCTTCTATTTCTTCCAATTTATTTATTTTTCCAAGTAAAAATTTCAATGCAATATTTTTTGCAGTATAATAATCTGAATCTTTAAAAATCGCACCAATCAATGCCTCAAAAGCATCTCCTAAAATAGATCTTCTATGTCTTCCTCCAGACATAACTTCCCCATTACTCAAGTACAGATACTCTCCCAGTTCAAGCTCACTCGCAATAGTTGAAAATACAGGCTCACTTATAATTTGACTTTTCAGTTTTGCAAGCTCCCCTTCGGTCTTCTTCTCATAAAGATCATAAATATACTCAGTTGTTATAAGGTTCAAAATTGCATCTCCCAAAAATTCAAGCTTCTCATTGTTAAACCTTCTGCCCTTTTCAATTTCATTGGCATACGACCTATGTGTTAATGCTTCATGCAAATATTCTTCATTTTTAAACTCATACCCTATTTTTTTTATTAATTCACTTACATCTCTATTTCTATTATTTTCCATTCATTTCACCTCCATATTTTTATTATTTTCCAGCAATAAATAAATTATTATAATTTTTACAGTTATTTATTTTAATATTTTATTCTTATAATTCCACCTAATTTATTTTTTGTTATTCCTTTAACTATAATTTTTTTTACAAAGAAATAAAAAATTTATGCATAATAAATTATAATTTAACAATAATCTATTATTTATTATTACAAGGGGTAAAAAACCCCTTGCCTTATAACATTTACTTCATTACAGTTATACATATCAAGCTTTTTTATAAATTACTTATTATTTATATTTTCTAAACGCCAGCACAGCATTATGCCCACCAAATCCAAGCGAACTTGACATTCCTACTTCAATATCTCTTTTTACAGGTTTATTTGGCACATAATCCAAGTCACACAACGGATCAGGATTTTCATAATTTATAGTTGGCGGCATAATTCCTTCTGAAATTGCAAGCGCTAAAAATCCAGCTTCAATTCCTCCAGCTCCACCTAATAAATGCCCAGTTGCACCTTTTGTAGAACTTACAGCCAATTTATAGGCATGTTCTCCAAATGCTGATTTTATTGCTTGAGTTTCATTTTTATCATTTGCAGGCGTAGAAGTTCCGTGCGCATTTATATATCCAACTTCTTCAGGTTTAATATTTCCTTGTTCCAAAGCCATTCTGAATGCTCTTGCAGCACCTTCTCCACCATCAGCCGGAGCTGTCATGTGATAAGCATCTCCAGTTTCTCCATATCCTACAACTTCTGCATAAATTTTCGCCCCACGTTTTTTAGCATGTTCCAATTCTTCAAGTATTAATACCCCAGCACCTTCTCCAAGAACAAATCCATCCCTGTCAGCTGTAAATGGACGTGATGCTTTCTTAGGATCAGGATTAGTTGACAATGCCTTTAAATTTGCAAATCCTGCTATTCCTGACGGAGTTACTGTAGCTTCTGTTCCTCCAGCAATCATCGCATCAGCTTTTCCTAGTAAAATCGCCTGAAAAGCATCTCCAATTGAATTTGTCCCTGAAGCGCAGGCTGTAACAACTGTTTTATTAGGCCCTTTTGCTCCAGTATAAATTGAAGTATTTCCAGAAGCCATATTTAAGATTGCCGCTGGAATATAAAATGGCGACACTCTTCTTGGCCCTCTTGTAACAAGTTTTTCCACTTCCTGCTCAATTACATCCAGCCCGCCAATTCCAGAACCGATAATTACTCCGATTCTATCTGCATTTTCATCAGTAATCTCTAATTTAGCATCTTCCAAAGCCTCTTTTGATGCCGCAATTGCAAATTGTGAAAATCTTGCTATTTTCTTCAATTCTTTTTTTTCAATATAATTTTCAGGCACAAAATCCTTTACTTCTGCTGCAATATGCACTGGATGCTCTGAACTGTCAAATTGAGTAATTTTATCAATTCCACATTCCCCTGCCAATAAATTTTTCCAAGCCTTATCTTTTCCAGTTCCCAATGGAGTTACTAATCCTATTCCTGTAATAACTACTCTTCTCATTAATACACCTCTCATCTTTATTTTTTTATAATTTAAATTTATATTTCTCCCATTTAAATTATGATTTCTGCATTTTAAATAGAGTTTAGTATTAATTCCTAATACTAAATTTATTTTTAATCAATTCAATTTTGTAACAATAAATTTATTTTAACATTTTTTCATTTTTTTTTCAATAAAAAAGGGGGAAGATCCCCCAAAAAGTTTTATGTCTTATTGTTTAGCTTCGATGTATTCCATTACATCTTTAACAGTTTTAATTTTTTGTGCATCTTCATCAGGAATTTCAATATCGAATTCTTCTTCAAAAGCCATGATTAATTCAACTGTATCCAATGAATCAGCTCCTAAATCATCAACAAAAGATGCATCTTCAGTTACTTGATCTTCATCTACACCTAATTGATCTACAACTATTGATTTAATTTTATCTAGCATTATAATGCCACCTCCATATTTATTTTCTAAAATTATTATACCAAATGAATTTAAAAAATGCAACAAAAATTCACTAATATTTAAGTATTATTTTAACTTTTTTTATTTGTATATACATTATTATATCATTTTTTATTTATTAGCTCTTTTGCACATCTCAGCAAAAAACTCATGTACTTTAAGATTATCATTTAACTCAGGATGATACGAAGTCACAAGAATATTATTTTCCTTAGCTGCGACAACATTTCCGTCGACTTCTGAAAGAATTTCCACATTTTTTCCCACACTTGAAATATACGGTGCTCGAATAAATGTCATTGGAATAACTCCAACTCCTTTAAACTCACTTTCGGTAAAAAAACTTCCAAGCTGTCTTCCATAAGCATTTCTTCTAACTTTTATATCCATTGCTCCCAAATAAGTCCGACTATCATTTTCAATTTCCTTTGCCAAAAGAATTAATCCTGCGCAAGTACCAAATACAGGTAATCCTTCCAAAATAAGTTTTTTTATGTCATCAAATAAATCAAGGTCATAAAGCAGCTTTCCGATAACTGTACTTTCTCCACCTGGAATAATTAACCCGTCAATATCATTATTATTAACAGCATTGCTTAAATCAGATTTTTTTCTTATTTCAAATGATTCTATCCCAAGTTTCTCCAGCATTTTTCTATGTTCTGCAAAAGCTCCCTGTAAAGCCAATACACCGATTTTCATTATTTACCTCTTTCAGCCATAAGTAACTTAATTTCATTTTCATTGATTCCAACCATAGCTTCTCCCAAATCTTCAGAAATTTCAGCTAACACTTTTGGATCGTTGTAGTTAGTGACAGCCTTAACTATCGCCTGTGCTCTTTTTACAGGATCTCCTGATTTGAATATTCCTGATCCGACAAATACGCCTTCAGCTCCAAGCTGCATCATTAATGCAGCATCTGCAGGAGTCGCAACACCACCTGCTGCAAAATTCACCACTGGCAATTTACCATTTTCGTGAACATATTTTACTAAATCAAAAGGAACTTGCAATTCTTTAGCTGTAAAATAAAGCTCATCTTCTCTCATATTTTGTATTCTTCTTATTTCCTGATTCATCATTCTCATATGTCTTACCGCCTGTACAACATCCCCAGTTCCTGGCTCACCTTTAGTTCTTATCATTGAAGCTCCTTCAGCTATTCTTCTAAGAGCTTCTCCCAAATCTTTTGCTCCACAAACAAAAGGAACTTTAAATTTTTTCTTATCTACATGAAATTTATCATCGGCAGGTGACAATACTTCACTTTCATCTATATAGTCAATTTCTATCGCTTCTAAAATTTGCGCTTCTACAAAATGTCCAATTCTAACTTTTGCCATTACTGGAATTGAAACAACTTCCTGAATACCTTTAATCATGTTAGGGTCACTCATTCTTGAAACTCCACCCACAGCTCTGATGTCAGCCGGAATTCTTTCAAGTGCCATAACCGCCGCCGCTCCAGCCGCTTCAGCTATTTTTGCCTGTTCAGGAGTGGAAACATCCATTATAACTCCACCTTTTAACATTTGTGCCAAATTTTTGTTCAATTCGTATCTTTCGTTTTTCATAAAATTCCATCCTTTCATTATAAGAAGATTTTTTTCACATATACATTATACTCCTATTTCAAAAATTTTACAAATATAAATTTTTAGATACAAATTTAACTTAAAAGTTCCATCAATTCCTTGTCACTCATTTCAAACAGAACCTTTTCCCCATCTTTGCTTTCCAGCAGATTTTCACTCAATTGACGCTTGCCTTCCTGAATTTTTATAATTTTTTCTTCAATCGTACCTTCTGTCACAAGTTTTATAACCTGCACACTTTTTTTCTGTCCAATTCTATACGCCCTGTCACTCGCCTGATTTTCCACAGCGATATTCCACCAAGGATCATAATGAATTACAACATCTGCCCCGACAAGATTTAGTCCAGTTCCACCTGCCTTTAACGAAATCAGCACCACTTGCCGCTCTCCAGCATTAAATTTATTACAAATGTCAACTCTTTCTTTAGATTTCACATTTCCATCAATATAAAAATACTCAATTCCCATATCTGCAAGTTCCTTCTCAATTTCCTTCAAAGTACCGACAAACTGTGAAAATATCAATAATCTATGCCCATTTTCAGTTATATCTGGCAAAATATCACGTAACACTTCCAGTTTTGCAACTTCCCCCTTATAGTCCTCCTTAAATAAAGTTGGAGAATTACAAATTTGACGCAGTTTTGTCAAAATTGCAAGTATCTTCATTCGATTATTATCATTTTCGTTAAATTTCTTCATTTCACTCTTAGCCTGCTTAATATAAGACATATACAATTGTTTCTGCTCTGTACTTAGCGTTACAACCATATTCGATTCAATTTTATCAGGCAATTCAGTCAGCACTTCCTTTTTTGTCCTTCTTAGTAGAAATGGAGCAATAATTTCACGCAAATTGTTTATTTTTGAAGAATTTGGATTTACGATGGCTTCCTTATAAGTTTTCTTAAATTTTGTCAAGTTATCAAGATAGCCAGGTATTACGAAGTCAAAAATTGACCATAATTCCAAAATGTTGTTTTCAACTGGTGTTCCTGTCAATGCAAAATTTACTTTACTGTTAATTTTCATAACAGCCTTCTTTATTTGAGAAGTTGTTGTTTTTATATTTTGAGCCTCATCCAGCACTACCACATCAAATTCCCTATTTTTATATTCTTCAATATCATTTCTCAAAGCCTGGTAAGTTGTTATAAGGAATCCCTTCGATCCTCTTGAAATAATTTCTCTTCTTTGACTCGCTGTTCCCTCAACTAAAGTTGGAGTTATCCCAGTGAACTTAATAATTTCTTCCTTCCAGTTATAAAGCAGTGAACTTGGCACAATAATTAATGCAGTGAAATTTCGGTTTTCCTGATAAATTTCATTTAATAATGAAATTGTCTGTAAAGTCTTACCAAGCCCCATATCATCAGCAAGAATCCCTCCAAATCCAATGTCATACATATTCTTCAGCCAGTTAAATCCTAATTTTTGATAAGGAAATAAATTTACCTTTATATTATTTGGCTCAATTTCTTCACGATTTTTTATTTTATGGAACAAATCCTTAAATTCATCTATTTTTACAAGGTCTTCCTGAATATTTTTAGAAATTTGAGCAAGCTGAAGAGCCTTTATTTTGGAAATCTTATTTTCTCCAACCTTCAAATTAGAAATAGAATCCACAATTCCAACTAATTCCTCAATACTTTTATTGGCAATTTTTACCAGTTCCCCGCTTGAAAGAGTTATGTACTTTTGTTCATTTTTTATAGCTTCCATCACAATTTCCACATCTTCAGTCTTTATTCCTTCAATATCAAAACTGACATTCAAGAAGTTATTTTCAACTTTTTTTATTCCAATATGAACATCAATATTTCGTGCATTTTTTATTTTATTTTCCAAATGAATTTTCACTCTATCTGCATATTTTTTATCAATATACTCTGAAATTTTCCCCAGCCCTTCATAATTTACATTATAAGTTCCTTCAATCATTTCCACATTTGTAATAGAATAACCTTCCACAAGTTTTTTCAACTCTTCAAATATTTTCGCATTTTTTCTAGGAATAAAATATTTCCCATTTTTCTCTATTGCACAAACAGTATTTGATAAATTTACCTTTACAATTTCCTTCTCATCAGTTTCCGATACAAATATATCAATACACCCGTCCTCTTCAACATATTCTGCAATATTAACATTCTCATATCCTAAAACTGCACATAATTTTCTATTATCCTCATCTGAAAGCTGATTAAACAGCTCTGTATCCAGAAAATCAAATTTCCCAAAAAATCTTTCTTCATTTTCATCCATTTTAAAAACTTTTGTCGTATCATTTGCAAATGTGTAAAACGGACTGTTTTCAGAAATTTTTTCAATATTTCTCATTGCAATTCTGTCATTTTCCACAACAAATAAAGGCTCGTAACTATTCATTATCTGTTTAGTTTCTCCCAGTAAAACCAGATTTTTCCCTTTTTCCATAGCTGTAAGCAGCTTATTTAAAAGCATTTCATAGACTTTTAAGCCTTTTTTATCTTTAATTCCGCTGTTTATTACACTTTGAATCTCTTTGCTGTATTCATAAATCGCATTGATTATTTTCTGGTTAGTTTCATTGAAAAAGCAGTTTTTCGGACTATATGTAATTTTAGAAGTAACTTCATACTCTTTTTCCTTCACAATGGCCTCAATAAATTTCAAAATATCCTTCACATAATATATTTTCTTAAATCCTGCCTTTATCCGCAAAATATAATCTGGCACATTATTTTCCTGATTATAGTCATACCCATATTTATAATCGCTGTAACTTCCTTCATCAATTTCCACTTCAAGCCGCATTTCCTGCTTTTCCTCATCATCTATATTTTCACTTTCCAGATGAAGATTATAAATTTCGTTAATCTTTTCAGAAATATTTTCCACATTTTCCAATATTTCCTCATTATTTTCCATCTCTTGAAGATCAGCCGTTCCATTTTTCTCTAAAAACTCAACATTCCCAGCCTTTTCTCCACCTTCTCCAAAAACTTCAAATCTAACTTTCTCATTTTTATTTTTTAAATCAATATTTTCCAAATTTTCATTATTAACAAGATTATCCGCCTCCACAGAAGTTCCTTCTGATTTAGCAAAACTTGCCGCATTAAGTTTTTCTTCACGAAGTTTAACTCTCTGACGTGATTTATTTTTTCCATCATCTTCAGTTTCCTTCCTTTTAACACTCTTTGTAGCCTTTTCCTTTTCTTTTTTCCGTTCTTCCTTGATTTGAGCTAGTTTTTTATTATCCTCTTCAAAATCATCCTCAAACATCATTTCAATCTCATCAGTCCCAATAACCTTTGAAATCTTTTCTGAATGATCTGCCATCATCCCAAGTGTCACAATATGTTTACAGCAATTCTTTTTATTGTTTTTAAAAAACATACAGTCGCAGTTTGCCTCTATAAATTCACCTTTTTTCTGTTCAACTGTAATAGAAGTCTTGCACAAACTATTTTCCTTATATTCTCCTTCCACTGTCATAAAATTCCCGTCAGCAAAAAGTGCAGTTATATTTCCCAGACTTTCATTGTAATATTCCTGCCCAATTACAAAAATACTCGGTGTAATTTGTTTTTTTAATTCTAACGAAATACTCTTTTGTCCCATTTTTCTCCCTTACTTTTATTTATATACTCAAACTTAATAACATTTTACCATTATTACTGCATTCTCATCTTTCCCATAGTAATTTAAATACAATATATCCCAACACATTTTTTTCATTTTCCCTATTTTTATCAAAATTTATTTCCTCTTTTTGATTTTCTCCCAAATTTTTATTTTCTTTTCCGCTCTTATTTTCTAATTTTTTCACAAAAATATTTTCCTCTCCAAAATTAAATAAGCAGTATATTTCATACTGCTCACCTAACATCATTTCAGAAAAATATTTATCTCCAACTTTATTTTTAAAGTTTTCATTATGAATTTTTACCAATTCATTGACAATATTTCCCATTTTGTTCTCCATTTTTTATTATTTTACTGTTCTTTCCTATATTTGAACTGTTCAATAATCTAATAATAATCACTTACTAAATTTCTAAATAACATTATATTATAATATTCCTATTCTATTTAACGGCCACCATCTTACAAGCAATTCCCCTTTAATTCTAGGCTCAGCCACAAGTCCAAAATATCTGGTATCCTTACTGTTTGAAGTATTATCTCCCATAGCCATATAATAGTTTTTATCAAGTGTTACAGTTTCTCCATTTAACAATTTTTTAAATAATTCATCATTATATTTGAAATCCATAATCGGCATAACCATTTCATTTCTGCCTTCCACTTTTAAAGTGAACGTATAATATTTATTTGTCAATGTATTTCTTGGATCAGCAGTAAATTCATCATCATTTCCAATTATATCCTTAAAGTTCTTATCTGTTTTTATCAATTCTAAAAATTCTTTTCCTGTAATATTTTTAAAACCTTTTCCATCATAATAACTTTCCCAGTCAACTTGCCCAACTAAAGTGCCGTCAGTTGTTTGTCCAAATATTTTGTCAATTACAACGACTTTATCCAGTTTCACTTTATCTCCTTTTTTAGGAATATAAATCTTATTATTCATAAGCAGTCCTTCAGGAAGATAAAATTTTTGCGGTGTCAATCTTTCCAAAACTTCTGATTTTTTATCATTTAACATTATTGCTCCACCAACAGCCTTAACTTTCTCAGAATTAAATTTATTCATAGCTTCATCGTATTTCTTCATTTCTTCATTAAATTCTTTTCTGCTATTGGCTGTAGTTGGATATTTTGGATCTTTATCAACATTTGCAATTTCAAATTCATTAGTAGTCATTTTCCCTTTTGCAATCTGAAGCGTTGTTCCTGGCTCTCCAACTATTCTTTTCGTATACATCACCTTATCAGTCATCGGCTCTTTAAATGCAATTATCTGCCCAACTTTTGGACTTGAAAAGTGATATTTTACCATATTTGTAAAAACTCTGTCTTTAACTAATATTGTAGGCTCCATTGACCCAGTTGGAATAACATAATTTCCAATATAGAACATTTGAATAACTGCCACTAAAATAACCGCAAGCAGCGCATTGTCAATTCTTGTCAATGCCTTTCCAAATGTACTTTTCTTTCTTTTTTCCTTAGCAATTCTTTCTTCCACAGAAAGAGTGTCGTTTGGAAATATTTTCTTAAATGTTTCTGAAATATCTTCATTTCTTATCTTTGACTCTGTAACAATTTTTTCTAATTCTTCATTACCTTGTACAGCTTCTTTTAAAATCGACTGTTCTGTAATTTTTTCCGCTGATGAATCTCTGAATAAATAAATAAGAATCAATGAAATTACAACATTTATTATCAAATAAATATAAAAATTCGGATCTAAAATATTAAACATCAATTTTCCTAGAAACAACATAATAAGATTTAGTAAAAATACCCATTCATGCTGTTTTCTAAGCACATAAACTATAATATTTACACCAAATACTCCATAAATTCCCCAAACTTTTATCCATATATTTGGATCCTTGCTTTTATCTACAATCACAAAAAATACTGCTGCAACAACCAATGCAACTATTGTAAGCACATTTCCAGCCATAAAATTCCTGTCACTTCTCTCAAGCGAAACTTTTTCCAATGTTTCATCCTCTTTCATTCTTATCCACTGAATAACCTGTTTCTCTCTAATAAAGAAATATAGCAAAAACAGTGTCGCAATAATATAAAAAGCTCCCCATAATAATATATTCATAATTTTTCCCTCTCCTAATTTAAATTTTAAAATTTCAAGTAGTATAATTTAGATCTTCTTACTTTACCAATTCTCTTAACTTCGATTTTTTCTACTAATGGAGAATTTAAAGGAATGATTCTTTCTACACCGATTCCTTGCGATACTTTTCTAACTGTGAAGTTTTTAGCAACGCTTCCACCAGAAACTCTAATAACTACACCTTCAAAAATCTGTATTCTTTCTTTGTTTCCTTCTTTTACTTTGTAGTGAACAGCAACTGTATCCCCTGCTTTAAATTGAGGTACGTCAGCTTTCAAGTAATTTTTTTCTACTAATTCGATTAATTTCTCTTTCAAGAAATTCACTCCCTTCTTTCTAAGACATTCTTTTTATCTATACCAATTTCACCAATTTAAGAACTTTTTTTGTTATTAAATCTTTCATAAAACTGGTAGCAACAATAAAAGCGGAATATCCATTTATTCAATAACTTATTAAGTTTACCATATTTTGAATCAATTTTCAATACAATTACGAAATTTTTTTTCACTTTTTTAAAATTTTTTAAATTACTTCAACTTTTCAGCCCACTCAGCTTCCTTAAATCCAACCAGTACAAAATCCTTTCCCACAAAAAGCGGTCTTTTCAACACCATCCCATTGCTTGCAAGCAGCTCAAACTGTT
>QWCL01000401.1_pt1 | contig 19347 bp, 15 predicted proteins | sample 1972551 | NCBI WGS metagenome assembly QWCL01 (sample SAMN09866709, study PRJNA288562) | Human oral metagenome isolate term2_saliva, whole genome shotgun sequencing... | isolation source: mouth | host: Homo sapiens | place: USA: California
AGTGGTTAAACAGTTATCAAAACCAATATTTGCATTTGAAAATACTAGCCATGATGCGAATAATCGAAGTCATATATTTTCTTCGGCAGAGCCGGAGAAAATGGTAGAGTCTATTAGACAATTCTTAGGAGAATAGTTGAATTGCTTATGAATGAATTAATTAGTATCATAGTTCCAATTTATAATGTTGAAAATTATTTGAGACAGTGTTTAGATAGTATTCAGAATCAGACTTATCAAAATTTTGAGTGTTTATTAATCAATGACGGTTCTCCAGATAATTCTGCTGATATTTGTAGAGAGTATCTTGAGAAGGATTCTCGGTTCAAATATTTTGAGAAAGAAAATGGTGGAGTATCATCAGCTAGAAATTTAGGTATTGAATGTTCGGGGGGGGGACGTACATTACTTTTATTGATGCAGATGATTGGGTGGATTCTGACTATTTAGAAGTCCTTTACAATGCGCTTATAGATGAGAATGCAGACATATCAGTATCTACTTATAAAAGGTTTCATATGGCGGATAATTGTTGGGATTTTCATTCTTTTCAAAGAGGATATGAAAAAAAGATTTTTACAGGTTCAGAATTGATTGATAATTTACAATTATTATCTTCATTTGATCATTCATATGGTTCGGTCTGTGGGAAATTGGTTAAGAGTGTAAGAGTAGAGACTATTCGTTTCAATGAAGAAACAACTTTAGGTGAAGATATGGAATTTTGGTATAAACTATATCTAATTTCTGATAAAATTGTATATGTAAACAAAGATACTTACATTTATCGAACTAGTAACGATACATCGATTGAATTTTATTGCATTTCTAACTGCTAGAGATCTAGAAGTTACTTCGTATGTAGATGACTGTATTTTGTATCTTCACAATCTAGTAGACAAGATGAAATTAGAGGGATTGGAATTTACTCAAACTGCAAGATGGTTGCAAGAGGTACTATTTCTACTAGAAGGATAATATGTTAGTCTGTAGGTAAAGAAAAAGTCTTTGTAGATGATGAGAGGATTGTTTAAAATCAAGAACTAGGAAAAAAGGATATGATAGAAAGTGGAGAGAAATGAAACTACATATTACCAATCTTTATGGAATGGCTAGGGAAAGTACAGCAACAATTGCTCAAAATGCTGTTCAAAAAATTGCTGCTCAACTAGGATTTAGAGAGTTAGGGATTTATTTTTACCATGCATCAGCTGAAACTGTAGAAGAGAGAAGTAGAAGATTAGACGGGATTCTAGCAAGTGTAGAAACTGCTTCAAAATGGCCTGAATGTTAAAAAAATTATTTTTCAAAGAATGTGGGATCATCCTCATGATTTGGACTTACATGAACCTATATTTAAAAAAGAAATCTATTTTGCAGGAAATTTAAGCCGTTTCCCAGAATTAAAAACCTGGGAGGGGACAGTTCCGCTAACTGTATTTTCAAATGAAGAACAGCTTTCTTTATCAAATCAAGTTCATATTGCGGGTTGGAAGACTGATGAAGAAATGCTCTTAGAGTTATCAAAAGGTGGATTTGGACTGGTTTGGACTACACATCAAAATGAGGAACAAAATGTAGATTATTACAGTATGAATGTTTCTTATAAGTTGAGTACTTATTTAGCGGCAGGCATTCCTGTCATTATTCCTGCTATCTTGTCTAACTCGGACTTTATAGTAGAGCAAGGATTGGGGTTTGTAGTTGATAACTTAGAGGAAGCAAGCCATTTGGTGGAACAACTATCAGAAGAAACCTATCTTCAAATGTGTAGTAGAGTACGTTATTTTTCCTTTTTACTGAGTCAAGGTTTTTATGCAAAACAGTTCTTATTGCAAGCAGTTTTTGAATTAGGAATTAGTAACAATCAAAAATCACGAGGCATTCGACTATTGACAGTTACGAATAGTCAGGATTTGGAACAGATTGAATACCTAGTAGAACAACTTCCTGAGTGTGATTTTAGCATTGCTGCTAGAACTCTTATGGGACCACGTTTGACAAACTTGGCTGAGAAAGAAAATGTCTATCTATATCCAGCCTCGGATTCAGAACAGATTGAGGAACTATTAGACAAGACTGATCTATATTTGGATATTAACTATGGTGGGGAAGTAGATGGGGTTTTTAACTTCCTGTCAGACAAATCTATTCCTAGTTTTGCCTTTTATAAAACACAAAATGGGGAAAAAGGACAGTATCTCTTTTCTATCAGAAATGTTGATGCTATGGTAGCTGCAATTAGGAATTATGCTGAAACAAAACAATTGCCCAATAAACCCTTTGATTTTGAAGTGCAGACTATAGATGAAACGCTTGATTATATTCTGGAGCATCAATCTTCAATAGCACGATTTGGTGATGGTGAGGCTGCAATCATGTTAGGCCAATCTATTAATTATCAGAAATATGATCCTAATCTTGCAGAAGAATTGAAATTTATTTTTAGTCAAGAGAGCAGTTCTACATTAGTTATTGGTTTACAAGAAGGTTTAAAAAATCGTTTCTCTTTTGTTCCAGATGCTCTAGCTTTTTGGAGACAATATTTAGAGGATTATGAAGAATTTTATCTAGAGTATTGTAAAAATACTTGGTATGGCTCAACTTTTATTTCCAGACCTTATATTGATTTTTTAGATAAATCAAAAGCAAAATCTCAGTTTGAAAAGTTGAAAAAGCTATGGGAAGGAAAAGATATTCTTATCGTAGAAGGATATGCTTCTAGATCTGGGGTAGGAAATGATTTATTTGATGGTGCCAAGAGTATTAAGAGAATTATTTGCCCATCTCGACACGCTTATGATAAGAAAAATGAGATAATGGAAGAAATCATGAACCATGCTGATGGACGTTTAGTTTTGTTAATGCTAGGTCCTACAGCTAAAGTTTTAGCTTATCAACTTGCTACCAAGGGTATGCAGGCAATTGATATTGGACATGTTGATTCTGAGTATGAGTGGATGCAGATGGGAGCTGAAAATAAGGTTTTATTACACAATAAACATACTGCAGAGTTTAATCTAGATACAGAAATAGAATTAGCAGATGATGAAGCATATTTGAGTCAGGTTGTTGTAGACTTGAGTGCAGAATAGTATAAATCATAAATTTTCGGAGGAGAAATGACACCAGAAAGAATTGCAATCGTTTTGATTGCTGATCAAGCTTATACAGAACAATTAACTGTGACCATGAAATCCATCATGTATCACAATAAATCAGTTGATTTTTATATCATAAATCAAGGTATTATGCCAGATTGGTTTAGAAAAATGAGACGTATAGTGAGAAATCTGGGGGGGAACTTTACAATATTCCCTTTGACATAGGATTGATTTCAGCTGAGTGGAGAACGCAAAATCATATTAGTCCGATTGCCTATGCTAAGTATTTTATTCCTCGTCTTATTGATAGGGAGAGAGTACTTTATCTAGATACAGATGTTATTGTTAATGGCAGCTTAACCTCTTTTTTCTTAACAGACTTAAAAGGATTTCCAGTAGCTGCTGTATGTGATGTGGATGGTAGTTTTAATACTGGTGTTATGCTCATTGATAATCTACAGTGGAAGGAATTATCTGTTTTAGATAAATGCTTAGAATTATCTGAAGGTGAGAAAAGCGAACATTGGGAATTAGAACATTTTAATGAAGATCAGACAATCTTGAACTATGTTTTTCAGGACAATTGGTTGGAGTTGGATAAGCGATTCAATGTTCAGGTTGGTCATGATATTGTAGCATTTTATAGTAACTGGCAAGAGCATTTTTGTATGAAGGATAGTCCTCTGATTATTCATTACACAACTTATAGAAAACCATGGAATAGTTCAACATCATACAGATATAGAGAAAAATGGTGGGATTTTTATAATTTAGAACTTTCCCAAGTTTTAGCTCATCATCTAGGAGAATTTTCTTTACAAAAAGAAAAGCAGGGATTGGATTTCTTCACATTAACAGGAACAGAACAATTTGAAGGAATTGAACATTTAGCAAGTAGCTTTCCAGAACATCGCTTTCATATAGCTGCTTATACAGAATTTGGATCGTGGCTAAGTGCTCTGGGCCAAAGAGATAATATTTACCTACATCCTGAGTGTATCCCAGCTACTTTTGATCAATTATTAGAAAATATGGATGCTTATCTTAATATTAATCATGGGGATATAAATGAGACAATTTTAGAGAGAATGAGTGAGATGAATAAGCCTATTTTTTCATTTTATGCTACTCATAAAGGGAATGTACCTCAATATCTTTTTCTAAGACAGGAGTTAGAAAAAATGGAGGATGCGATTTGTTTATTCTCTGAAATTGGAGCCGATAAATTTCGTCAAACATTTAAACAAGAAGAATTATTTGATATTTCAGTCATGTCTATAGATGAAACCTTGGATCAATTATTGGAAACAGAACAATCACTTATTCGTTTTGGAGATGGAGAGTTTCATATTATGAATGGTTATGATATAGGATTCCAAGAGTATAACGAAGAGTTATCTAATAGTATGAAAGATATTTTATTAAATGCAAATAAGGAAGATATATTAATTTGCATGCCAGAGGTTTTTGAAGTTTTTGCAGGAAATTTCCCTCAAGATCATAACTCTGAGACTTTCTGGAAGAGGGAATTAGACGCTTTTGCACCATTTTTCAGAATATATTGCCAATCACAGAAGTATGGCTCAGCCTTTATATCAAGACCTTATATTTATAATAAAGATAGGAGTCGTGCTTTTGACCAATTTGAAAAAATGAAACAATTATTCGAAGGGAAAGACTTACTAATTGTAGAAGGGGTAACTTCGCGTTCGGGCGTTGGAAATGATTTATTTGATAAGGCTAGCTCTATTAAGCGTATTATATGCCCTTCTTACAACGCTTTTTCTAAAATTCAGGAGATACGAGAAAAGATTCTAGAGCATGTAGAGGGACGCTTGATTTTATTAACGTTAGGACCAACTGCTAAGGTACTAGCTTATCAATTATCTCAATTAGGCTATCGTACTTTAGACCTTGGGCATATCGATTCGGAGTATGAATGGATGAAGATGGGAGCAGAAACTAGAGTGCAGTTACAACATAAGCATACTTCAGAATATTATTCTGATCAAGAAATTGAACTGATTGAAGATGAAGATTACAATCAGCAAGTTGTTGAGGATTTATCTAAATAGTGAGGAAGGTATATATGAATTTTCCATTAATATCAATTATTATCCCTGTCTATAATGTTGAAGAATATATAGCACATTGTATTCATAATATTTTATCGCAAACTTATAGTAATTTGGAAATTATTATTGTAAATGATGGTAGCTTAGACGATAGTATAAGAATTGCAAAAGAATTGACCAAAGATGATTCACGTTTTATCTATATTGATAAGGAAAATGGTGGACAGTCGGATGCTCGAAATGCAGGATTAGATATTGCGATGGGGGATTATATCTTTTTCTGCGATCCAGATGACTTTATGTTTGAAAAAAGTATCGAAAACTTGTACTATGCTAGCACTTTGATGAAAGCAGATATTGTAGTAGGTTCATTTTGTCACTTTAATGATGGTGTGTTTTACTTGTATAATCCAGATAAAGATGGGGAGATATTATCTCATATATCAGCAACAGAGGCCATTGAAGGTATGGATAGTATGGAAGATTACCCATTTCTTCGTTATTCGGCTGTATGGGGTAAGTTGTTTAAAAAGAATTTGTTTGAAACCATTCGTTTTCCTAAAGGGAAATATGCGGAAGATCAATTTATTATGTGGAGATTATATCTTGCAAGTGATGTGATTGTTCGCTATCAGTCAGATGTCTATGCATATAGAGTAAATTACAAGGGATTGACGCAAAATTATAATCTATCTCACTTGGATTTTATTGAAGCGATTGAGGAGCGTATTCATACCTTAATGGAGATTCCAGAATTAGATTATCCTATGGAATTGGCATTTAATCAGTATAAATTTGCTTTGAAGAGAAATCTTTCTATGTTGGAAGGGAAAGGTTTTATTAAAGAAGAAGCGGAATTACGAGAGAAAGTGGAATATGCTGATAAAGGGGAGTACCTATTTTTAAAAAATATTAGAGAGTAAGATATGGAAAATAAATTAATTAGTATTATTGTGCCGGTTTATAACGTTGAAGAGTATCTTAAACAATGTTTGGATAGCATTTTAGAGCAGACGTTTAGCGATTATGAAGTTATTTTGGTAAATGATGGTTCGACAGATAACTCAGGTTTAATTTGTCAAGAATACGCTGAAAAAGATTCACGTATTCGTTATTTTGAAAAAGAAAATGGTGGTCTTTCGGATGCTCGAAATTATGGAATTGAACAGGCACAGGGAGAATATCTTACTTTTGTTGATTCTGACGATTGGGTGACTGAAACTTATATCGAAGAACTATATAGTAAATTACAGTACTATAATGCAGATATTTCTATATGTAACTATTTTCGTTTTCAGGACAGTAATGTAACATTCTATAAACATGTTTTTGAACCTTATGAAAAAGAATATGATAGTAAGTATTTATTAGAACATTATTTTGAAATTGAAGGCGGAGACTTTTTCTTAACCACAGTTTGGGGGAAATTGTATAAAAAATCTTTATTTGAAGAGTTGCGTTTTGCAAAAGGAATAACATCAGAGGATACAGCTTTGATCTATAAAGTTTATGCTCTTTCATATAAGATTGTATATTTTCATAAAGATAATTATTGTTATAGGCAACGTGAAGGCAGCATTTCAAATTCTCCAACGATTAATAGTATTGAGGATTCGATTAGAGTAACTTTAGAAAGAATTACTTTATTATCTTTAAAAGGATATGATACTTCTAGTTATTTAAAACATTTTCAAAGATTATTGGAATTAAATGAGTATAATATGAGAGCTGTTTGGGGAATGTCTGATACGGAAACGTATAGAAAAATTAAAGAAAATTTACAATTTATCTCTTCGGAATAAGAGTTAGGGATAATCTTAGGACATGTTTTAGTAGAATAGTATCTAACCAAAGAAGATGTTTAAATGCGTCAAAAATATTAACAGAACTTTAAGAATCTAGAAAGCATCATATCAGTTTATTAAAGTGGATGAAATATAATATGGGGACAGTATGGAATATGTCCGATACAGCCACTTATAAAAAATAGAAAATCAATTGTGGTTGCTAAATATAGTTAAACAAAAAGAAAAGAATATAGATGAATATTAATAGTTTTAAAGAGGAATAGCAAGAAAGCGAGATATGGATTGAAAACAGAAACAATATCAATCATTATACCAGTGTATAATGTAGAGAATTATCTAAGATCGTGTTTGGATAGTGTTCTATCACAAACTTATAAGGATTTTGAAGTTCTGATGGTAAATGATGGCTCAACAGATAGTTCAGGAGCTATCTGTCAAGAGTTTGCAGAACGTGACAGCCGCTTCCACTATTTTGAAAAGGAAAATGGGGGATTGTCTGATGCTAGGAATTATGGACTTGATAGAGCTAAGGGACATTATATCACTTTTCTAGATTCGGATGATTTTCTCTTTGAAGATTATTTAGAGAATTTGTACCACGCTAGTCGTTTAAGTGACTCAGATATCACAATAGGAGGATATTGTCGTTTTGATGGCTCGAATTTTTATTTCTATAATGAACATTTTAAGAGTGATTCATTGCTATCATTTAAAGATTTTCAAGCTATTCAATATCTAGATTCTATGCTTGATGTTACATTTATAACATTTTCTACTGCTTGGGGAAAATTATTTAAACGAGAATTATTCAGTGAACTTCGCTTTCCCTACGGAAAATATGCAGAAAATCAGTTTTTAATCTGGAAATTGTATATGAAAGCTGATAAAATTTATGTTTTTAATGGAGCTTCCTATGTTTATCGTATGAATCCTTCAGGATTATCTAATATTTTCACTCTCAAGCATTTAGATTATATTGATGCTCTTGAAGAGAGAATAAAAGATACAAAAGATATAGAAGGTATAGAAATTCAGCATTCCTTTAATATGTATAGCTATGTATTGAAGAGAATATTAGAGCAATTGGAAGAACATGGCTACATTGATGAGGCAAAGGAAGTACGTGATAAATTAGAATTGGCTGAACAAGGGCAATATCCATTTTTGACAGATGAAGTTAAAGAGATTGAAGTAGAAAATGGTGGAGAACTAGTTAGTATCATAGTACCAATTTATAATGTCGAAAACTACCTTCGAATGTGTTTAGATAGTATTGAACATCAAACTTATTCAAATATAGAAGTTTTATTGATAAATGATGGTTCACCAGATGCATCTGGTGAGATTTGCCAAGAATATGTTGCTAGAGATAGTAGATTCCGATATTTTGAAAAGGAAAATGGAGGACTATCTGATGCACGAAATTATGGTATTGAAAGATCAAATGGTATGTATCTAACCTTTGTTGATTCGGATGATTGGTTAAGTTTAACTTATGTGGAAGATTTATATCAAGCAGCTATTCGAAATAATGCAGATACTGTTGTTTCACATTACACTATCTATAATGAGAGTGATAGAAATTATTATGTTCATATTTGGGACGATTACTATGAAAAAACGTGTACTGGAGAAGAATTGGTATTGGAACTTCCATCGTTGGAATTAAACGGATATGTATATATAACTAGTTGGGGAATTTTGTTTAAGAAGGAATTGTTTAATAATATTAGATTTCCTAAAAGTAAAGTGATAGAAGACTCTCGAACAAATTATAAATTGTTTTTTAGATCAAACAAAGTTGCATATATTCATAAAGAAATCTACTACCATCGAGAAGGAATAGAAAGTATCGGAAGTGGTGTTAATGAGAAACTTTTAACAGATGTTTTAGAATGCTTGTTAGAAAGATTAGCTATTTATACCATAAAAGGCTGGAATTACTCTGATGAAAAGAATAATGTCATGGGGTGTTTGAGATTACGATATCAACAAGCAAAAGAAAATGGATTGCAGGATACCGAAATTTTTAGGAGATATAAGGAAATATTATCATTAGTGGATGAAAGTTAAATAGTATAGAACTCGGTAGAATTACAGGAAAGGAGTAGACATGTCAGAATTAGTTAGTCTTGTAGTCCCAATCTATAATGTAGAAAGTTATCTTCGAATGTGTTTGGATAGTATTGAACATCAAACCTATTCAAATATAGAAGTTTTATTGATAAATGATGGTTCGCTAGATTCATCTGGAGAAATTTGCCAAGAATATGTTGCTAGAGATAGCAGATTTTATTATTTTGAAAAGGAAAATGGAGGACTATCTGATGCACGAAATTATGGTATAGATTGTTCAAAAGGGAAATTCCTTACCTTCATAGACTCAGATGATTGGATTGAACCAACATATGTTGAGGATATGTATCAAGCAGCTCTAAACAATAATTCTGAAATCGTTGTTTCAAACTATACACGATTTGATGTTGAAGAGAATCACTATTTAATTCATGTAGGGGATAACTATTATGAAGAAACATATGAAGGGAAAGAGTTAATTAATCGACTCCCTTTGTTAGAACGAAGTGATTGTTCTTTTGTAACGAGTTGGGGAATTCTTTTTAGTCGAAGCCTATTTGATAATATTAAGTTTCCCAAAGGTAAACTTACAGAAGACAGCCGAACAAATTATAAATTATTTGCGAAATCATCTCGTAGTACGTATATTAATAAATCTCTCTATATATATAGGGTAGGTAGGGAAGGAAGCATTATTAATACAGTAACTGAAAAGCTCTTAATAGACAAGCTAGAGTGTGTATTAGAACGTTTGGCTATCTATACCATAAAGGGATGGAATAGTTTTGATGAAAAGGAAAACACTTTAGGGTACATAAGACAGGGATGGGAATCGGCTAAAGAAAATGGTCTGCAGGATACAGAGATTTTTAGAAGATATACAGAGTTACTTTCTTTAATTGATGAAAGTATTTAGATGTACAAAATGTTTATAGATAATTAGAAAATGGAGATATGAAAGAGTGACAGAATTAATTAGTGTTATAGTTCCTGTATATAATACAGAACAATATCTAGTGGAATGTTTAGAAAGTATTCTTAAACAAACTTATTCAAATATAGAAGTTATTTTGGTAGATGATGGTTCGATAGACTTATCTGGAAATATTTGTGATCAATTTGCTAGAAATGATTCTCGCATTCGTGTATTTCACAAGCAGAATGAAGGAGTAGCTATAGCTAAAAACTTTGGAATTAAGCAAGCTAGAGGTGAGTATATTGTCATTGTTGATTCAGATGATATGATAGACGAGCGTATGATTCAAGTACTGTATGATCAAGCAAGAACTCATCAAGCAGATATTGTCATAGGCAATTATTGCATTTACGATGAAAATGATAAAAATTACTATTTTTATGTATGGGATAAGGATTATGTTGTAGAAGAATTAACATCTCAAGAGTTAGTCGATAGACAGGCAGGTGCTTGGAAATGGAATAGTTCAGCTTTTATAATAACTGTATGTAAATTATGTAAAAAAGAATTGTTCAATGAGATTTCTTTTACTCATGGTCGACGATTTGATGATGAGGCTTCTACACATAGGCTATATTTAAGGAGTAAACGAACAATTTTTGTAAATGATAATCTATACATATATAGGACACGTTCAGGTAGTATAATGCAAACTAAATTTGATATTTCATGGGCTAAAGATTTAGTTGAAGTATTCTCCAAGAAAATATCAGATCTTGTTTTAGCTGGATTAGATGTTTCAGTTATGCGTATTCGGTTTGTAAATCTTTTAAAGGATTATAAAAAGACTTTGGAAGAATATCAAATGATAGATACAGAAGAATATAGAGATATCTGCTTTAGGTTAAACATTTTCTTGGAATCAGAACAGGAAAAAGAGTAAGAACTATGCTTATACTTATTTAAAATCAAAGTGCACCTTTTGTTGACAGCCTACTTAAGAGATATCGTAGTTTAAGTACATACTTTGAAATTCAACAGCTCTTATAAGTATTACTATACTTTCTGTGAAACAGAGGTGATAAAATAGAGATATGAATTATGACTCTAGCCGAGCACTCTCTGAAAGCTGTTTTAAACTTCTAGTGTGAATTAAACTCAGCATTTTTGAGGAAATTGTAAAAATGCTGAGATAGGCCTACCAAATGAAATATGCTAAGGGGGGAGAAAATCAAAGACGATATCCGAGAATATCGCATTTATGAACAGATGTCAGTTGATTTTGGCATAGACGAAAGCAATCTTCTCAGTCGCAGTTGTTGGGTTGAAGAGGTTTTAGTCTAGCATAGATTTAGTATTGGAAACATAAACGAAACGGCTACTGTAGTTGTTAATGCAATAGAAGTCAGAATTCAAGGATTCACAAAAGCAACAAGTAAGTTATTATGGAAAAAAGAAACATCATGCCAGTAAGACTTAAGCTATTGTATATAATCACGGAAAAATTCTTTTTATAGATAATCAGTTATATTATTGCCAAAATCTGAAACTATTTAGAGAGAGTCGTCGAGACTTGTAAAAAGCAAAGGAACTTCAAGATGATAGTAGTTATCAAGGGTTAATGAAGATATATCCTCAGGTTAGAACATCCATCAAATCAAGTAAACTTTCATCTTTAACAGAGAATGATGGGGCATATAATCGTTTCTTATTATCACATCACATGAAAATTGAAAATATATTTGCCCAAGTAAAAGTCTTTAAGATTTTTTCAACTACCTATAGAAATCGAAGAAAAAGGTTTAAGTTAAGAATGAATCTGGTTGCAGGAATTATAGTGGATTGAAATAAGATGTGAATAAATTGATTATGAAAATCAAATTAATTTCTAGAAATGTTTTAGCATCTGCAAAGTACCATTCTAGTTTCAATCTATTATACTAAATTTGAAAGTAGATGATGTTTCGCAGGAGGTTTGTTGTATTCTAGGGAGGTAATGATAGAGTTATAAAAAAACAAACTATACAATACAAGAGTTTCTGCTCTTTTTGATTTTAAATGAGTATTAGGGAACAAATTCTCTAGTTATACATATAATTTAAAGATTAAGAGGTATTTAAATACTTTTCTACAGGGAGTTAGAAGCAGATTTTTTCTGCTTTTTTTGTTATAATAGTAACCTGAAAGTTAAGAAAAAATCTTAGAATACCTGATTGTATAATGATTATAAATTACTCAGTAGCAATAGACTAGAAACGAGTTTTAGAGAGTAGGATTAAACATGAAAAGTATTTTTTCATCCATCACAGTAAAAAAAGGACTAGCGACATTATTTTTTGTATTTATATTTATATCAGGAAGTCGGTTGACCCTTCCTTTTGTAGATATGAATAATAGGGAATTTTTAGGAGGGAGTGCTGCTTACTTGGCTTTTTCTACAGCAATGACAGGAGGAAATTTGAGAAGTTTATCCTTGTTTTCAGTGGGATTATCTCCCTGGATGTCTTCGATGATTTTATGGCAGATGCTTTCTTTTTCAAAAAAATTAAATCTGGCATCCGGAGCTATTGAAATACAAAATAGAAGGCAGATGTACTTAACCTTGTTTATTGCTTTGATTCAGGCATTAGCTATTTCGTTAAATCTACCAATTCAGTCCAATGTGTCTAAAATATTAGTTATCGTTCTAAATACCTGTCTGTTGATAGCGGGTACTTTTTTCTTGGTGTGGTTATCAGACATCAATGCAACGGTAGGTATTGGGGGTTCTATGATTATTTTATTGATTGGAATGGTTTTAAACATTCCTCAAGATTTGATTGAAACGTTTCGAACTGTCCCCATACCTCTTTTTGTTTTAATCGGTTTGATTGTTATGGGAATTGTTTTTACTTATTTGGTAGCTCTGCTTTATCGTGCTCGTTATCGTATAGCAGTTCATAAGATTGGCCTACATAATCGTTTTAAGAGATATTCCTATTTTGAGATTATGCTTAATCCTGCAGGAGGGATGCCTTTTATGTATGTAATGACTTTTTTGAGTTTACCGACTTATATGTTGTTGTTGTTACAGACGATTTTTCCGGAAAATCTACTTTTCACTGAAATTTCCTCTCAGTATACAATGGGTAAACCATTGTGGATTTATATGTATATGATTATTCTTTTTATTTTTAGTATAGCTTTTGCTTTTGTAAATATGAGTGGGGAACAAATTTCAGATCGAATGAAGAAATCAGGAGAATATATTTATGGAGTCTATCCGGGTGAAGAAACGAGTCGTTTCATCAATCGATTGGTTCTTAGGTTTTCTCTTATTGGTGCTGTTTTTAATGTAGTAATGGCAGGAGGACCTATGTTATTTGTATTGGTTGATGAGAAACTACTTAGAGTGGCAATGATTCCTGGTTTATTTATGATGTTCGGAGGTATGATTTTTACAGTCAGAGATGAAGTGAAAGCTCTAAGATTAAACGAAACTTATAAATCATTGATTTAGGAGGGTGTCATGTATTATTTTATTCCAGCTTGGTATGGTTCAGAACGTCAGTGGCATGCGGATGTGATTCCTTGGTACCATTCACAATTTCGCTTTGAATTTGATGATACCTTTAATCAAATTCGTCTTTTTCAAAGACAAGGCCTATCGTCTCGCTTATTAGTATTAGCTTATCAACCACACTTACGTTATTTTTTACATAGACATGGGGTTTTAGAGACAGATGTCTATTCTATTTTTGATGATATGCAAGATTTCTATAGACTGCATACTCAGGTTCTTCATATTAGAGATATAGAATGGGATAGTGATTGCCAATTTCTTTATAGTCCTTTTGCAATTATCGTGCAAAAAAAAGGTAAGAAATATGCTCAGGTAGAGCATGGTGTGGAGGGCTTTATTAGTGAGATTCGGTATTTTGATCCAAATGGTCAGATTAGCAAGCGTTATATCATGGATGACAGAGGATTTGTATCTAGTGTAATCTATTTTGAAGATGGACAAGCTACTTATCAAGACTATCTGGATCCTAAGGGAATTTGGCGATTTAGGGAATATATTCAAGAGGAAGGTAGAATTGAGATCAATCCTATTTTTGCCTATCGATTTAAATTGCTTAATTATCGAAATATGGAGCATTTAGTGGCAGAATTTTTTGATAAATATTTGAAAAAAAATCAGAAAAAGCAAGATATTTTTATCATTCCGTCGCATCCTTACCATGATCAGTTTATCTTTGATCATATTCCAAGTGCTAATCCTAAAATTTTGAGTCTCTTTATCAATCGTAATACTCAAGATACCTTTAGAGAGATATCATTATCAGTTGATAGTGCCAGCCTAGTATTGGTGGATAGAGAAGATAGTCTACAACTTTTACAGGAACTATACCCTGAACTATCTAATAAATTCCACCACCTTTCTCCTTTTGATACACGTTTACGTCTGGGGCGAAGTCAAACAAGAAAAGAGTCTATTATTTATTATCAGCTTGATTTTAATGAAGAAATTGATAGGGAAGCATTGGCTCAAGTTTTGTTATTTATTGCTGAAACTAAGAATACAGAAATCGTTTTTGGAGCTTTCTCGGCTAGCCAGCAACAAATGGAAGATGTGGAGGCTCTTGTTCATGAAATTATTCAAGAGAAAATTCATACTGATAGTTTAGAAAAAGGAATAGATTATGGAGAAGCAGAAAATCCTTTAGAAGAAAATCAAGAGCAGGAATTACGTTTTCAATTTGTCAATATGAATGATGAGTTGGATTTGATTAAGACACTAGAGTTTGTTCGTTTGATTGTGGATCTCAATAAACAACCGCATCTCTATACTCAAATAGCGGGTATTAGTGCAGGAATTCCTCAGATTAATCGGGTTAAAACCGTTTATGTGGAACATTTGAAAAATGGTTATTTGATTTCGGATGTGAAAGAATTTTCCAAGGCTGCACATTACTATATAGATAAACTGAAAGAATGGAACCAGGCCTTGATTTACTCTATTGATAAAATCAAGGAACATACTGGCCAACGTTTCTTAGATAAATTGCATCACTGGATTGAGGAGGTTACTGATGTCAAAGGACTATAAAATCCTACAGATAGGGATTGATAATTGGGCTCATCATTACGATATTCCTGAAAATATGGATTGGTACTATTTCTGTCCCAACTCACCGTTAGCTCTTCGTAAAATGATGGAAATGCATGATATCGTAAATTTTCATGCAATCTTGATAGAGGACGGGCAGTATATCAGTGATTTATTACCCTTTATTCATCATATTGAACCTTATACTTTGTTTTATAATCAAGAGTTTAAAACGACAGATTTGGTCATTCTTGATTTATTAAAGAAACTATGTGCTCAAGCTATAGACTTCTCAGTTCCTCAGCAATTGGTAAATGATTTGTCAACATCTCTCTTTGGTGGAGGTTACGGTGATAAATTATTTCCGTCAACGATACAAATCCATTCAAGCTTTCGAGGGACTATTGCTTATCAGGGGCTTGATGATGTCAATTTGAACGGGGATTTTGGAGATGATTTTCAACAATTGGCTTACTGGCCTGATAATTTTATGGTTTATAAAAATTTACCCATCGAATTATGGTTAGAGTTTGAAAAACAAGGAAATTGTGAATTTCGTTTTACCATCCGTAAGATATGGGCTGGTGGTGTTGATAATTTCTTCGAGGAAGAAGTTTATAGTGAAGTTGATCTTCGGCGAGCTATTGTTGTAGACAGTAAAGAGGAAGATTTTTTTATAACGGTTTCTGTAGAGGCTCGTGGTTGTGGAAACTTGAAGCTAGGTAATCTGCACCAACGTTGGAGTCGTAAACAGTTTGGTAAATTTTTCCTTGGCGGAAATATTTTACATGATAGTAAGCGCGATGAAATTAACTATTTCTTTCATCCAGGAGATTTCAAACCACCTTTGGCGGTCTACTTTGCTGGGTATCGTCCTGCCGAGGGATTTGAAGGATATTTTATGATGAAAAATTTAGGATGTCCTTTCCTTTTGTTTTCTGATCCTCGTTTGGAGGGTGGAGCCTTTTACCTTGGTAGCGAGGAGCTAGAAGAGAAGATAAAAGACACTATTCGTTATTACCTACAGTATTTAGGCCTTACTCATAAAGATTTAATTTTGTCTGGTCTCTCTATGGGAACTTTTCCAGCTCTTTACTATGGTGCTTTCTTTGAACCAAGGGCTGTTATTGTGGGAAAACCTCTGGCTAATCTTGGAACAATTGCTCGTAGAGGTCGCTTAGATGCACCAGCTGTCTCCAATTTGGCATTTGATGTGTTAATCCATCATACAAATGGAGTGACATCTGACCATATGTTGGAATTAGATAAACGTTTTTGGAAGGTCTTTAAACAAGCTAATTTTTCAAAAACAACTTTTGGTTTATCTTATATGAAAGATGAGGAAATGGATAGCCATGCCTATGAACAATTAGTAACTTATCTATGCAATACAGGTGCAAAGATTCTTTCTAAGGGAACATCTGGACGACACAATGATGATACTGCTACAAATGTGGCTTGGTTTTTGCATTTTTATAGTATGATATTGGGAGCGGAGTTTGGAAGAGGTGACAAATGATTATCAATCAAAGAGAAAATATCACTTGGGGAGAGGTAAAGGGAACATTTATGTATGGTAGTAAGGTGACCTATCACGAAGATAAACATATTAGTCTGTATAATCCCTTGGTGCCATCAGGAGAAATCTTAAAAACATGGTTTTCCAGTGTGAACTATCAAGCCTTTAGAACTCAGCCCAGTCTTCCCTTACTTAAAAGAAAACAGGATTATCAATTATGTATGGATTTTGAATGTCATCCTACAAATGGAGTTTATATAAAGATTGTTTTTTTTGATAGATATGGGGATGTGATTGAAGAGAAAATTGAAAAAATGAAAGTCTTTGATTTTACCTATCCTGATGATACTTATACCTACCAAGTCTCTCTTCTAAGTGCTGGTTTTGAGTCCTTAGATTTCTATTCTTTTTCTATTAAGGAGATGAATCGTGTTTAAAGGTTTTTATCAAGATTTTCAACTTAGAAAAGTTAAAAAGATTTTAAAAAAGATTAATTCTCTTAAAGGAAAGATGGAGTCTCTATCAGACCAAGAATTAGCGGCAAAAACGGTGGAGTTTCGCCAACGTCTTGCTAAAGGAGAGACGCTAGATGATATTTTAGTGGAAGCTTTTGCTGTTGTTCGTGAAGCGGATAAGCGCGTACTGGGAATGTTCCCTTATGATGTCCAAGTCATGGGAGGAATTGTTATCCATCAGGGAAATGTTGCTGAGATGAATACTGGTGAGGGAAAAACCTTGACAGCCACTATGCCTGTCTATCTCAATGCCCTTACAGGAAAAGGCACTATGCTGATCACTACCAATAACTATCTAGCTAAACGTGATGCTGAAGAAATGGGGCAAGTGTATCGTTTCTTAGGATTGACAATTGGAGTCCCTTTTACAGATGATCCTCAAAAAGAATTTACCCCAAAAGAGAAAAAAGTTATTTACGCATCAGATATTATTTATACAACTAATAGTAACTTAGGTTTTGATTATTTAAATGATAATCTTGCCTCAAATGATGAAGGGAAATTTTTACGACCTTTTGATTATGTTATTATTGATGAGGTTGATGATATCTTATTAGATAGTGCCCAGACCCCCCTTATTATTGCTGGGGCACCTCGTGTTCAGTCCAATCACTATGGTATTGTTGATACGCTTGTAACTACCTTGGTTGAAGGTGAGGATTACATTTTTAAAGAGGAGAAAGAAGAAGTTTGGTTGACCACTAAAGGTGCTAAAGCTGCTGAAAGTTTTTTAGGGATTGACCATTTTTATAATGAGGAGAATGCAACCTTTGCTCGTCATTTAGTTTATGCGATCCGAGCCCATAAGCTTTATACAAGAGACAAGGACTATGTCATTCGTGGTAATGAAATGGTATTAGTGGATAAGGGGACGGGACGTCTAATGGAAATGACCAAATTACAGGGAGGTCTCCATCAGGCCATTGAGGCAAAGCTATGGCTTCTATCACCTATCAGAGCCTTTTTAAGATGTTTAATAAGGTGTCTGGAATGACGGGGACAGGAAAGGTTGCAGAAAAAGAACTTCTGGAAACTTATAATATGTCGGTAGTGCGCATTCCAACTAACCGTCCTAGACAACGGATTGACTACCCAGATAATCTATATATCACTTTACCTGAAAAAGTGTATGCTTCTTTGGAGTATATCAAAGAATACCATGCTAAGGGAAATCCCTTACTTGTTTTTGTAGGCTCAGTTGAAATGTCTCAGCTTTATTCGTCACTTTTGCTTCGAGAAGGTATAGCTCATAATGTTTTAAATGCTAATAATGCGGCGCGTGAGGCTCAGATTATCTCCGAGTCAGGTCAAATGGGAGCTGTTACAGTGGCAACTTCTATGGCAGGACGTGGTACGGATATCAAACTTGGTAAGGGAGTCGCAGAACTTGGTGGCTTGATTGTTATTGGGACTGAGAGGATGGAAAGTCAGCGGATAGACCTTCAAATTCGTGGCCGTTCTGGCCGTCAGGGAGATCCTGGGATGAGTAAGTTTTTTGTATCCTTAGAGGACGATGTTATCAAGAAATTTGGTCCATCTTGGGTGCATAAAAAGTATAAAGACTATCAGGTTCAAGATATGACTCAACCAGAAGTATTGAAAGGCCGTAAATATCGGAAATTAGTTGAAAAGGCTCAGCATGCCAGTGATAGTGCTGGTCGTTCGGCACGCCGTCAGACTCTAGAATATGCTGAGAGTATGAATATTCAACGGGATATGGTCTATAAAGAAAGAAATCGTCTAATAGATGGTTCTCGTGACTTAGAGGATGTTGTGGAGGAAATCATTGCTAGTTATATAGACCAAGTGACTTCTTCAGAATATGAAAACCGAGAGTTACTCTTCCATTTTCTTGTGACCAATATTAGTTTTCACATTAAAGAGGTTCCAGGTCATATAGATGTGACTGACAAGACTGCAGTTCGTAGTTTTATGAAGCAGGTAATTGATAAAGAACTTTCTGAAAAGAAAGAATTGCTTGACCAACATGGCTTATATGAACAGTTTTTACGACTTTCTATGCTCAAGGCTATTGATGACAACTGGGTAGAGCAGGTAGACTATCTACAACAGTTATCTATGGCTATCGGTGGTCAGTCTGATAGTCAGAAAAATCCAATCGTAGAGTATTATCAAGAAGCCTACTCGGGCTTTGAAGCTATGAAAGAACAAATCCGTGCGGATATGGTGCGTAATCTCCTGATGGGCTTGGTTGAAGTCACTCCTAAGGGTGAGATTATGACTC
>QWCL01001301.1_pt1 | contig 19342 bp, 26 predicted proteins | sample 1972551 | NCBI WGS metagenome assembly QWCL01 (sample SAMN09866709, study PRJNA288562) | Human oral metagenome isolate term2_saliva, whole genome shotgun sequencing... | isolation source: mouth | host: Homo sapiens | place: USA: California
GGAAAAAGGCGAGGCTATTGCCGCTATCGTTCCTGATCGCGTTTTTCGCAACGAAGATTTGGATGCGCGCCACGAGCATACATTTTATCAAGTCGAAGGTGTGTACGTTTCACGCCGAGTTAATGTTGGCAATTTGATCGCCACATTGCAAGAATTTTTGCAGGAATATTACGGCAAGAAACTTGATGTTCGCGTTAATCCATTTTACTTTCCGTTCACTGAGCCGAGCTTCGAGTTTGCGTTAAGTTGTCCGTTTTGTGAAGGAAAAAATCCTGATTGTAAAGTCTGCTCTGGTGAAGGTTGGATTGAGCTATTGGGTTGCGGAATGATTCATCCGAATGTCCTTCGGGCGGCGCAAATTGACCCAAATGAATATACAGGATTTGCTTTTGGTTGCGGAATCGACCGCTTGGTTATGATGAAGTATGGAATCGAAGATGTCCGTCATTTTGAAAGTGGTAAATTGGACTTTTTGGAACAATTTTAAGCAATATGAAACTTCGACAGGTTAAGGATTTTTTATGTAAGAATCGCCTTCAGGCGCTCTGCATTCTTAATGGTGTCGTTTTGGCTGTTGGCTTGGTTGCGGCGATGCTATTTTCTGATGATACTCGGTGGACGAACTGGAGCTTGAGCAGATTGGGCGAAACCACCTCGAATCGTCTGTCTGCATTTTCGTTCAATTCGGGAGTGTTTCTATCTGGTTTGATTATGGCGACGATTGGGTTTTTTATGAATCGTGGTTATCTTAAACTTGGTCAAATTCGCTCTGCTCGGATATCTGGCTGGATACTTTCATTGTTTGCGATTTGTATGATAGGGGTGGCGCTTTGTCCGAACGATACAATGCACGCGGCGCATTTTGTTTTCTCGCGCGGCATCGTGATATTGATGGTACTTTTGATGTTTATTTTACCGTCGAGTTTGAGCTATTTAACTCATCGTGAGCGAATCTCGTCTTTCAGTTTTCCGATTTTTGCGGCAATTATAGCGGCGCAAGGTTACGCGATGGGCAAGTTTTGGTTTGTGATAGTAGAAGTTTTATTGGGGATTTTTGCGACGATGTGGCTAGCCCTGATTTGTCGTAGAATGGAACTTAAATTGTCCGACCTGAAAACTTCATAAAATGCTATAATTACTTCAAAAGGAGTAATTATGAATCACACAATTTTTGACGACATCGTATCTGGAAAAATGAAATCTTGGAAGATTTGGGAAGATGAGAAGTTTTTGGCATTTTTGACGCCGTTTCCGAACACGCCAGGTTTTACTGTGGTGATTCCGAAACAGAATCCGGGCGATTACGTATTTTCTTTGGACGATAATTTATATTCCGAAATGATGCTGGCGGTGAAAAAAGTTGCTGGTATTTTGGAAAAAGCATTTGATATCCCACGAGTAGCGCTGATTTTTGAGGGCACGGGCGTGGCGCATGTGCACGCCAAATTGATGCCGCTCCATGGTGATTTGGCAAAGGGAATCGGTTCGCCAGTGTCGCACGAGCAAGCGTTTTATGAGGAATATCCTGGTTGGTTAACCACGGCTGACGGTCCAAAAATGGATGATGCTCAATTGGATGAAATTCAAGCGCGAATTTTAGCGGTGCAAGGTAAATAGGATAGCTAGTTCGTCTCATTCTTGATCGACCATACGTAAGTGTTTTCACTTCTGACATGAGAAAATATAGCAATAATAACAACAAAGATATGTCGCATGCTGATATGATAAATTATATGAAAGAATATAGCTGGAGGAAATACAGGATAGAGCCGTATTTGGCAACAGTTTGTCTTAGGGCTACTCATGCACTAGGCCATCTTGCTACTGGTTCTGACTCTATGACCGGTTACGGATTTCTACCTGACTTTACAGAATCAATGCGGCGACCTATCCAGAATTCTTCTCCCGTTGTGGTCGGATGGGATGCGTCTCCTCGTGGAAGTATTTCTGAAGGTAAGCATTTTAGAGATATTCAAGGAATGCATCCCTTTACTCCTATCACGGCTTGGAATGAGATAACTGAAGGTATAGCTCTGTTGTCAAAAATATTACCAGACGGATCAGTAGATAATAGTTATTTAGCAAAAATAAGGGAGCTAAGAGATGAGTATGGATTCTAATTGTCTTTTGTCGACTATAAATGACCAAACTATTGGTTTGCAGACGCCACTATCAGGCGCAGAAAAATCAATCCGTATCGGTGCGCGGGCGATTTTGTTTGATAATGATAGTCGTATTGCTCTAGTATACGAGCACAAATATAATCATTACAAACTGCCTGGAGGCAATGTAGAAGTAGGTGAGAGCTTAGAACAGACTGTTCGCCGTGAAATTAAGGAAGAGGTTGGAGCAAATATTACAGATATCTACTATTTGGGTGTTGTGCAATCACATTTGTCGGCATATAACGAGGATTGTAATCAGCATTATTTTACCGCACATGTTTATGGAACGATCGGCAAAAGCGCTTGGATTGACGAAGAAGAATTGCACGGCTGCTCAATTGTTTGGTGTGATAATCTCCAGCAAGCTATTAAACTAGTTCAGTCGGGCGCATCTAAAGAATATGTGCATTTGTTTGAGCGAGCTAGGGAATTAGCAGGATTAAAAGCAGCGATAAGTAAAAATAAATGACCCCATCATTAAAAGATTTTCAAAAGGAGGATAAAGCATGCTAATACTTGCCACCGAATCACCGACTAAGCGCATGATCATGGATAGAAGCGGGCTAGCTTACGAGGCTATTAGCGCTAATATTGATGAGCGAGCTATAGAGAAATCTCACTCAGAGCTAGACGCAAGAGAGACTGCTATTCTGTTGGCGCGTTCAAAGGCAGAAGCTCTTGCCAAGTCGTATCCCGACGACTGTATTGTTGCTGCTGATACATTCGGTGTTTTACCTGACGGTTCGCGCTTGCATAAAGCGAAAACCGCCACCGAAAAGATGAAAATGTGTTTGAGCCAATCGGGTAAAACTACAACTATCTACACTGGCGTCTGCGTGATAAATCGAGGAAAAACGTTTACTGACAGTACGGAAACAAAGATAACATATATGAATTTTAACGCGGCGATGTTAGATAACGCTCATAATTACAATCCGAACCGTCGTAATGCTGCGCTTGGTTTTCATGTTGACTCGGCGGGATTTGCGTTGATTGAGAAAATTGAAGGTTCATATATGGGCGCATTGGGACTGCCATTAGACAAGATGTATAATCTGCTAAAAAGGCAGGCTATAAAAACAACAGTAATATCTAGAGAGTTGCGGTAAAACATAGTAATTTCCCGCCCGCCCATGCTAAAATAAAGATCATAATTGACATCCGCACGATATTATAAACAAGGGGATGCTTATAATCTGAAAGAGGTGACTTTTATTAAATCCATCATCTGTAAAGACGTCTTCGGTAATCAATACACCGTTCCCGTTGACGAACTAAATATTCGCGTCGGCGTGTACGCGGTGATTATTGAGGATAATAAGATCCTTTTAACTCGGCAATGGGACAGTTATAGCTTGATTGGCGGCGGTGTCGAGAAGGGCGAAACAATCGAGGAATCAATTGTTCGTGAAGTTAAGGAGGAAACTGGACTGACTATCACGCCAGATAAAATTATTCACCAAGCAACTACTTTCTTCAAGCGCAGCGCTGAGGCGCAAGCTAACCAGTCAATCCAACTGTACTTTACCCACAGTCAGCTGCACGGGCAAATCAATAATGACAATATAACCGACAGTGAGAAGACTTATACTAACGGCACGCCAGAGTGGGTTGATCTGAGTGAGATTGATAACATAAATTTCCGCCACAGCGTGGATCTAAAAACAATTTTACAGGCGTATATTTCGCAATCTCGCACCCGCTAATAGTCGAACAATGTTATAAGTTTATCGGTGACATGCCAAACGGCGCTCGAGCTCAGGTCGGATGGATATGGAAAGGCTCTCGCACTAGTCATACAATTATGGCCGAGAAAAGAGCTGGCAAGCTTGTTTTTATCGACCCTCAGACACAATCGATAAAAAACCGTGATGAATTTGTCGCTGATGTAAAAGCTCGACCACGATATGAGTTTTGGGCATTTAGAGTTGATAATCGAGAACTAGACAAGGAGATGATAAAATTAATTATGAAAGAGAGTAAACGATGAAAATTGACCAAAAAATAGAGAACTACATTAAAGAGAAATATGGCGACAAGTGTTTTTATCAACTGGGCAGTTACAACGGTCAGGAATGCTATTTGGTGTCGCTCGCTAAAGATGACGAGTGGATAGCTGACGACTATTATTTATTGTTTGACTCGCTCGGTAATCTGGTGAGAGAGATTTATGCTGGTGGTCAGTTTATCGATGAAGAAACTGAAGAAACTAAGCTAGCGGCAAAAATTGAAGAGTATTTTTCTAAATAATTTTATTTTTAAGTCGAATATGATAAAATAGAGTCAGTATATGCGACAAGCGAGTTTGTCGCATTTTCTTTTGGGCAAATTTCTCTTGGAGTATATCGGGAGAATAATATATCTAATGAAACCATCCAAACCCGTCATCCTCACTGGCGGATAATTATATTCAAGGAGTCTACTATGGCGAGGGTAATTATGCTGTAGCCCAGATATATCCAGAGATTAGAATATGAGAAAATATGTCGGACAAATCAAGTCTCGGATAAATGCTTTAAATAATTGATAACATCTATATAATAAGGATCTGCGCCCTCTGGAATATTAGTATCTAATAATTCCGATAACGTCATCCAGCGGTATTTTTTATGTTCCCAGCTCAATTTAACAGAAATGTCAGCCTCAGTCTTATCCATGACTATCTCGAAAAGTACATGTTTTGTGTTTTTGTGCTGCTTAGCAAATAGCTTTTTTAAGCCATTTGGATATATACATATGCCAGTTTCTTCTTGTACTTCTCGCGCGGTCGCCGTCTTAGAAGTCTCTTCCGATTCTACTTCTCCTCCAGGAAGGTCAAGATGCCCAGGGAAATTAGGGTGCGTATCTCCCCTATAAAGCAGTAGATATTTACCATTTTTATTCTTAATAAGCGCTTTTGACACTATTTTAATCATATTTCGATTACCATTTAAGTTGCTAACTAAAGGATATAATATTCGCTTAAACGAGCTAGGTTACTCCCATGTCGAACTCGTAAACGCTCAGTCGGCATAAACCTACCAACTCCGCTTTTGTTTGACTGCTGCCAGATAATAGTGACAACGACCATTTGGGTCTGAGACGAAAAATAGTTCTTCTACTTCATCATTTGGACAGATTCTAAGGTGCTGGTCATTGGCATACGGCTTAATAAGATATGTGAATTCAAACTCAAAACCGCCAGATATTTTCTTTACTTGTTGGCTCTCGTCCGTTGGGTCGGGATAGTCAATTGCTACAAGTATGAGCGACTGGCCAGCTGTTGTTTGAAATAGATAATAGACTGCATCTGGATATAGCGTGATGAAAGAAGCAAATTCACGAACATATGTTGCTTCATTAAGTAGAGGAAAAGCTTGAGTGATAAAATCTGGTATTGTGATGCCGATGCTATTTTTCATGAGTATATTATATTGGTTGCGAGTGGAGTTGTGAAGTTTGTGGCGATATTCTTAATAGCCCATACAAATGTCTCTATAAGGTCGCGTCACAATTTCCATTGAGTCTAGGCCGAGTTTGGTTTCAAGTTCACTAATTGTTATTAGTGCACTAGCCTCATCATCTGACAAAACCTCAACTTCCACGAAAGTCCCAGCATCTTTAATTTCATCGATGGCTACCGTTGCTTGCGGAAAATCAGAGGATTGAAACGAGCGACGATATTTGTTGACCTCAACCAGTTGCGTCATACCGAGGTTAGTCAGTAGCTGCTTGGCGGTTGCTGCATCTTCGGGCTGAATTGGCAGGTTCGTCTCGGGCTTAATGATTACATTATTTTCCGTATGCGTTGCAGTGGTCGTTGCTGGCTTATATGTTACCTCAGCAAAACTATCACGCTGGCGAATCCGTAAGCATTCAACCGTCTGCATAAAGTCGACATCAGGACGAGAATAATACGTATCAATTTCGCGAAGATTGCTCGTTAGTTCAAAACCGATGTTTCGCAACCGCTCGATTAGCTCTTCAATATTGCCCGTTAGTTGGCGTTTGCGTTCGATTTCTAGTAGCTTTTTGGTCATTTGATAGCCTTTCTTATGGAAGTGTAGATATTTGAATACTTATTTATATGATGGTTTAATTATAGCAAGAAAGGTAAATGATTTTATGACTACACACCAATTAAAATTGGCGACCGAGCCGTTTAACGCTATTATTTCTGGCAATAAGACTATCGAGTCGCGATTATATGACGCCAAACGACAGAAAATCCAGATCGGGGATCGGATTATTTTTACAAATAGAGATAATTCTGAGCAAACTGTTACCACTGAGGTTGTTGGTTTGCTGAGATACGCGACATTTCGTGACTTATTTTCCCACAATAATCCGCGAAAGTTCGGCGGTGATAATGTCGAATGGTTAGAGAATCAAATTTCTGAATTTTATTCTATTGAAGATCAAAAGATTTATGGCGTGATTGGTATTGAGTTTAAGGTTTGTCGGTAAACTTGCATATTGGTGGCGTTAATATTTCCTCTTCAGAGTCCTTTCTCTACTAGAAAATCAGCTAGAGCTAATAATCCAGGATTATCGTCGCCTTTATTTGTTTTAGGATTGCGTTCATGTTTGCGACGTTTATAGTTTTCGCTAGGTCATTTCTGGATAGTGGCGTAGCGGTTTGTTGATAAAAATATATGGGCACTGAAATATAAAATGGGTCGGACGTGAAAGCTTCGGCAAGGTTTCTTAGGTCGGCTGCGTGTGAGGATATGTTAAAGTTTTGTAAATATGCCTGTATAGTTTCACTTGAGCTCAGTCGAGCAAGGTCTGTATTTTTTACGGTGTAGGTTTGGCTGGTGTAATTGCCGTCATAGTACGCTATAAACTGTCCGGGGCTCGATGGGTAGGATGAGATTTTATCGAAACAAATGCCGCGCACTAGTTCTAAAAGTATTGGGTATGTGCAGAAAAATGCGGCAGTCAATTCATCGCTGGCGTCAGCAATTTCTATATCAATCTTAACGTCTGTAAAATCCTTCGGACTATGGCTGATTTTAAGAGGAGAAATCTTAGATTTTGGGTGTGAATTGCTGGGAGTGGTTTTTTGACTATCGATAAAATATTTTTGACAAAGAGCGAGCTGTTCTTGTAGTAGCGTCATGTCCGTTATATCAATGTTGGATTTCATCTCGGCTTCTATGTGCGAGATGGACTGTTGAATAAGAGGCTCCTCAAAAGGTGTAATATCGTTGATGATTTCTTCAAATAATATATTAGACTCGCTTGTGAATAGTGCGGATGTAAAGAATACGCTTGATTCGCTAGTCGTGCCATCCAACTCTCCAACGAAAGCTCGGTTGCCGCCAGCTTTTTCCGTTTTCTTTAAGAATCGCCTAATGATCAAATGCTCAAACAGGTGGCACGTGTCGTGGTTCGCTGGTAAAGAATATGCTGAATATAAGTTGTGAATCATGAGTTTATTATATCAGCATGGAAGTTATCATAATCAAACAAGCTTCCAGCTCCCGCCGCTTTATATAAAGTATCTACCGCTAAAAACATATCGTTCTGAAGTGTTGGCTGATTGTCAATATTTTTATCATAAAAATTCCGTAATGACTCCGGATAGTGTTCATCGGGCGCATTGTACAGGAACGTATCTTGCAGTAGTTTCTTCTGTTCGGGCGAAATATCATTAAAAAACTCTGGATGAAAATCATAAAACCATTCTAGGCGAGTCTGTAGTTCTAGATATTTATCATAGCTCATAGCTATATTATAATTCAGGGATGACCCCTCTCCAAGTGTGTCCTTAAGGATTATCTCCCGCCTGCTCAAGGATGGCTGTATTTTGCCCTAGAGTAATTTTACCTTGGTTATTTATAGTTTTCTAAGGTCGATTACTTGCTGGTAAGATGGTATAATTATGTTAGTATGAAAGTTAGCTTAAATCTTATAAAACAATTGATTAATTTTGAGTTGCCGCCAGTTGGTGAGCTGGTGTCGCGTGTCAATCAGCAACTTGGTGGTGGGCAATTTGGTTGCCGCCAAAAAGCACCGTCCCAGCAAGTTTTGATGATTCCGAGCCGTTCGTGCTGGATGCGCGACCGCTGCGTGGAATCTTAAGCCAGGGTATGTTGGCGGCGGCTGATGAGCTGGCGATTGGTGCGGATCATGAGGGAATTATTGAGATCAATGAGTGTGATATTCCGGCGGGTGTTACGCTTCAGGCTGGCGCGAGTTTTTCGGAAGTGTTTGGACTGGACGATTACGTGCTGGAAATTGAAAATAAGATGTTTACACACAGGCCGGATTGTTTTGGACAACTCGGTGTGGCGCGCGAAATTGCTGGCATTTTTCATCAGCAGTTTAATAGTCCTGACTGGTATAATGCTATTCAAGAATTCGCAGATAGCGATGGATTAGAGCTTGAAGTGTTTAATGAAGCCAATGAGCTTGCGCCCGCATTCTCTGTGATTGCTATAAAAAATGTAGATATTCACCCAAGCCCGTTGTGGTTGCAATGTCAATTAGTCGCAATGGGCGGAAAGCCAATTAACAATATCGTTGACGCGACAAACTACGTGATGTTTATGACGGCACAGCCGACTCACGCTTATGATTATGACAAATTGCGCGGGCATAAACTTGGCGTGCGAATGGCGCACGATGGCGAAAAAGTCGGTTTGCTTAATGGCAAGGAATATGAATTGACGTCTGGCGATATTGTCATTGCTGATGGCGAAGGTGTGATTGGGCTAGCTGGAGTTATGGGCGGAGTCGATACTGAAGTTTCAGCTGAAACGAAGAATATTGTTCTTGAATGTGCCAATTTTGATATGTACGCGCTACGTCGCACAGCTATGCGCCACGGGATTTTTACAGATGCGCTGACCCGTTTCAATAAGGGACAGTCGCCAGCACAAATTGACCCTGTCTTAAAATGGTTAATTGGTATGGTTGGTGGTGAGCAAGCTAGCCCTATGCTATTTAAGAATCATTCTTCATTGCGACAAGTGTTGGTCGATGGCAAGCGCTGGCACGGTGGATTGTTGATTCCTAAAAGGTTTATCGAAGAACGTCTGGGTGTTGACTTTGCCGAGAATGAGATTGAGGCACTACTAAAGAATGTTGAATTTATCGTTGACGATGGTAATAAATATGGCGAAGCTGGCGTGATGGTTTACAGTCCATTTTGGCGAACAGATATTGAGCTTCCTGAGGATATTGTTGAGGAAGTTGGGCGATTATATGGCTTTGATAGATTGCCGCGTCATTTGCCAGAGCGAAGTATTAAGCCTGCGCCGAAGAATGAGCGTCGTGAATTGAAGCAGAAGATTCGTCAAAGTTTGTCGCGAGCTGGAGCGAACGAAGTTTTGACGTATAGCTTTGTTCATGAGCGCGTTTTGAAAAATTCTGACCAAGATCCGAGCCGTGCGTATCGCTTGAGTAATGCGCTTAGTCCAGACTTGCAATATTACCGAATTAGTATTTTGCCGAGTTTACTGGATAAAGTTCACGCCAATATAAAATCTGGGCATGACGAATTTATGCTGTTTGAAATTGGCAAAATTCACGATAAGAAATTAGGGTTTAACGATGAGAATTTGCCAATTGAAAAGACTTTCATTGACGGAGTTTATGCGAATAAAAAACCTCAAGTTGGCGCGCCGTTTTATAAGGTGAGGAAAATTGCTGAAAGGCTGATGAAAGATTTGAGTGTTGAGGTTGATTTTGTGAAGATTGCGGAATCTGACGTCGATGTTCCGGCGCCGTTTGATGCAAAACGCAGCGCTTGGATTGTGACGAAGAACGGTGACAATTTGGGGATTGTTGGCGAGCTGGTTCAGTCTGCCCGACGCAACTTCAAATTGCCAGATTACACGGCAGCGTTTTCTATTGATATTGAAAAATTGCAGGAAAATCTGAGTAAAAATCAGGACTATAATTACCAGCCGTTAAGTCGTTTCCCATCGACTGCCAGAGATATTTCATTGAAAATGGATTCGAATGTTGATTATGCGAAGGTTTATGCTTGCGCTGAAGAAGTTGCGAAAAAACACGGTGAGTTACAAATTAGCATAACACCGATTGCGATATATCAGCCAAAAAATGACGATTCGACAAAAACTGTAACTTTGAATGTAAAGTTTACGAGCGCTGAGCGGACGCTGGAAGATAAAGACATTGCGCCGATTATTGAGGAGATTGCCGCGATGGCTGCGGAAGAATTCGACGCTACTCAGGTTTAATGTGATTTGTTGCGCTTGATAAAAATTGCTATAATTGAAAAGTAAATAAAGGAGGAATATGGCAACTACAAAAGGCCAGAGAATAGGTATTTGGGTTATTGCCGGCATGATGTTTTTGGGGACCGTTGGCGGATTTGTCGCTATGATGGTGGCGCCTGGAAATGAAGCCAAAGATCAAGCCGCGTTTAAGAAAGCTCAGGATGAATACACCAAGGCTACTGACGAGCGAAAAAAGAAAGTAGAGGCTCAGGCTAATGAATTGAGCCAAAAATATTACGGCAAGTTTTCTGAATTTAGTTCACGAGTTGGCGCGTTTGAAGCTGGCGATGTGAAGGAGCTTGTTAAGGAAGATTTGGTTGAGGGCGAAGGCGCTGAAGTTAAGGACGACACCAAATTGGCTGTTTATTACATTGGCTGGAACGCTAAGGGTGAGATTTTCGATCAATCAATCGCTGACGGCAAACTGAAAGCTCCGCTCAATATGGACGGTCCGGCGAATACTGCGGTCATTCAGGGCTGGAAAGAGGGTTTGATTGGTATGAAAATTGGCGGTGTGCGCGAACTAACAATTCCAGCCAACAAGGCTTACGGTGACAAAGCTCAGGGCGATAAAATTCCTGCAAATTCTCCACTTAAGTTTGTGGTGATGGCTATTGAAAAGCCAGCCGATATTCCAGAGCCAGAAATGCCAGAAGTGATGAAGCAATATTATCGATCGCGAGGTTTCAATGTCTAAAGATGTTGTTATTGTTGGCGCTGGTCCAAGCGCGTTAACGGCGGCGATTTACTTGTCGCGCGAAGATGTTGACACGACGTTATATGAGCGTGGCGTGGTTGGCGGAATGGCGGCGATTACTGATCAAATTGACAATTATCCTGGATTTGCTGAGGGCGTTACTGGAATGAAGTTGGCGTCTGAATTGCAACAACAGGCGGAGCGATTTGGTGCGAAGATTGAGTATGGCGACGTGACGGAATTGAAGCAAGTTGACGGTGAGTTGGAGTTGACGATTGACGGTCAATCTGTTCACGCGAAGTCAGTTTTGCTAGCGACTGGCTCAAATCATCGCAAATTAGGCGTGCCGGGCGAAGACGAATTATATGGTCGAGGCGTGCATTACTGCGCGACTTGCGACGGCGCGTTTTATCGTGATAAGAATCTAATCGTTGTTGGCGGTGGAAACTCAGCAGTGCAAGAGGCAATATTTTTGACGCGATATGCTAGTCGTATTGATCTGTTGGTTCGCAGTAAATTGCGCGCCAGTGACATTTTGCAAAAAGATTTGCAGAAGTATGTCGATGATGGAAAAATTACCGTTCATATTGGCGCAACGACTGATGAAATTATTGTCAAGGACGATAAGTTTTACGGCGTTAAGTCGACCCAAAACGGCGAGCAGAAAGAATTTACCGCTGACGGATTGTTTGTGTTTATTGGGCTAATTCCGAACACGCAATTCCTGGCAAATTCGGATGTTGAGTTGGATCTGGGTGGACACATCATTACCGACGAACATCTGCACACTAATATTCCTGGCGTTTTTGCTTCTGGCGATGTACGCTCGGGGGCAACTATGCAAATCGCTTCGGCGGTTGGTGAAGGTGCGGTGGCAGCGCTGCAGATTCGTGAATATTTACAAGAAAAAGCCAGAGAGGAGTAAAAAATGGCAGATTTTAATCAAATTTTAACACCTGGTGATGTCGAAAATGGCATCGTAAATGTAGTTGTTGAGATTCCACAGGGATCAAGTCATAAAATTGAGTGGAACCGCGAGCTTGCAGTGATGCAGTTGGACCGTGTTGAGCCAGCTATTTTTGCAAAGCCAACAAACTACGGTTTCATTCCACAAACTTTGGATGAAGATGGCGACGAATTGGACGCGCTAATTATTACTGACGAACCGTTGACAACCGGTATTTTTATGGAAGCAAAAGTTATCGGCGTGTTGGAATTTGTTGATGATAATGAAGTTGACGACAAGGTTATTGTTGTGCCAGCCGACGACCGAAACACGGGCAACGTAATCAACTCACTAGAAGACCTACCTCCACAATTGTTGAAACAAATTGAACACCACTTCAATCACTACAAGGATTTGAAGAAGTCTGGTTCAACAGTAGTTAAGGGATTTGGCGACGTAGAAAGAGCAAAGCAAATTATCCGCGAATCAATTACTCGTTGGAACGAAAAATAAATCGCGTTTGACTATTGATTAAAACCGAGAGACTGGCGAGCGTTACTTGTGTCGAAAGAACGAGGAAACGCCGCCAGTTAATTGTTGTAAGATGCCGTTTGAGCGGGATAATTGTAAGCGTAATTTATCTTTGGCATGTGGCGTAATTATGACGTCCCGCCAATCTGGTTTTGGACGAGCGGATTTGCTTGTTAAGACTTCAATTGTGTCGCCGTGCCTCAATTTGTAATTGAACGGTTTCATCACTCCATTGATCTTAAATCCGCTTGCGCGGGCTGCGATATCGGAGTGAATTCGGTAGGCATAATCCAAGGGAAATGCTCCGCGAGGCAAATCATAAATATCGCCCTTTGGTGAGTACACGAAAATCCTATCAGAAAACAGCTTCATTCGGAATTTGTTGGAGTCGAATCGCTTTCCTTCGCTAATCAAAGCGGCGGCTTCTTGAAGTTCGCGAATCCACGACAAATCGGCTGGCATAGTTCCGATTTTTCCTTTTTTATAGGCGTCGGTCAATTTTTGCTCATTATAGTGGAAGCTGGCCGCTAATCCACGCTCGGCATATTCGTGCATTTCTTTGGTGCGAATCTGGAACTCGACAATTTGTCCACTCGGAGTTTGCACGGTTGTATGAAGACTTTGATATCCATTCGGCTTTGGATTGGCAACGTAATCTTTTATTCGTTCATACATCGGCTGATACATATCGTGTAGAATTCCCAAAACCAGATAGCCGGTCGATAAATCATCGACAATTATTCTTAGGGCAATCAAATCGTAAATCTTATCAATATCGCCAACTTTGTCCAATTTCTTAAACAGACTATAAACGCTCTTAACGCGTCCGTCCATCTGGAAAACCAGCTTTTCCGCCTTTAGTCGCGCTTCAACTTCACGACGAACGTGATCCAATTTTCGTTGTGACTTTTTCAGTCGACTGTCCATCAAATTTTTGGTTTCCTGGAAAGCTTTCGGCATCAAATATCTAAAACTCAGCTCTTCCAATTGAACGCGAACTCGCCCCATATTTAAGCGGTCGGCCAGCGGCGCAAAAACTTCAATTCCACATCGCGTCCAAACAAACTCTCCAAATCGTCCAAAGTTGCGTCGGTATCTTCAACGGTGTCGTGCAGAACTCCCGCCACGACTGTATCGATATCCATACCCCATTCAATCAGAATTCCCGCCACCGACAATGGGTGATTGATGTAGGGTTCGCCACTTTTGCGCTTTTGCCCAGCGTGCTTTTCCGTGGCGTAATCGATTGCGCTCGCCAAAACCAATACTGGCACTTCGTCGTATTTTTGTTCAGCGATTGATAATAACTCTTCGCGCGTCATATTTATATTATACAACTTTGTAGTATAATTAAGAAAAGCTAAAGCGAAAATATCTAACAGGGAGGGCGATATGGCTGTAATCAGTGGTCCGACGAAGTCTGAGGGAGTCGATACGATTGTTTTGGGAACTAACGATGACAAGGTAAAAAACGCGACACCAATCGTGTCTAATGCTAGTTGTACGACCAATTCTTTGGGCGCGGTTATGGCGATTTTGGACGCGGAATTTGGTGTTGAAAAGTCAATGCTAACGACGGTGCATAGCTATACGGCTAGCCAAAAGCTTCAGGACGCGCCATCCAAGGATCTTAGAGAAGGCCGCAACGCTGCCGAAAACATTGTCCCGACTACGACTGGCGCCGCAATTGCTGTAACTAAAACCTTGCCGCAGCTAACTGGAAAATTTGACGGACTTAGTGTGCGTGTACCGACTCCAGTGGTGTCGCTTAGCGACGTGACGGCGCTTCTGCGACGTGATGTGACTGTCGAGCAGGTAAATGACGCGTTCAAAAAAGCCGCCCAGAGTAATTTCTATCAAGGCATTTTGGGTGTTTCTGAGGAACCTTTGGTGAGCCGCGACTTCATTGGCAATTCATATTCGGGGATTGTTGATCTTCCGTTGACGAAGGTAGTTGGTGGCAATTTGATCAAGGTTATGGTCTGGTATGACAATGAGTGGGGCTATTCTAATCGGCTGGTCGAACTGGTGGCGGATGTGGCGTATTATTTGAAAAAGAGTGAATAAGGCCATCTTCCAAAAAGGAAATAACCCCGCACCGTGATAGTGCGGGGACGCCGGGATTTCCGGCGGTTTTACAGAATATTTATCTTAGCGCGCCTTCTGCTGGCGCGAAGCATCTCAATCTCAGTCCTCCTCGGACTCATTCTCCTTGGACTTATCGACCCCAAGGATGTCCATCAGGAAGGCTGCCATCTCCTTTTCGGCGACCCTCCTGCGCTTCCATTCAATGGCTCCGAGCACGACGCTCACCATCAAGAAGACGACAGCCGCCCAGGCGGTGGAGTCGTACGCCACCGTGGGAAGCGACGAGATTGGCGGCCACGCCGCCGATTCCATCGTCGGCGCGTCCAAGTACGCGACCGCCGCCCCCTTCCACGCACTCATGACAAACACGATGTGCGCAGTAGCGCACGTCGCGAACGCGGACAGCGCCGCCGCCGCCAGTCGGCGCCGGTACAGTTCCACAATAGTGATGGTAAACAGTCCAGCGATGAGTGCGGTGCTAACGACCACAGTCAAGATTTCGGTAGACATTATTTTCCCTCCTAGAGAAAATTTTGAGGTGCGGCCTTTCAGAACCGCGACCTCAACCGGGGTGAACTCCCCGGGAGTCGCTTTTCGGTTTGAAAAGCTGATATATATATATCATACCAGCCACAAAATGTCAATACTCTTTGTCAAATAGCTACACCCTACCCCTGATAAAATACCTAACTTTTCCTTGCAAAAAACACCGAAAACGCTTATACTAAAATTATGAAAATCTACCTCGGATCTGATCATCGCGGTTTTATGTTGAAGGAAAAAGTTTTTGCCTATTTGGTTAAAAATGGCTATGACGTTCAAGACGTCGGCGGTGTAGAATTAAATCCTGATGACGATTTTCCGCAATTCGCTCAGGCGGCAGCGTTGAAGGTTATTGGCGATGATAGCAAAGATCCGCGTGCGATATTAATTTGCGGCGGTGGTCAAGGAATGTGTATGGCGGCGAACCGCTTTAAGGGAATTCGTGCCAGCGTGATTTGGGATGCTTTCGAGGCAAAGATGACACGCCAAGATAACGACTCGAATGTTCTGTGTTTGCCGGCGCGAGTTTTGGAAGATAACGAATCGGCGTGGAAGGGAATTGTGGAAACGTGGCTAAACACTCCTTACGCGAACGCCCCGCGATTTAATAGACGTAATGCGCAGTTGGATGAATTGTCATGAGTAATTCTGTAATCGCACCAGCAATTTTGGCAGAAAATGCCGAACAATACAAAGAGCAGGTTAATAAAATAACTGGTCTTGTTGAGCGTGTACATATTGACATTTCTGACGGTGAATTTGCTCCGACGTTGACGGTTGGAATTCCAGAATTATGGGCGCCGGAGGGTTGGATGATTGATATTCATGCGATGGTTAATGATGTTGCTGAATATGTTCCGAAGTTGATTGCCTTAAGACCTCATATGATTATTATTCACGCAGAGGCGACGGGAGATGTGAAGACTGCGCTTATGCAGATTCGTCAAGCTGGAATTATGGCGGGATTAGCGCTACTTAAGCCAACGGTTCCGCGAACGGTTGAGGAACTGATAAAAATAGCAGATCATGTGATGATTTTTAGCGGTGAGCTGGGGCGATTTGGTGGAACTGCCAGTCTTATGCAACTAGAAAAAATACGACTCATTAAAGCCATTAATCCTAATGTTGAAATCGGCTGGGACGGCGGAGTGGCGGTAGATAATGCGTATAGTTTGGTTCAGGGCGGCGTTAACGTTTTGAACGTTGGCGGCGTTATTCAGAAATCTTCAGATCCGCGCACCATTTTCTCCAGATTGCAGCAAGAGATTAATAAAACGAGCGTGCTTTAATGAATGTCGACCAAATAGCGAAATTGAAGAAAATATCGCAACAATTGCGAAAATCTGTTATTCGCGAATTATCGGCGGCTGGTTCGGGTCATTCAGCCGGTTGCTTGGATTTTGCTGATGCTATGGCGGTTTTGTATTTTCACGCCATGCGACTAGATCCTGAGAATCCTAATTGGGAAGATCGGGATATTTTCGTGATGAGCAACGGTCATTATGCGCCACTTTTATATGCCGTGCTGGCGGAGCGGGGATTTTTCGATAAAAAAGAGTTGGCTAATTTGCGAAAATTTGGTTCCAAGCTTCAAGGTCATCCGGAACGTGGCAGTTTACCGGGAATTGAAACGACTAGCGGTCCTCTGGGCTGCGGTCTAAGTCAGGCGGCAGGCATGGCGTATTCATTGCAATATTTGGGTGGCAATTCTGAGCGATTCGTTTATTGCAGTTTGGGTGATGGCGAGCTTGACGAAGGGAATATTTGGGAAGCGGCGATGTTTGCGAAAAAATATGATCTGTCGAATTTGATTGCGATTGTTGATAGAAATAATATTCAGATTGGTGGCGATACGGAAAAGGTAATGCCGCTAGGGGATTTGGCGGACAAATGGCGAAGTTTTGGCTGGGATGCGCAGGAAATTGACGGACATAATCATTTGGCAATAATTCAGGCGATTGACAAGGCAAAGAATTCTCGTCAGCCGAGCGTGATAATCGCGCATATAATTCCTGGTTGTGGCGTTGATTTTATGGAATATGATTACCGTTGGCACGGAAAATCTCCAAACGCCGAGGAAGCGGAGCGGGCGCTTGCTCAATTGAGCGAAGGAGGCGGCGAATGAGTTTCTTAATGGAGAATTGGCAGAATTCGGAGCTTGCGGCAATTCGGATGGGCTTTGGCGAAGGCTTGGTGAATATTGCGAAGAAAAATAATTTGGTGGTGGCGCTGAGCGCGGATTTGATGGAGAGCGTTGGCTTTGGTGGGTTTTATGAGGAAATCGGGAAACCGCGGGCAATTGAAGTTGGCGTAGCGGAGCAGAATTTGGTTACTGTGGCGTCTGGGCTGGCGGCTATGGGAAATATTCCGTTTGCGGCTAGTTATGCGACGTTTAGTCCGGGTCGCAATTGGGAGCAGATTCGCACGACTATTTGCCTTAATAATCAACCAGTTAAGCTAGTGGGTTCTCATGCTGGGTTAAATGTCGGTCCAGACGGCGCAACGCATCAAATGTTGGAAGATATTGCGCTGATGCGAAGCTTGCCTAATATGGTGGTTTTGGCGCCTGGTGATGCCAATGAGGCCAAGCTGATCGCGGCGGCAATGGCTGGAGATAAACGCCCGAATTACGTAAGATTGCCAAGAGAAAAAACACCGCTATTCTTAAGTCAATCTACTTTTGAGATTGGAAAAAGTTATACGTTGAGGCGCGGCAAAGACGTTGCCTTGTTCGGCTCAAGCGTGGCAGAAGTTCTTAGTGAGAATATGCCGGTGAAGATGAAGCGAATTGGTGTTGATGACGCATTTGGCGAGTCGGGCAAAATGTCTGAATTGTGGAAAAAGCACGGTTTGGATGTCGATTCAATTGTTTGTAGTGTTGTCAATTTTCTCCAGTGAAAAACCCGCCAGGAGCTACTGCCAAGATCTAATAGACCTCAAAGCGGTAGTCCTGGCGGGTATGCGCTATCTGCGGTCATGGTATACCATACTGCAGATGAGCGCAAAGAACGAGACGCTCACAAACGCGAACGTAATGCCTTCTTGTGTCCCGTAGACTGCGAAGAAGTGGATAAGGACCGTACACCATGTTGCACCGAGTAGTACAACAATGGCGAAAAACGACTTAACCATGAATGATACTGTCCTAACTACAGGTTGCATTTTTCTTCTTCCTCTCTATGAGGCGCTCAAAGCTAAAGGGCTTTTTGCCCCTCGACGAACTTTGAGCAAAAGTTATTTTATATTATCACCAAAACAACATGATGTCAATTCTCTTGGCATAGCGGGCGGTAATTGATATAATTACCATAAGTATTTTAGGGGGCAGTATGGGATTATCGATTTCAGAGATTCGGAAAAACACGACGCGGGCGCGTCATTTAATGCAGCGAACACGAGCGCAACGTTTTGCGGTTGGGGCGTTTAATATTGACAATCAAGAGACGTTGATTGCAGTGGCGCGGGCGGCACAAAAACTACAATCACCAGTGTTGGTTGAGGTTTCCGACGCCGAAGTGAAGGCTATGGGTCTAGAGAACGTTCGTGATTTGGTGGACAATTATAAGGCTGAGTACGGGATTGAAATGTACTTGAATTTGGACCACGGTCCGACGGTTGAGGGCTGTAAGCGAGCGATTGACGCTGGATATGAGTTTATTCATATAGACATTTCTCAGGCGAATCACGACGCTTCTGATGAGGAAATTATTGCGAAGACTCGTGAAGTTGTTGAATACGCCAAGTTTACTGGCGCGCTAGTGGAGTCTGAGCCGCATTATTTTGGCGGAAGTTCAAATGTTCATACAGAAGATATAAATTATGAGGAGATAAAAAAGACTTTCTCTACGCCAGAGGGTGCGCGTGCGTTTGTCGAGGCGACTGGAATTGATACTTTTGCGGCGGCGATTGGCAATTTGCACGGCAAATATCCAGTTCCGAAAGTGTTGGATTTGGATTTGTTGGCTGACATTCGTGAGGCGATTCATTGTCAGATTTCGTTACACGGTGGGTCTGGAACTCCACTGCATTATTTTGAGGACGCTGCGAAAATTGGCGTTTCTAAAATCAATATCAATTCTGATATGCGTTACGCTTTCCGAACGACTTTGGAGAAAACCTTGCGAGAAAATCCAAATGAGTA
>QWCL01000323.1_pt1 | contig 19325 bp, 19 predicted proteins | sample 1972551 | NCBI WGS metagenome assembly QWCL01 (sample SAMN09866709, study PRJNA288562) | Human oral metagenome isolate term2_saliva, whole genome shotgun sequencing... | isolation source: mouth | host: Homo sapiens | place: USA: California
ACCGAGTAGTGTTGAAACGATGAGCATATAGAACTCAGCTTCCTTACCGCTCTTTGCAGCCCAAACACGACTCTGAACTATAACAATAAAGGTACCCATAGAAAGGATTGCCTTCATAACATCAACAGCAGGTGTTGTTTCATACATACCACCGAACAGATTCTGTGTGCCCATAGGATAAAGACACACGAAGGTGTTCAGAAGCAAGAGTACAGAAGCCAGCGGATTGAACCACTTGCGTTCTTCAGTCTTTGCCGTTGCAAAGTCAGCAACGAACAAAACAATCAAGATGGCAATGAGACTTGCCTCTGGAATCATCTTAAAGAAATCACTATACATTTCGCCAGTTTATTAAAGATTACCCAAATTTGGTATATATGTGAAGATGTGATCAAAAATAGGATGAACCGCGTCCATAATCATATTCTCAAAGAAGAGTGGGCAGAGACCTAAACCTGCAACGCAGAAGATAAGGCAGCCAATAGCGAATCGCTCGTCCCATGTAGCATCATGTAACTCATAGAACTTCTTATTTGGAATTTTCTGGAAGAGAATCTTTCCTACTACACGTAAGATGTAGGGTGATAAATCATACCGATACATGCAAAGAACAAGGCTGTCATCAAACCGTGTGAAAGCATCTGGAGAATAGCACCAGTGATAGCTGTCTGTGTGGTCATAACCAAAGCGAAGAGTACCATACCACAGTGTGAAACTGATGAATAAGCATTGATATACTTCAAGTCGGTCTGTACACAAGCAGAAAGTGCACCATATACTACAGAGATTGTTGTCAACACAAGGAATACTGGTGCCCACATCTCCAATGCATCAGGCATAAGGAACATTGCAATACGCAAACAACCGTAGCCACCGAGCTTCATCAAAACACCAGCGTGGAGCATTGATACTGCTGTAGGCGCTGAAGCGTGACCGTCAGGAGACCATGTGTGGAATGGGAACAATGCACCAAGTACACCAAAACCAATAAATACCAATGGAAAGAAGATGTTCTGAATGTTCTTAGGCATAGCATGCATACGTGCTAACTCCATTACATCCATTGTGGTAGCACCACTAAAGTAGTAGATACCAAGGATACCGAGTACCAAGAGAGCAGAACCACCCATCAACATCAAGGTAAGCTTCATTGCTGAATACTCCTTAGGACCAGTACCCCATACACCGATGAGGAGGTACATTGGAATCAGCGCAACCTCATAGAACATGAACATGGTGAACATATCCGTAGAGATAAAGAAGCCAAATACACCTGAAGACAAGAGTACAAACCAAAGGAAGTACTCCTTCTTCATTGGTTCAAGCTGCCAGCTGGCAAAAGTACCTGTGAAGACGATGATTGCAGAAAGCAAAATCATTACAACAGAGATACCATCTACACCTACTGAGAAGGCAATATTTAGAGGCTTAAACCACATTACGGAGTTTGTCAACAGCATCGCATCATGATTACCTGCGTTGCGCTGCTGAACGAAATAAACAGTCAGCCAGATTGCACCTATCAAAAGTGCCGTAGAGCCGGCTACCATCACACCGCGTACCTGATTATCATTCTTCGCTACCCAAAGGGCAAAAAGCATCAGGACGGGGATAATTACAAATACAGTTAATATCCAACTCATTTCTTTAAATCAAGCAAAGTAATACTAATGTTAATGCTACAGTACCAGTGATGAACCATACGGCATACTGACGAACATCGCCACTCTGCCATGAACGGATAGACTCACCAGCCTCCTGTGTACCCCAAGCCATGAAGTTAAACGTACCATCGATAACGTGGCGGTCGAACCATGCGATTGGAATAGAGAAGCAACGGAATACGATCTTGTGTGTAAAGAACTGCCATGCATTATCAATATAGAATCTGTTGAGGGCAGCCTTGTGCAAACGTGGGAAGGTACGCTGCAAAGCATCAGCAACAGGCTGCTTCTTGCCCATGTACATCCAAGTTGCAAGAGCGATACCGATAACTGCTGCAATGATACTGGTTGTAGCGATGCTCCAGTCAAGATGGATATCATAGCTGAGACCATTAGCACTTACAAAGTGACCAAATGGAATCCAACCTGCAGTGATAGAGATAATTGCGAGGAATACCAATGGACCCCACATTACAAAAGGAACTTCCTGTGGACGACGACGATTCTCTGGGTCCTGCTCGTAATAAGACTCACCCCAGAAGATTACGTAGTAGAGACGGAACATATAGAATGCTGTCATACCAGCTACAAGTGTCATAATCCACTTTAAAGCCTGTCCTTCTACACCAGGAAGTGCATTACATGCTGAGATAATCTCATCCTTAGAGAAGAAACCTGCAAATGGAGGAATACCAGCAATTGCCAAGCAACCAATCAAGAAACAGATATTCGTAATTGGCATGTATTTGTGTAATCCACCCATATACTCCTTGAAGTTGCTACCAATGATAACAATAATAGCACCAGAGCAAAGGAAGAGCAGAGCCTTGAACATTGCATGAGTGAAGAGGTGAAACATTGCTGCCATATAGCCGAGACCACCATGGTGGAGATATTCTGCACTATAGAATGAACCGTGCTCCTTCTCATAGAAGCAAACACCAAGCGCAACAAGCATGTAAGCAATCTGTGAGATAGTAGAGAATGCCAAACCACGCTTAATATCACGCTGAGCACAAGCTACTGCTGCTGCATAGAAGGCTGTAAATGCTGCAATCCAAGCAATCCAATGGAGTTGCTCCTGTGCACCGAACTGTACATAGATAGGCAACAATGATGCAACTTGGAAAACACCAGCAACAACCATCGTAGCTGCGTGAATCAAAGCAGATACAGGCGTTGGACCCTCCATAGCATCTGGCAACCAGATATGCAATGGGAACATTGCTGACTTACCAGCACCACCAATGAACATCAAGAAGAGAGCTGTTGGGAGTACCCAAGTCAAATGTGGGTTCTTAGCCAAGCCATTCAGTGTCTCAACAAGACCTGGATTAACATTAAGATCATAGTTGAATGTGCCAACATAGAAACTGAAGAACAAGATACCAATCAAGAAGAACAAGTCAGCAAAACGTGTGACAATAAAAGCCTTCTTGCTGGCATGTACTGCAGTATGCTTTGGATAATAAAATCCAATCAACAGATATGAACATACACCTACCAACTCCCAGAAGAGATACATCTGGAAAATATTAGTTGCCACTACAAGACCAAGCATTGACATCGTAAAGAGTGATAGGTAGGCATAGAAACGCTGGAAGCCGTGCTCATACTCCTCAAACTTATAATTCTCATCACGTTCAGCCATATAACCGAATGAATAGATGTGAACCATCAAGCTGACAGTAGTAATGACGATTAACATCATCACACTGATTGGAGAAAGACGGAAACCAATGTTGAAAGTCAAAAGTTCAGTAAACTTCAACCATGTAATGTTGAAGACTGTAACAGTTGGGTATGTACCATTAGCCAAACGACCATCAGTTACATTGAAGGTCTCGCCCATTGCTGTATACTCACCAGTATAAAAGAAATAATGGTAAGCAGTGTAGAGGCTAAGTACAAATAATGTTCCCAACATACAAGTGCCGATAATACCAGCGACCTTGCGAGGCATCTTCATACCGAACAAGCCAAGCACAACAGCGCTTAGGAACGGGAGAAGAAGTATCAAAAATGCGTAATCAAACATATTTGTTTCTCTTTATAATTTCATATTTTCAATACTGTTCACCTGATCGCTGTGGAAATGACGGTAAACATTGATGATAATAGCGAGTGCAACAGCTGATTCAGCAGCACTTACACCGATAGAGAAGAGTGTAAAGAACATACCCTCATATCCATCAGGGAAAAGTAGACGGTTGAATGCAGCAAAGTTAATATCTACGCTATTGAGAACTAACTCTACGGAGATAAGCATTGCAACAAGGTTGCGACGGGTTACGAAACCAAATACTCCGATAAAGAACAATAGTCCACTAAGGACAAAGAAATATCCTACTGGTATCATTTGCTTTCCTCCTTCTTTTTGTTATTCAATATAACCAAGCCACCAATGATACAAGCCAAAAGAAATACAGAGATGAACTCGAATGGGAGAACATAACCATACTTATCAGCTGTCATCAAATTACGACCGATGGTTTCCATTGTAACTTCGTTTGATAAAGAATCACCGTTCACCACAGTATGACGCAGAACTTCATTCTTTAACAGAACAAGGATTACTGTACCAAAACCAACTAAAGCAATGAAGGCTGCAAGGAAAGTACGCTTTCCTAACCAACGCTCAGAAAGACCTTGCAATGTACGCTTACTTACTAACTGAATAGCGAAAATGTACATCATTGTGATACCACCAGCATAAATACTGATTTGGGCAGCACCAAGGAATGTGTAATCGAGCAGGAAATAGAGACCTGCAACGCCAAAGAGCACAAACAGCAATGCTGTCGCAGCTCGCATGATACGCTTCGTCGACACGCAGAATACGGCTGAAGCCAGTATAATAACGGCGAGAACCGCAAACATAATTAATCTTGCCATATCTCTAAACCTTTATTTCTTTTTAGTATTGAATGTTCCTACCTTCCAGTCTGCACCACCGTCGATAAGACCTGGCAGTGAACCACCTTCATATACCTCCTTATCAAGGTGAAGGATTAACTTAGAACGGTCGAAGACAGCATTCTCGAAATCATTCGTAAACTCAATTGCATCGAAGTTGCAGGCGTTAACACACAACTCACAGAACATGCAATCGCCTAAGTCATACTCATAATCAACGAGCTGCTTCTTCTTTTTACCTGTCTCTTCGTTGGTAACCATCTCAGAAAGAATCTTGATAGTACCATTAGGACAAGCCTTCTCACACATTGTACAAGCAGTACACTTGTGATTCTTTTCTTCGTCACGCTTGAAGACCAAACGGCCACGGTGACGCTTGGCTACGTGAAGGGTTGTCTTGCGATTCTCAGGATACTGCTCGGTAGACTTTGGTGTGAAGTATTCCTTCATGGTCACCTTCATACCCGTAGCAAGTGTCTTGAGTGCGCTCCCGACCTCACCAAAATATGATTGTTTTTTATCTTCCATTCTCTTTAACCATTAATAGTGAATCGTCCAACCGAATGCAACACACACCGTCATCAACACAAGGATAACCAATGATAGTGGCATAAGATACTTCCACTCTAATTTCAGAATCTGATCGATACGGAGACGTGGGAATGTCCACTTAATCCACATCAGCAAGAATACTACTGCGAATGTTTTACCAAGGAACCAAACAAGACCTGGAATATAATTCATAATAGCATCAAAGCCATCTAATCCAATGTTCAAAGGAGCCCAACCACCTAAGAATACAGTAGTTGCAATACCTGCTACAACAAATAGATTAAGGTACTCTGCCAAGTAATAAAAACCAAATCCCATACCACTATACTCTGTATGGTAACCTGCAGTCAACTCACTCTCAGCTTCTGCCAAGTCAAATGGACCACGGTTAGCCTCTGCATTACCAGCAACACAGAATACGAGGAAAGCCAAAGTAGCAGGAACATGTCCCTGTACGATCAACCACTGCAAAGGACCTGTCTGTGCTTCAACGATACCTGAAATCTGCATAGTACCAGTCAGAATAACTGCTGAAATCAAACAGATACCTAAAGACAACTCGTATGAAATCATCTGTACTGCACCACGCATAGCAGAAAGGACTGAGTACTTGTTGTTACTACCCCATCCCGCAATAAACACACCAATAACACCAATAGAGCTAATGGCTGTTACAAGGAAAATACCTACATTGAAATCAAGGATATGAGCTCCCTTATTCCAAGGAAGGAAAGAGAATGTACCGACAGATGCTATGATTACCAAGAAAGGAGCCAAGTAATAAAGCAGTTTATCTGCCTTATCAACAGCAAAGATTTCCTTAATCAACATCTTCAACACGTCGGCAAAGACCTGCAAGGTACCCCACCATCCTACTCTGACAGGACCGATACGGCACTGGAAGTAGGCGCAGACCTTACGCTCCATAAAGATAAGCACAATTGCAAGCAAAGCATAAGCAAGAAGTATTGCCAGTCCCACCGCAACGCACTCAATCAGAACGGTCCAGAAGTTACTCAAGCCACAAGTGACGCGGAGCAACTCATCGAACCATGTTGTTACTATTCTAAAATCGAACATAGTATGATTTTAATTCTTAATTGATTACTTTAATGATAACCTTGTTAGCGGTCAATATCTGGAATAACGAAGTCAAGTGCGGCACCAGTAGTCACCAAGTCGGCAATCTTCTGACCACGAAGCATCTTATCCATAGCACCAACAAGTGTCAGACCCATAGGGCGGAACTTCAAACGATATGCAGTCTTATCACCACGTGAATCCAGATAAGCACCAAACTCACCACTTGCACCCTCAACAGAGAAGTACCACTGTCCCTCAGGAACCTTGATGATTGGCTTCTGCTTAATATAGAACTCACCCTCAGGAATATTGTCAATCAACTGCTCAATAATATTGAGACTCTGATAAATCTCCTGAATATGGCAATAGTAACGATCCATAGAATCACCATGAGTCAAGGTAATCTGCTCAAAGTTTACCTTATCATACATAGCATATGGATGGTTCTTACGAACATCATTCTTCCAACCACTTGCTCTACCGGCAGGACCAGTCACACCATAGCTGATACAATCCTGTTCATCCATAACACCAACATTACGGAAACGCTCATGGGTAATGACATTATCACCAAAGACATCAAGATACTCTTGAACCATTGGACGTAGGTACTTGCAGAGTTCCTTAACATTTGAAACAAAGTTTGGATCAATATCAGCCTGCAAACCACCTATTCTATAATAGTTCTGAATCAGACGACCACCTGTTGTCTCCTCCATAACGTTCAAGACATGCTCACGATCACGCATACCATATAGGAAAGCAGTGAGTGCACCCAAGTCCTGAGCACAACAAGATGTATAAAGAAGGTGATTATCAATACGCTGCAACTCATCCATAATTGTACGGATGTAGAGGATTCGCTCTGACAATTCAATACCCATACCCTCCTCGATAACACCAACAAGTGCATGACGATGCATCATTGCTGACAGGTAGTTCATACGGTCAGTCAATGCCAAGGTCTGAGGATATGTGAACTGTTCACAAAGTTTCTCGATACCACGATGAATATAACCCAAGTGTGGATAAATCTTGGTTACAGTCTCACCATCCAACACCGTCTGCAGACGAAGCACACCATGTGTAGAAGGGTGCTGAGGACCAATATTCACAACGAAGTTATCATCAGTAAACAGCGGGCGCTGTGTACCAACGAGTTCACCATTGTTATTAAGATTCCACTCTGTAGTTGTATCAAGTTCTACATCATCCTCCGTAGTATACATGTTCTTAGCAGGATCCATGTCATAATCCTTACGAAGAGGGTAACCCTTAAAGTCGTTTCTCAAGTAGAGGCGACGCATATCAGGGTGACCAAGGAACTTAACACCATAGAAGTCATAGACCTCGCGCTCTAACAAGTCAGCATCAGCCCAAATATTGTAGACAGAAGGAATAACATGCTCCTCTCCTACCTTCTTTGCAAGCTGCTTTACAGAACAACGCTCATGTGTATTTGTATTCTCAAGAATATAGATACATCCAAGCCCTTCCTCTGCACCAAAGTCTTCGCCGACAACAGTTACAAGGTAATCGAAATGCTTCTCATTCTTCAGCTTTGCCATTTCTGAAGCAAAGCTATCAAAACCGAATTCTTTATTTTCTAATTTCATTCTCGCGTACCTTATATATTAATTGTTAGTAGCTGTTTCATCTGCAGCCTTGCTTGCTGCATCAATCTGATCGATTTCCTTACCCAACTTCTCAACATCTTCTTGTGTCACTGGCTGGTTAACGACAATCGTATCTTTCTTTGGAGCAACAGGCTCAGTAGTAGCAGCTTCTGCAGGTTTAGCAGAAGCATCAGCTGGATTCACAGTAGCGGCAGCTGCAGGCTTCACAACAGGACGTGCAGGCTTTGGAGCAGGATTTTTAGCTTCATTCCAAGCTGCTTCACGCTTTTCCTTAATCTCTTCAGGGTTGATACCAAGCTTCTCACTAAAGATAAGTTCGGCATTACTCTTGCCCAACTCACGCTCTTCAGCAGACTGCTTGTGGTTTACGCCACCAAAGAATTTCTCAATCTTCACCTTACGTTGAAGCTGCATCATACCATAGATAATAGCCTCTGGACGTGGAGGACAACCTGGAATATAAACATCCACTGGGATAATCTCATCGATACCACGCATCACATGATAACTATCCTTGAATGGACCGCCAGAGATAGCACAACCACCAACAGCAATTACATACTTAGGCTCAGCCATCTGATCATACAAACGCTTTAAAGCTGGAGCCATCTTGTTGGTGATAGTACCAGCACACATAATCAAGTCAGCCTGACGTGGAGAGTTACGTGTTACCTCAAAACCGAAACGTGAAAAGTCATAACGCGCACATCCAACAGACATAAACTCAATACCACAACATGATGTTGCAAAGGTAAGTGACCAGAGAGAGTTACTACGACCCCAATTGATAAGTTGATCCAAGTTACCGAGAACGAGGTTAGTTCCACCATCGTTCAATTCGCTTGCCATTTTGCTAAGCGTGTCATTGTCTTTCCATTCATCGTATGGAAGAGACTTGATTTTTGGCTTTCTTATTTCCATTCAAGTGCTCCTTTCCGCCAAGCATACGCAAGACCAAATACTAATACCAACATAAAGAAACCAATCGTAGCAAGTGCGAGAGGTCCAAATGTTTTTACAACAACAGCCCAAGGATAAAGGAATACGGTTTCCACGTCAAACATCAAGAAAAGAATGGCAAAGAGGTAGTAACCGATATGCACTGGCAACCAAGAGGTTCCGTAAGTCGGGATACCACACTCATAAGGCTCACCCTTCGCCGGATTATATGAACGCGGACCAATCCATTTAGCAATAGCATAAGCTGCTACTACCAAGAATGCGGCCGTTATCAAAACGGTAACAAAAAGTGTGAAATACATAAACTTTATATAGCTATAATTTAATTGTTCAATCTTGCTCTAAGAAAACATGTTTCAAAACGTGTGCAAAGATACAAAAATATTTGAGAACGTGTGCAAATTAAGCAGAAAAACATACCACTTTTTGCAAACTCCACTTTACAAACGATGTATTGGCAGATTTACAAGACGATAATATGAAGTCTATCAAATACGACATGTTCACTTCCTACAACAATTAGGTTACGAATGAAGTTGTCTATGAAAATATCTTATCGGCAGCTTACACGAAAGAAAACAAATTAAGAATAGTATTCTATCAATCCATCTATTGGTGAAGCTATCACCTTGCCAACTTGAAAATTAAACGTACTGGCACTCGCTCTTAACTGTTCTTCAAAAGCAGCTGCAATCCCCCCAACAGCAGAAATTGTTCGGACTGAGGTTGCTGTATACTTCAAGATATTTTTTTTAAAGAAATTATCGAAGTTATATCTTACTAAATATTCTAATTCAATGTATTGCAAGTTCTCTTTAATAAACTTAGAGATACCTCCTAAATAACGATTCGCAAGCGGTTGACGATAAACGTTATCAATGATTTCAGCATAGGTTAAACCACTCCACGCTAAATATAAATCGCGTAACTCTGTGGATAAATCACCCTTAAAAATACCATTGAGTAGCAACTTGCCAAGTACAGCTCCACTACCTTCATCTCCTAAGATATAACCCAAAGGAGGAACATTTGCCACAATATTCTCACCATCATACAGACAGCTATTGGCACCCGTACCTAAAATACAAGCAATACCTGCCTCGTGTCCACAGACAGCATGAGCAGCCCCTAACAAGTCACTCTCCACCTTTATCGACGCTGAAGGAAATGAAACCGTAAGTGCTTCACTCACAATTGAAGAAAGATTCTTTGTACAGCCTGCTCCATAAAAAGCTATCTGTGAGACATATTCTGCTATATCTTTCTTCGGTAAAAAGCTATCATTTTGCTCTGCAGCCTTGTATAGTGCAGGCTTTAGCTCCTGCTCTAAAATCTTCAAAATAACTTCCTTCGACTGATGAAAAGGATTTACTCCTTGTGTACGAACTTTCAGAACATACTTACTTGTATCTGTGGGCAAGCTAATCAATGCCCAGTCAGTCTTAGATCCTCCGCTATCAGCAATTAATATCATAGTATATTTTTTTCGTGCAAACTTACTATTTTTTATCCATTTATATGAATTATAACCCAAGAAAAGCACATACAAAGACATCTTTAGTATCATTTTACATTCCGATATAAGTCTAAATGACAAACTTTCCGTACCTTTGTAGACATTAAAACAATCATAAAAACTATTCTTTACAACAAATAGATATGCGCAGAAAGCTATTCTTTATCACCATATTGCTGTTCATCCTGACCCTTCCAGCAAATGCCGTACTACAGGAGGACTCACTGAAAAACTCACTCCAAGTACTACGCCATGAATTGATTGCACAGCATCTTGAACAAACAAAACAACTGAATAAGTCAAGATTCATAACTGAGCAAGTAACAAATCAGCTAAAAGAAATTGGTGAAAAGTCTGCTCAAGTATCATTGATGCTTTATTCACAGAAGACGGATAACATCTTTGACCTTACCTATGCTTGCCAACAAGCAACTGAATTATGGAAAGACTTCCAAACAAAAACACGTCCTTTTCATGATCTTATCACGGAAAGTAACGAAGAAATAGCGCGCTATGACTCCCTTGTCAATGTGCTTAGCACGATGTACACTTTCGGTCTTACTCAAAAAATGAAGACCGACCGAAACGTATGTCTTACTCTTGCTGTAAGTATTCGAAGAATGTTAAAGGAGCGCAATGATTCTTATCAAGAATATATACAATACTACAATTACAGCCAGCATCAGTTGCAGGCACTTGATGCCTATGCCCAAAAACGCTATGCCGAGATTCAGTCTGGCATCTTTACAAACACAGGAGATAGCTACTTCAAGGTCCTTAAGTCGGTTCGTTTTCGTCTTAGTCAGATGAACACGACGCTCTCTGAGAAATATACGCCAAACACCGTAGTAGTATCTCAATGGGATGTTAAATGGATTATCACACTCTTCAGTATGATTCTGATTTATGGTTTGATAGCCATTATCATTAATTATCTGAGTATTCGTTTCCTTGTGACGCGAGTCATGAAGACCAATCGCTTCGAGCAGAAGAGTCAAAGTTTCCTTGCCAAGCGTACTTGTATTATTATGCTTGCTTCAGTCATTACATTTAGTATTGTACTTATTATTATCCGATTGTTCTCGCCTTCTAACTTCGTACACATGGCTTGCAGCCTACTTTTGGAGTACACATGGATGCTATCCGTCATTTTTGCATCGTTGCTTCTGCGTGTAGAAGGTTCACAGACACATAATGCTTATCGTATTTACTATCCACTGATTATGATTGGCTTCTTTGTCATCGCGTTTCGTATCGTGATGCTACCAAGCTCAGTCGTAACGCTTCTCTTCACACCTTTATTATTCATAGACACATTGTGGCAGGCAAGAATGATACACAAATATCATAAGCTTGTACCTCATTACGACTTATACTTTGCGTATATTTCGCAATTTGTATTCATCTTCTCACTTATAAGTGCATCAATTGGATACACGATGTTTGCCGTACAGGTAATCATCTGGTGGTCAATGCAGTTGGCTTGTATTCTTACAATTGCTTTCTTCAAAGACTACCTCAACCAATACAGGGAGAAACATCCAATAAAGAAACTATCACCAGCAAAGGTATGGCTTCTTCGTTTTGTTGACATTGTTCTTATCCCAACAGCTTTGGTAATATCATTTATCCTTGCTATTTATTGGGCAACTGACGTTTTCAATCTTAGTGGATTGACATGGAACTTATTCCGTGCTAACTTTATTGACTCTGATAAGATACAGATTAGTGTCTACTCAATAGCTGTGGTAACTATCCTATGGTTCATCTTTAACTATCTGAATCTAACGATTCGAGATGCTATTAAGTTATATCTCCAACGCAACGACCCATCTACAGCCGAAGCACGTGCTACGATGTATATCAACGTATTACAAGTAATCGTTTGGGGAACTTGGTTATTGATAACCCTTGGCTTCTTCAAAGTCAGCAGCACATGGTTAGTTGTCGTGACAGGTGGCTTATCAACGGGTATCGGTTTCGCCATGAAGGATATTCTTGAAAACATCTATTATGGTATTTCTTTGATGGCTGGACGTATTAAGATTGGCGATTATATCATTTGTGACGGTATACGTGGTAAGGTTAGTTCCATAAACTATACCTCAACAGTGATTGATGCACTTGACGGTTCTACGATTGCTTTCCAGAACTCACAACTCTTCACTAAGAACTATAAAAACATGACTAAGAACGATGGTTATGAAGTGGGAGCTATTGAAGTTGGTGTTGCATATGGTACGAATGTAAAAGAAGTAAGAGAACTTCTTAAAGATGCTATCGCTAAACTTGGCATCACTAATGAGAAAAAGGATATTATTGTCAGACTTCAAAGCTTCGATGATAGCTGCATCACACTGAAGATTCTTGTTTGGCTAAATGTATTAACACAGGGAAATGACATTGCGGTTATTATGGAATGTATCTATGATACGTTAAACAACAATGGTATTGAAATCCCATTCCCACAACGTGAGATTACAATTAAGCATCAACAAGAAATTTAAAGTATTAGTCTATTTATTTAGCATTGAGACGATTAGAATTGAAAAAAGTTCTCTTCCTATTTAGTAAAAAGGCTTATTCCATCGTAATATGATAACAATAATAAGCCTTTCTACTCTCTCCTGCGAGCGTGTTGATGCTTAACACATGTGGTGTTAAGCCTTAGCACTGATGGTGCGGATGGATAAACACCAATGGTGCGGAGCATAAACACTATGCTTATTTATTGTTGAAGAGAAAGTAACTTGACGTTAGGAACAGTGAGTACAAGTACATGATAATAAAGTTATTACTTGCTTTTCTATAAATATCAGCAGCTATTGTATTGATAAGTAATTGCAGAACAACAATATAACTCTCAATTAAAAAAAACGAGAACACGTTTTCTTAAGACACTTGTAACTATCAACATATCAATAGTCCAACATATCATTGAAGAAGAAGATACTTATTCAGCATTTAAAAGAGCGATAGTAAGAGAGCAAAAGGGTATCTTTTAGAAGATTGAGATATAATAAAGTATTGGTTATATTTAATGAAGAGGAGAATATTGACAAGTATAAAACCAAAGATTACTCCAATTACCATATAAAAAGAGGAATGCATCTTGCATTCCTCTTTTTATATATTAAGTTTCTTAAGATAAACTTTTTAGAAGTTGTAGTAAACACCGAAAGTGATATCATTACCGTTAAGAGATGCACCCCAAACGTTATTTGCCTTAGCACCACTTACGTCATACTTAGCAGACTTCCATCCAACGAAACCAACGTGAGTTACAAAACTTACCTTTGGGCTGAGGTTAACTGCGAGACCTGGTCTCAAACCTGCTTCCCACTGATTAATAGATGGAGTTGCAGCATGAGCATGGTTATAGTGAGTATAACCAAAACCACCATCTACGAAAGCATTTACATACTTAGAATGTACAAATGTGTAACGTGCGTATGGTGCAATCTTGAAATAGTTACGAGATTCGCCCTCATACTGAACAGGATTACCTTTACCCCAACCAACTACTGTACCGATTGACCAGTTCTCGTCGAGGTTAACACCAATCTCTGGAAGGAACTGATAAGTTGTAACAGCATCAGAACCATCAGTCTTTGATGAAGCAATACCTATGCTACCACCAACATAACCCTGTGCGCTTGCTGCGAGTGATACACATGCTACAGCAAATGACAATAAAATCTTTTTCATAATAGAAAACTTTTAAATTAATACTGAATTAAATCTATTTACCTTATGCTACATACCACCCATAAAGAGGTAATAAGCGTTGTTTTCTGGGTGCAAAGTAAAAGGTTTTCTATTAAACAACCAAATTTTATGCATAAGTTTTACTTTAAACATCTAAATGAACGTTAATCATTTGTCTGTTCACCTTATTATATATAACTTTGCACTTACTCTTGAGAGAATATATCAATATTTTTGTAGAAACAGGAGCATTATATACTATTGAATTATGATGAATAAACCTACTTTCATTGCAGGTCCCTGCGTTATAGAAAGCCAAGAACTACTCAACACGGTTGCTGAAGAGTTAGTTAGGCTTAATAAGAAATACGATATAGATATCATTTTTAAAGCAAGCTTTGATAAGGCAAATCGTACAAGCATACGCTCTTTCCGTGGTCCAGGACTTGACAAAGGACTTATGATGCTTCAAACAATCAAGGAGAAGTACGGATTACGATTGCTGACTGATATTCATGAAAGCTATCAAGCTGAGGCTGTTGGAGAAGTTATTGATGTTATTCAGATTCCTGCTTTCCTTTGTCGTCAGACTGACTTATTAGTGGCTGCAGCAAAGACTGGTAAGATTGTAAACATTAAGAAAGCACAGTTTCTTAGTGGTAGAGATATGCGTTATCCTGTACAAAAATGTCAGGAAAGTGGGGCTAAGGATGTGTGGTTGACTGAGCGTGGAAATAGTTTTGGCTATAACAACCTCGTTGTCGACTTCCGTAATATCCCTGATATGAAAGAAATCGTTTCGAATGTTATTATGGATTGTACGCATAGTGTACAGCGTCCAAGTGCAGGAGATGGTAAGACGGTTGGCGACCGTAAGTTTGTACCTTCGATGGCATTAGCGGCTAAAGCCTTTGGTGCTACAGGCTACTTCTTTGAAGTTCACCCTACTCCAGACGCAGGACTATCAGATGCAGCTAATATGTTGGAACTTGAGAAGTTAGATGAATTAATAGGAAAACTGGTATGAACGAAGCAGAACAAAGATTGACACAGGTCAGAGCATATGCAACACAGTGTATCAAAGAAGAAGCTGAAGCTACACTTAATCTGATAAACCAGTTAGATGAGAACTTTGATAAGGCTGTTAGCCTAATGTTCTATTGTACTGGTAAGGTTATTGTCACGGGTGTTGGCAAAAGCGGAAATATAGGTGCTAAGATTGCTGCAACCCTTTCTTCTACGGGTACACCTGCATTCTTTGTTAACCCTCTGGACGTTTATCATGGCGATTTGGGTGTGATGACAAAGGATGATGTTGTATTAGCATTATCTAATTCTGGACAGACAGACGAGCTACTCCGCTTCATTCCAATGGTACTTCACATGAATATTCCTATTATTGGAATGAGTGCCAATCCGAATTCATTATTGGCAAAGTATTCTACAGCCCATTTGAAAGTGTGGGTTGAGAAAGAAGCGTGCCCTCTTAACCTTGCTCCAACCAGTTCAACAACGGCAGCTCTTGTCATGGGTGATGCCTTAGCGATTGCGCTTATGCGTGTACGCAACTTTAAGCCACAGGACTTTGCACAGTTCCACCCTGGTGGAGAGTTGGGAAAACGCTTATTGACTACAGCACAAGACGTAATGCGTTCTGATGAACTTCCTATTATTCCAAAGGATATGCACTTAGGAGAAGCCATCATACATGTAAGTAAGGGTAAGCTTGGCTTGGGTGTATCGCTTGACAATGGGAAGGTGATAGGCTTGATAACGGATGGAGATATCCGTAGAGCTATGGAACGTTGGCAGGCTGAGTTCTTTGATCATACGGTCAGTGACATAATGACAAGAGAACCAAAGATAGTCTTACCAACTACGAAGATTACAGAGATTCAACAGATTATGCAGCAGAATAAGGTACACACAGTGTTAGTATGCGATGAAGAAAGACACTTCTTAGGTGTTGTTGACCATTATAGTTGTATGCTGTAAAGATAGTTTTTATTATCTTATCTACGATATTTATATTGGGCAACATAACCTTTGTTTGCCATAGGTTATTGTTTGCCATTGACGAAAATGAGAGAAAGAAAAGTGAACTTTAATAAAAAAAAAGCTATTACATGGGTGATGGTATTATGTTACATACTATTTCCAACATACCTTTTAGCACAAACAGAGACAGAAAACACTGTGACTGGAGGGCATGAGATACTTGCGAATAGAGCCGATTCTATGATTGTGAATCAGCTGCGCAAGAAGAATGTACACTTCTCTCATAACAACTCAGTAACTTTACTTACGACAGGTAAAGATAAGTTTAATGATCTATTTAAGGCTATTGATCAAGCACGTTCGAGTATTCACTTGGAATACTTCAACTTTCGCAATGATTCTATCAATGACGAACTCATACAACATTTAGCGGCAAAAGCGAAAGAAGGAGTTGAAGTTAGAGCTGTTTTTGATGGCTTTGGCAATGCAAGTAACAACCGTCCCATGAGGAAACACCACCTGAAAGCGATTCGTGAAAAGGGCATTGAGATATATGAGTTTAAGCCAATGGAGTTCCCTTGGCTACATGATATATTCAATCGTGACCACCGTAAGATTGTTGTTATAGATGGAAAGGTTGCATATACGGGTGGAATGAATGTAGCTGACTATTATATTAATGGTACTGAAGTTGTTGGTTCATGGCATGATATGCATTGTAGAATCGAAGGAGACGAGGTAAATACATTGCAGAATATCTTTCTTAATATGTGGTTTTTAGCATCTGGACAGAGAATACATGGTGCTAAATATTATCGTGGAATCTCTAACGCTGATTACATAAAAGGCTTGAAGCCTGACACTTGTGGAAGTGCAGGAAGTAAAATGGTGGGTATTATTAACCGTGAACCACACATTTCAAAGGATATTATCCGTTATTTCTATGTGAATGCTATCAATGATGCAAAGGACAGTATAAAACTTATCAACCCATATTTTACACTGAGCAGAGCCTTGAAAAAAGCATTACGGAATGCTGTAAAACGAGGTGTAAAGGTTGAAATACTACTGAGTGTAAAGAGTGATATCCCTCTTACTCCCGACTGTGGATTCTATAATGCACATCAATTAATGAAGAAAGGTTGTACAATCTGGATGTACGAAAAAGGTTTCCATCACACAAAAATTATCACCGTAGACGGACAATTCTGTACTGTTGGGTCAGCCAATCTAAATGCAAGAAGTCTACGATGGGATCGTGAAGAGAATGCAGTAATAGTTGATGCATGTACAACACATGAGTTAGATGAACTCTTTGAAGCCCAAAAGAAAGATAGTTTTAAGCTTACAGAAGCAAAGTGGAAACAGTGGCGTACACCATGGCAACGTTTCCGTGGCTGGTTTGCTCATCTGCTATCTCCATTCCTATAACGGATAGAAAATAGCAAATTAGCCATATTAAATCTTATTGATATCAATATAACCATGCATCACTGCATAGATGGTCAAGGCTGATACACTCTTCATTCCAAGCTTATCCATAATATTCTTGCGGTGAGTAATAACTGTTGTAAGACTGATATTCAACTTCTCAGCAATCTCTTTGTTAATCAATCCTTGAACTATCAAAGACAAAACCTCTATCTCACGATTGCTTAAGATCTTATTCTTTAATACTTGAGGGAGTTCCGGTAAGTTCTTACCACCAGAGTGACCATACTGTACTATCTTCAGAATAGCCTTAACAAGTTCATCCTCTGGAACATTAATACAAAAACTATGGAAACCAGAAAGCTGTGCATTTGGGTCCTTAGTAATAGTCAGAACAATGGTCTTGTGGATACATTGAGAGAAGAATTGTCTATTTTCTAAGACAATTACTTGTGACACAAAATAATGATAATACGAATTTGGCTGTGCCTTTTCGAACTCCTGGAAGCTTGAAAAAGAATCAACAGTCATGATAGGCATAACATTCTGTAATAGCTGCTTCAATCCTAACACAACAAGTGTGTTAGCGTCAACTATCGCTATCTTGGGACGTCCCATATTCATATTAACTGGATGCTCCATCGTTTTGTTTATAGAGTAATAGGGTGACTACCCACCCTATTAACAGATTTCTATTAAAGTTTCACGCTACTGATATCCACAAGATTATTAACAATTGCATAGATTGTTAATCCTGCTGGTGAATGTATTTGCAACTTACGAGCGATATTACGTCGATGCGTAATCACCGTGTTAGTTGAAATACACAGATGGTCAGCTATTTCCTTGTTTGTCATTCCTTGTGCAACTGCCACAATTACATCCTTTTCACGATCACTAAGAACCTCATTTGACACAGGATTCTGTGTGATCATGTTCGAAATCTTTACACTTACATCATTTTGCTTACTCTTTTGTTCTAAGCGTCTGATTACTGGGATAAAGATTTCTTCTTCTACCAAAGCATGCTGTTCAAGCCATGCTTCGCAGTTATATATGTCATATAATGTAGCAGTAAGACGGTTGTTATGATGCGCATCGGAAGGCAAATACTTGATGATAATACTCTTCAATTCACGTAACTTCACGTCTGTTTGGCTATGATGCTTAGAATAAGTCTCAACATCGTATGCATCATTTGCCTCACCCTTCAGCAGGCTATCAACATATGGAAACACATTCTTCTCCTCATATTGCATGTGATTATGGATAGAATGAGCATACTCATCATAGAGACGGAGAATAAGACGGGCAAGATTATCCGTTTCATCCAAAGAAGCACACAACTCTTTGCGTATGAAAGGTAACTTATATTCAAGGTAATAAGTATGACTTGCTCGTAAGTATTGCATAAGGGTTGGAATAGACAATCTGTCTACATCATCAAAAGCCTTATATCCGTTTATAGTAAAATTAACTACAGCCAGGAATGTATAAGTGTCTACATTCTGTTCATCACAAACCTCTCTCACGGTTTTATCACCAAAGCCCAAGCTGATACCAAAGCTCCCTAAGCTCTGTAACAGGTCGTAATTATCTCTGATAAGATAAATCATCTTATCATCGGGCTCGTACATTTTTTGATTCTTCATCTTGTCACGTTGTAATGATATCGTATGCAAAATAACAAAAAAAAAGTCAATAATGCAATAGTTATTGTCAAGTATTTATTTTTTTATCATTAATTATCATCCTAAAAAATACACTATAAAAGAGCTACTTAATCATCTAATATTCTACTAAACCTATAATCTTACGATGTGTTTATCTTGATAGTGGCAGGTAATTCTCACCTTTTTA
>QWCL01000438.1_pt1 | contig 19255 bp, 18 predicted proteins | sample 1972551 | NCBI WGS metagenome assembly QWCL01 (sample SAMN09866709, study PRJNA288562) | Human oral metagenome isolate term2_saliva, whole genome shotgun sequencing... | isolation source: mouth | host: Homo sapiens | place: USA: California
AAAGACCAAGCTGAGGCAGAGAAAGGTATAGATAAATTATTGAATGTAGGAACTGATGCTAATCCAAATGAAAATTTTAGAAATACGACTAACGACTCTATGTTCGTATCTCTTAATTCAGATATGCCATTTTACAACGGATATCTTACAGAGGATAAGCTTCCACAAGCTTTGCGTTCTCAAATCGCTACATTGTCAGTGGGTGCTATTGTAGGGCCATATAAGGAACAAGACTTTTTGGTAGTATCAAAATTATTAGATAAAAAGGTAGAAGCTAAAACATCTACCACTGCACGACATATTCTTATCTCGTATAAAGGTGCCCAAATGAGTGAAGAAAAAAGAGATGAAAAGGAAGCTAAAAAATTAGCAGATTCTTTGGAAGCAGTTGTGAAGGCGGATCCTACTAAATTCCAAGAATTAGTGAAACAATATTCCTCAGACAAAGGTTCTATCGCTAACGGTGGAGAATATACTATTGAGACGAGTAGTGGGCAAATGGTACCTGAGTTCCAGTCTTTTGTAGAAAAATCACCAAAAGGTGCTACGGGAATAGTAAAGACTGTTTATGGGTATCACATTATCAATATTAAGGATAAAAAATCCGAAGAAGGACATATGACTTATAAAGTTGCTAATTTGATAAAATCTGTAAAACCATCAGAAGCAACAGAAAATGAAGTAGATAAAAATGCAAAAAGATTTATCCAACAAGTACAAGGAAAGTCCTTTAACGAGTTTAAAAATATTGCTAAAAAAGGAAATTATCAATTCTATAATCCTAAATCTGCAAAGAGATTTGAAGGAAGAATAGAAGGCATAGGCACAGAAAAAGCTTCCGAAATCCTTTCTTGGGCATTCAATAAAAAGAGGGAAAAAGGTGATACTGAAATCTTTATGGTAGATGGTACAGGAGACAGAATAGTAGTATATCTCAATGGTATCAATGATGAATTTACAACCGACCCAGAATCCGTAAGAGACCAAATAGAACCGATTGTTAAAAATGAATTGGTAGCTAAGAAAATTATTGAAAAAATCGGTAAAGGAGCAAGCCTTGATAGCGTAGCTAAAAAATTTGGTACTTCAATCCAGCCAGCACAAGTGAATATTATCACACCTATGGTAGCAGGCGTCGTAGAAGCTAAAGTTGCAGGAGCAGCTTTTGGGGTGGCAAAAGGAAAAGTGTCTAACCCAATAGAAGGAAATACGGGGGTGTATGTGATTTTGAAAAAATCTGAAAAAATAAATAAGCAACCAGGTAATATTAACCAAGTAATGGATATGCTGAAAATGCAAAACTCACAAATATTCTCTCAATCTTTGTTGCAAAGTCTACAAGATGGAGCAAAAATAGATGATTATCGTATAGAGGTTTGGGATAAAATAAGACAAAATTAATAAATGAAACGATAGAGGTTTTTTCTCTATCGTTTTTTTTCTTTTTATTTTATTACATTTGCAAAAATTCCAAAATGAGTGATAACTTTCATCAAGATGTTTTTGATAGTGATTTTTCATATAGTGAAAATGAAGAAAATACAGAACTCTATGAACATCTGAACATTATCGTAGATAAAAAACAAGAACCTCTAAGGATAGATAAATTTTTATTGCTATATCGCCAAAATTCTTCTCGGAATAAGATTTCTGAAACTTGTCGTGCGGGAAATGTTTTGGTAAATAACAAACCTGTAAAACAAAATTATAGGGTAAAACCCAATGATGAAATATCCGTGTTATTAGCCCATCCTCCACGAGAAAATGTGATTATTCCACAGGATATACCTATCAATATCGTATATGAGGACAATGATGTTTTGGTGATTGACAAGGAGGCGGGAATGGTGGTGCATCCAGGTTTTGGAAATTGGGAAGGCACCTTAGTGAATGCTGTAGCCTATCATTTTGAGAAAAATGGACTAAAAACAGACTTAGATAGAGTGGGATTGGTACATCGTATAGATAAAGATACCTCTGGGCTGCTAGTAATTGCTAAAAACGAATTTGCACTAAGTCATTTGGCACGGCAGTTTTATGATAGAACCACCAAGAGACTCTATTGGGCATTTGCTTGGGGAAATTTTGAAGAGGATAATGGAACTATTCGTGGGCATATAGGTAGGCATCAGAAAAATAGAATGCAAATGGCAGTCTACGAAGATGGCTCATATGGAAAACATGCAGTAACCCATTATAAAGTGTTAGAGCGTTTTAGGTATATGACATGGGTAGAATGCAAATTGGAAACGGGGAGAACACACCAAATTAGAGCTCACTTTAAACATATAGGACACACTCTTTTTAATGATGAACGATACGAAGGGAATATTATAATGAGAGGTATCAATTTACCGAAATACAAACAATTCGTACAAAATGTATTCGAGATACTCCCCCGCCACGCATTACACGCTCATACTTTAGGGTTTGTCCATCCTGTAACGCATCAAGAAATGTATTTTGAAAGTCCTATGCCAAAAGATATGCAAAACGCCATTGAAAAATGGAGAAAATATCTGGCAGGAAACGAATAAAAGAAAATATCATCAAAATAATATAAAATATGTTCAATCTAAAAGATATAAGAAACCAATTCCCAATACTTAATCAGAAGGTTAATGGTAAGCCTTTGGTTTATTTGGATAACGCAGCGACCTCACAAAAACCAATTTCTGTGTTGCAGAGTCTCCAAAAATATTATACAGAAATTAATGCTAATGTGCATCGAGGGATTCATACCCTTAGCCAAATAGCAACTGAAGAGATGGAATTTTCCCGCCAAAAAATACAAAAATTCATCAATGCAAAAAATGATTTTGAGGTTATTTTTACGCGAGGAACTACCGAAGGTCTTAACTTATTGGCGTATGCTTTTACTAACCAAATAAAAGCAGGAGATGAGATTATTATTTCTCATTTGGAGCATCACTCTAATATTGTTCCGTGGCAGTTGCTTTGTGAGAGAACAGGTGCTGTATTAAAGGTTATTCCAATTGATGGAAATGGAATTTTGCAATTGGATTTCTTAGATGAAAATCTTAATGAAAAAACAAAAATCGTATCCGTGAATCAAGTTTCTAATGCCTTGGGGATTATTAATCCGATAGAGGAAATTATTAAGAAAGTGAGAGCATTATCTTCGGCATATATTGTGATTGATGGAGCTCAGTCTATTTCTCATTTTAAAATAGATGTTCAGCAGATGGATTGTGATTTTTTCGTGTTTTCTGGTCACAAAATGTATGCACCGATGGGGGTAGGGATTTTGTATGGCAAGGAAGAGGCTCTTAGAAAGTTGAATCCTTTTCATGGCGGTGGAGAAATGATACATACTTGTGATTTCTCGGGAACTACTTATGCAGATTTACCTTTTAAATTTGAGGCGGGGACTCCTAATGTTGGTGGAAATATAGCCTTAGGGGTAGCAACAGATTTTATAGAAAATGTTGGTTATCAAAATTTGCAAAAAATTGAAAATCAACTATTTGAATATACACAAAAAAAACTATTGGAGATAGAAGGTATAGAAATTTATGGCCTAAAAGCCAATCGGGCGGGAGCTATTTCTTTTAATCTTGATAAGATAGGAATATCATCTGATGTGGGAATGATTTTGGATAAAATGGGGATAGCCGTGAGGACAGGGCACCATTGCACCCAGCCAATTATGAAACATTTTGGAATTGCAGGTACCGTGAGGGCAAGTTTTGCTGTCTATAATACATTAGAAGAAATTGATATTTTCATAGAAGGAGTCAAAAAAGCTAAGAAAATGCTCAGTTAAATAGAAAATCCCCTTAAATATATGAGGGGATTTTTTGCTTCTTATTGTAAAGTATTTTTCTTCTTTAAATAATAAAATGTGGGAATAATGAGCAGTAAAATAAGCGGTTGTATTACAAACCGACGGATATAAAACGAAAATTGAAACCCGACCTCAAACTGTGTATAAAGGCAATATAAGTAGATAAGTAATGTAACACCGAATACTAAACTCATCAAAATACCGCCGTATAATGTCCATTTGATTTTATTAAAAATAAAATGTATGATGATAGAGGAAAATATTAAGTTCAGCCCAAATCGTAAGAAATGACTGATAATTAATTGTTCCCAATTAAAAGTAGGGAAAGTAGGGTTTTGTCCAACTTGATGGAAATAATCCAAAAAAGGGTCGTAGAATAGGTTGCTTTCAGCATAGCGTATATAGATTAAGCCTCCAATGCCAAGTGAAACCAAAAAGATATTAGTGATTCTTTTTTTCATTTCTTAAAGTAAAAAAATTAATCCAGACAATCCATAAAATAACAATCGTACCATAGATTATTGCAGGAAATATGAAATCGTGGGCAGGGATGAAATATCTAGGGGATACGATACCCAAAATGTTAAGTCCTGCAATTCGGAAAATATTCATTACATACATCAAAAAAAGTCCAAAGAGAGAGAATAAAAAAGTTTTCTTCCCTTGATAGAAAGCAAAAATAAATGCTAGAAAAAGTATAGCTACCGAGATGATATTGCAACCTTCTACCATTATTGAAAGAATTTTCTTATCAAAACAATAATAGACTCCACTTGCGGAAATATTATCTACAAGATAGGTTTTGTAGCCTAGAAAATTTTGTAAATAATCAACTTGCTGAGCCATAAATCGAGAAATAGGGTCTAAGCCACATCCTTTATAATGAGCAAGATAAATTCTTTCGTATAGAAATAAAAGAATGAAGTAAATTCCTAAAAATCTCAGTAAAATGAATAAGATAGGCTTTAATTCTTTAAGCATTGTATGGAATTTACTGACAAAGGTAATGAAAAAAAATATGATATGATATATTGTAATATGGTATTTTGAATAGTTTTATATAAGGTTGTGTTATTTATTATATTATGTATAACAGAAAAAATGATTATATTTGTAGTGGTTAAAAATAATTAAAAAATTGTGGAATATTTAATTTATGTGCAATTCTTGGTCGTATTGTTTGCTATTTTTATTGGAGCAAGAGTTGGCGGAATAGGTTTAGGTGTTTTTGGAATGATAGGTTTAGGGATTTTGGTTTTCGGTTTTGGTTTAAAAATTGGGAAGCCGCCTGTAGATGTTATGTTGATGATTGTAGCTGTGATTACAGCAGCGGCGGCATTGCAAGGAGCAGGAGGGTTGGATTATTTAGTAAAGATTGCAGAGAAAATCCTTAGGCGTAACCCTGCAATGATTACGATTGTAGCACCTATAGTTTGTTATATTTTTACTCTATTTTCGGGGACGGGGCATATTGCCTATTCACTTCTACCGATAATTTCGGAAATAGCCATAGAGAGTAAAATCCGTCCTGAAAGGCCGTTAAGTATTTCGGTTATTGCATCTCAGCAGGCAATTACGGCGAGTCCTATTTCGGCAGCTACATCTGCACTACTTACAGCGGAATTGTTGGGGGGGAAGGGAATAGAGTTGAGTGATATTTTGATTATTGCTATTCCAGCTACACTTTTAGGGGTGATTGTTGGAGCTATCGTGATGAGTTTTGTTGGTATAGATTTAGAAAAAGATTCTCGTTATCAAGAATTTTTGAAAAAACAACAAGATAAGAATATAACGGCAGAAGTCTCTACTTCGGAGATTAATAGTGGGGCAAAAACAGCTGTGGTGTTGTTCCTATTAGGTGTTTTAGGGATTGTTGTTTTTGGTTCAGTTCCATCACTAAGGCCAAGTTTTATACAGGAGGATGGTTCTGTTTCTGTTTTGGGAATGGCAGAGGTGATAGAAATTATAATGATGAGTGTGGGAGGATTGATATTAGTTTTTTCAAAGACAGATGTTACGAAAGTAGTAAAAGGAAGTGTATTTCTAGCAGGAATGCAGGCTGTTATAGCGATATTTGGTATTGCATGGCTTGGGGATACATTTTTCCAAGGGAATATAGATTTTTTCAAAACAAATATAGAACATATAGTTAAGGAATATCCATTTTTATTTGCAGGGGCTTTGTTTATTATGTCTATATTTTTGTTCAGTCAGGCAGCTACCGTTAGGACACTGTATCCATTGGGGATATCCCTAGGGATACCACCGATGATGTTGGTGATGATGTTCCCTGCAGTGAATGGCTATTTTGTAATTCCAAATTATCCAACCTTAGTGGCAGCGATTAATTTTGATAGGACGGGAACGACTCGAATCGGGAAATATGTATTGAATCACTCATTCCAAATTCCTGGTTTTGTAGCAACAATTGTAGCACTTGCCGTAGGGTATTTATTAATTTCGATATTATAATTAAGAATAAATTGTATAATTAAAATAATCAGTATTATGAATTTTTTCAGAAAAATAATCATTGCATCCAGTGTTGTAATATGTACTATAGCTTATTCTCAAAAGGCGAAAATCCGAATAATAGCAACGGGAGGAACTATCGCAGGTGTGAGTAAATCTGCAACAGAAACTAACTATAAGGCAGGTGAAGTGGGTATCCAACAACTTTTGGAGGCTGTACCACAAATAAATTCTGTAGCCGATGTCTCAGGTGAGCAATTGGTGAAGATAGGCTCTCAAGATATGAATGATGAGGTTTGGTTGAAATTGGCAAATAGAATAAATGAGTTACTCAATAAAGAAGGATACGATGGTGTAGTAATTACCCACGGGACAGATACGATGGAAGAGACAGCCTACTTCCTTAACCTTACCATACATAGCAAAAAACCAGTGGTGATGGTGGGTTCTATGCGTCCTTCAACAGGAATTAGTGCTGATGGCTCTCTTAATTTATTGAATGCCGTAGTAGTAGCCTCTGATAAAAAATCCGAAGGTCGTGGAGTAATGGTAGCAATGAATGATGTCGTTTTGGATGCTAAAGATGTTGTTAAAATGAATACTACTGCGGTACAGACATTTAATGGAGCAAACTTTGGAGTGTTGGCACAAATACATAATGGAAAGGTGTATTTCAGTAGAAATGTGGAAAATAAACATACATACCAATCAGTGTTCGATGTGAGTAAATTACAATCTCTGCCAAAAGTGGGTATTGTTTATGGTTATTCTAATGCCTCTGAAATTCCTATGAAGGGATTCATAGATGCTAAATTTGATGGTATTGTATATGCTGGTGTGGGCAATGGTAACTTGTATCATACACTTTTTGATTTGGCAATCCAAGCACAACAAAAGGGAATCCAAATCGTGAGGTCTTCTCGTGTGCCTACGGGAGCAACAACCCTCGATGCTGAGGTAGATGATGCTAAATATCATTTCGTGGCATCTGGGGCAATCAATCCGCAAAAATCAAGAGTACTCCTAATGTTAGCTCTTACTAAAACAAGGGATTGGAAAGAAATACAGAGGTATTTTAATGAGTATTAATATGTAAATATAATTTATGAGGAAAATAATTTATAGTGTATTTTTATTTGCTGTATGTGCGGTAGGTTATGCACAGCAGGGATTTCAGGAGCAAATAAACGAATTGAAACAGAAGTCGGATAAGTTTAATGTTTATCTTAATTTTCAAGGAAGTTTAGATGTGGTTACTAAGGAAGATATTCCTACGCAAACAACCTTTAAGGCTCGCCAATTGAGATTAGAATTTCGTGGGAATATCAATGAAAAGATATTTTATAGACTGAGACATAGACTGAATCGCTCTTCGGAGAATGCTTCTCTGGACAATCTCTCTAAGGCAACAGATATGATGTATGCGGGATTTAAGGTCGATGATCAATGGACCATTACTGCAGGGAAAATGTGCCAAGCATGGGGTGGTTTTGAGTTTGATTTGAATCCAATAAATATCTATGAATACTCTGATTTTATAGATAATATGGATAACTTTACCCTTGGAGGAATGGTAACCTATACTCCAAATAAAAATCATGAGTTTAACCTACAAGTAACCAATGCAAGTAACAAAATATTTGAAGATATGTATGGTAAAAATGAGGGAAAGCCTCACAATACGCCACTTACCTATTTAGTCAATTGGAATGGAAATCTCTTAGAAGGAAAATTACAAACACGATGGGCTGTGGGAATCCAAAATGAATCGGCAAATCATACTAATGCAATGTATATGTTTGGCACGAGACTTAACCTACCTAAAGTGCAAATATATTTAGATTATATGAGAGCAGATGAAGAGTTAGACCGATTAAGATATACCCCAGAAAGTGCTTCTAAAACATTGGAGAATACAAAATATAATTCTTTCGTAGTAAAGGCTGATTATCAACCATCGGAAAAGATAAACCTCTTCGCTAAGGGAATGTACGAGACTGCCGAAAGTGCTATACCTCAGAACAAGCGAACATCTTTAGGGTACTTTGCAGGGGTAGAATATTTGCCATATAAAGATCAAGATTTGAGATTTTTCTTAGCCTATATAGGAAGAAAATATATTTATGAAAAAACTATTTTGGATACCTATACCAACCGAGTTAGCTTAGGATTAATATACAGAATAAAAGCTTTTTAAAATTATACATAATGAATTACAGAGTAGAAACCGACCTTTTAGGAGACTTACAGGTGCCAAAAGATGCTTATTATGGAGTGCAAACTCAACGAGCGATAGATAATTTTTATATCTCAGGAAGTAAAATGGGGGATTACCCAGAGTTTGTGAAAGCAATTGCTTATGTAAAATTAGCCGCTGCACAGACGAATCATCAGTTAGGTTTGTTACCAGACCAACTTTTAGAACCTATCAAACAAGCTTGTAATGAGATTATAGATGGGAAATTTAATGAACAATTTCCTGTTGATATGATTCAAGGTGGAGCGGGAACATCTGTTAATATGAATGCCAACGAAGTGATAGCAAACCGAGCTTTGGAAATTATGGGATACAAAAAAGGTGAGTATCAATACTGCTCGCCGAATGACCATATCAATTGTTCGCAATCTACCAATGATGCCTATCCAACTACAGTAAAATTGGCCATCATCAAAATGAACCAAAGTCTTATTAAACATTTGGAAAAACTTATCGTAGCATTTAGAGAGAAAAGTGAAGAGTTTTCAGATGTGATAAAAATGGGTAGAACACAGCTACAAGATGCCGTTCCAATGACTTTGGGACAAGAATTTGAGGCCTTTGCAATAACTTTAGAGGAGGAAATATCCCGTTTGGATAATCTTTCAAAATTATTTTTAGAAATAAATATGGGAGGAACTGCTATTGGTACAGGACTCAATGCTCCAATAGGGTTCCCGAAAATTTGTGCAGATAAACTTTCGGAAATTACAGGTGAAAATTTTGTACCAGCAATTAATTTGGTAGAAGCTACACCAGATACGGGCTCTTATGTGATATACTCCTCAGCACTAAAAAGAATGGCAGTGAAACTCTCAAAAATATGTAACGACCTTAGATTGTTATCCTCAGGGCCTAGAGCAGGGCTTAATGAAATTAACTTGCCACCGATGCAACCAGGCTCGTCAATTATGCCAGGAAAAGTAAATCCTGTGATTCCTGAAGTAGTTAATCAGGTATGTTTCAAAGTGATAGGTAATGATTTGACTGTTACTTTCGCCGCTGAAGCAGGACAGTTGCAACTTAATGTGATGGAACCCGTTCTTTGTCAATCTATTATAGAATCCATTGTTTTTATGGAAAGAGCCTTGGATACCCTAAGGGATAAATGTATTGTGGGAATTACTGCTAATAAGGAAGTGTGCCTCAATATGGTGAAAAATAGTATTGGTATTGTTACTGCACTTAATCCATACATAGGCTATAAAAATAGTACGAAAATAGCAAAAGAAGCTCTCTATACTGGTAAATCGGTATATGATTTGGTGTTAGAACAAAAACTTCTATCAAAAGAAGAATTAGATAATATACTTGACCCAAAAAATATGTTGGAGTCTCATTAGCAAACAATTTTACTAATAAAATATAAAAACAAATTTTTGTTTTTATATTTTTTGATAAATTAGTAAATATTTAATTATTAATATGTTATAAAAAAAAAGATAGAAAAATATAGACTAATTGATATTAAAATTTTTCAGATAAAAATATTTTTTTATTTTTGCAAAAATAATTATAACTAAAATAAAAGTATTATGTCAGACATTTCATCAAGAGTAAAAGCGATTATCGTTGATAAGTTAGATGTTGAAGAAACAGAAGTAACTCCAGAAGCGAGCTTCACGAATGATTTAGGAGCAGATTCTTTGGATACTGTTGAGCTTATTATGGAATTTGAAAAAGAATTTAATATCCAAATTCCTGATGACCAAGCAGAAAAAATCACTACTGTAGGACATGCTATTGAGTATGTTGAAAAAACAGTAAATAAATAATTTAACTTAAAAACAAAAAATCTATGGAATTAAAAAGAGTAGTTGTAACAGGATTTGGTGCGATAACACCTATTGGTAATAATGCGAAAGAATACTGGGAAGCCCTTATAAAAGGTAAGAGCGGTGCTGCTCCGATTACTCTTTTTGATTCTACGAATTTTAAAACTCGTTTCGCTTGTGAAGTGAAAGGTTATGACCCTTTGCAACACTTTGAGAAAAAAGAAGCGAAAAAAATGGATAGAAGTACTCAGTTAGGGTTAGTAGCAGCCAGAGAGGCTGTTGCTCATGCCAGACTTATAGAGGATGGCGTGGATAAAACTCGTGTTGGAGTAATTTGGGGGTCTGGTATCGGTGGTCTTGAAACTTTTGAAACAGAGGTTTTGGGATTTGCGAATTCTAATGGTATTCCAAGATTTAATCCGTTTTTTATTCCAAAGATGATTGCAGATATTACTCCAGGTCATATTTCTATGGAGTATGGTTTCCACGGACCTAACTATACTACGGTTTCGGCTTGTGCATCATCTACGAATGCTATTATTGATGCAAAAATGCTTATCCAATTAGGAAAGGCAGATGTTATTGTTTGCGGTGGTTCCGAAGCGGCGGTTACAGCTAGTGGAGTAGGTGGTTTTAATGCTTTAATGGCTCTTTCTACGAGAAATGATAGTCCAGAGACAGCTTCAAGACCATTTGACAAAGATAGAGATGGTTTTGTGCTAGGAGAAGGGGCTGGTTCTATTATTTTAGAAGAATACGAGCACGCCGTGAAGAGAGGAGCTACTATCTATGCGGAATTGGCAGGAGCAGGTCTTTCAGCAGATGCATACCATATGACAGCACCACATCCAGAGGGAACAGGAGCTTATATGGTGATGAAATCTTGCTTAGAGGATGCAGGTATAAAACCAGAAGAAGTCAATCATATTAATATGCACGGAACATCTACACCGCTTGGAGATATTGCAGAATCAGGAGCGATTGTGAAGTTGTTTGGAGAACATGCATACAATATTCAAATTAATTCTACAAAATCAATGACGGGGCATTTACTTGGTGCTGCGGGCGTTATTGAAGCAATTGCTGCATTGCATACTATTATAGAGGGGGTTGTTCCTCCTACGATTAACCATTTTACAGATGATGAGAAAATTGATTCTCGTTTGGATTTCACATTCAATAAAGCGGTTAAGAGAGATATACAAGTAGCAATGAGTAATACTTTCGGATTCGGAGGGCATAATGCTTGTGTTCTATTCAAAAAAATCTAAAAAATATCGGTATGAGATTTCCGAAGTTTGTTCTGAAATTGCCGATTTTTTCATCAAAAAAAAATAAGAAGAAAAAACCGATTTATTCAGGTGAAGATTTTAAATTTGTATCTGAGATGCAGAGTATTATAGGATACGAAATAAAGAATATTCATTTGTTTCATGAGGCTTTTTCTCTGAAATCTACCTACAAAAGAAATTACCAAAAAACTTACGAGAGATTAGAATTTTTGGGTGATTCTGTATTGAGTACCATTATTTCGTCATATTTGTTTTTGAACTATCCAAAAGCAAATGAAGGGCAGATGACACAACTAAAATCTAAAATTGTTAATCGTAAAACGCTTAATCAGATAGGGGATAAGTTCCAATTAACTAAATTTTTACCAAAGGATAAATGTTCTACGTCGTGGGGAAATAATATTTCTGGAAATCTTATAGAAGCTTTGATAGGTGCTATTTTCTTAGATACTGATTTTGAGAATTGCCGAAAGGTCGTATTAGAAAGAATTTTCAGTAATGAGGAAATTAATAATTTGGTAAATCAAGTAGCGTCGTACAAATCATTACTTTTAGAGTGGTCTCAGAAAGATAAAAAACTACTTGAATATCAGACTTTTCAAGAAGGAGAGGGTAAGAATATTACTTTTAGGGCTATTGTTGTTATTGAAGGGCAACAAGTATCTAGTGCTATGGCACTTTCTAAGAAAAAAGCAGAAGAGCAGGCAGCAGAGATAGCATATCGTGTACTAAACGATATAAAAAAGAATTAAAATAATATATAATGAAAAAGCGGTTTTCTTTATTTAATGATACTGATAATGAACCGATTAGTATAGGATTAGCTCGTTTAGTTAAATTTTTACAGCCTCATATATTGTTTTTTCAGATAAATAGTCAGAAAAATATGAGATATCAGCGAAAGAGGGATTTGGAGGTATTTTCAGAATATTATCGCTACGACCATATTGTATTTGAGGCTCATCAGCCAAATTGGAAAAATAAAATCTTATTCATACAGAATAAAAATTCAAATTGTACGAAAATCAAAGAGATAGATAGATTATTTGTGGAGGAGACAGAGGATAACTATCTCCTTGATAAATATACTGATGTGGAATATTTGGTAAAAACTTCAAATAATATTCGGAATTTTTCACTAATTTCGTTACCTGAAAATTTATTTTTTCAGATACAACCATATGAGTTAGAACCAGATAACGAACTTTATAAAATAATACAATATTATGAGTAAGAATTTGAAGAGAACGAAATTGATAGCTACATTAGGCCCTGCGTCGTCTAATCGCGAAACGATGATTGAACTTATCAAGGCGGGGGTAGATGTATTCAGAATAAATTTCTCTCATGCAGATTATGATTTGGTGAGAAAAAATGTGGAAACTATTCGCGAAATTAATAAAGATTTTGGGTATTCCGTAGGTATTTTAGGCGATTTGCAAGGCCCTAAATTACGAGTAGGAGTGGTTAAGGAAGGCTCTTATCTCAATCAAGGGGATATTCTTACTTTTACTAATGAGGAAATAGAGGGTGATTCCACACGAGTTTATATGACTTATCAGCAGTTTCCAAAAGATGTAAAGGTGGGTGAAAGAATTCTAATTGATGATGGAAAACTCGTTTTAGAAGTTGTAGAAACCAACGAAAAGGATACTGTAAAGGCAAAAACAATACAAGGAGGAGTGCTTAGCTCTAAAAAAGGAGTTAATCTACCTAACACCAATGTATCTCTTCCTGCACTTACCAAAAAGGATATCCAAGATGCTAATTTTATGTTGGATTTAGAGTTGGATTGGATAGCCTTATCTTTCGTGAGACACGCCCAAGATATTATAGATTTAAAAGAGCTTATAAATAATCATCCAAAGGGAAAAAACTTTAAAACACCGATTATTGCTAAAATAGAAAAACCAGAAGGTGTAAAAAATATTGACGAAATACTTGAGTATTGTGATGGGTTGATGGTGGCTCGTGGAGACCTTGGGGTAGAAGTTCCTATGGAAGAGGTGCCTGCTATCCAGAAAAATTTGGTGGCAAAAGCAAGAGCATATGCTAAGCCTGTAATCATTGCTACTCAGATGATGGAAACAATGATTAATAGCCTTACGCCAACTCGTGCTGAGGTAAATGATGTTGCCAACTCAGTACTTGATGGTGCCGATGCTGTAATGCTTTCGGGGGAAACTTCCGTTGGAAAATATCCTGTGGAGGTAGTGAAAAATATGACCAAAATCATCAAAAAAGCCGAGGATTCCGAATATTATAAAAACTCAATTATTGCAACATCGGATATTAACCACGAAAATACTGATAGATTTATCACTGATAGAATTTGTCTTGCTGCCGTAAGAATCGCCAAAACAACCAATGTAGAGGCTATCATTACGATGACTTATTCAGGATATTCAGCAATGAGGATTTCTTCCTATCGTCCGAATGCTCATATTATTGTGTATAGTTCAAATAAGAGGGTTATCACGATGCTAAATCTTATTTGGGGGGTTCGTGCCTTTTTCTATGATTTACAAAAATCTACCGATGAGACGATTATTCAAGTCAATACGCTCACGTATCATAATGGTTTTGTTCAACAAGGAGATATAGTGGTCAATATCAATGCTACACCAGTGTATGAGGGAGGTAAGACTAATACATTACGACTTACTACTATTTAAAAATAAAGAAGCAACCCAAATTAGGTTGCTTCTTTTTATTTGTTATTTCGTAGGTTCTAATTCTTGTATTTGGAAATCTGGTGCCTGTGGAGCAAAGTCTGAATTTTGCTTTATGATACCTGTGAGTCTTTGTAGCTCGATTAACAATTCAGGGTCTCCAATTTTAAAAAACTTACGGCCGTATAGTTTTCCATTTTTATCCAATATCAAAATCGTAGGAAGATTAAAGGAATATAAACCAATTTTATAAGCTTCTCTGGAATTAATACCACCATCTAAATAATAATGTTCTCCACTAATACCATTTAGCAAAGATTTACTTGTCTTCTCAAATTGTTGTTTTGTATCATCTACATTGATGAAGGCAAAATTAAGTTTAGATTTAAAGGTATTGTTAATTTCCTTTAATATAGGTGTCATTGTGATAGAAATATTCGGCGTGTATGAAGCGTAGAAGATTACCAAAGTAGGTTTTCCTTTTTCAATCTCATTGAAATTAAAGTTTTTATTACCTTTTAATACATTTAAATTAAGAGAATTACCAGCTTTTTCACCCATTCGTGCAATTTGGAGTTGCTTTAATTCATCTTTCACTTTAGAAGTCGTAAGTCCATCGATGATTTTATGGATTTTATCATAATTTTTCATATTATTGGGTCTCAAATCATACTCCGAAAGGGTATAGGAGAGTAGGTAATCTCTTTCCAATGGACTGATATCTTTCCTTGTTTTCAGAAATTCTAAAAATAACTCCGAAATAACTATTTTGTCATTCCCTTGTTTAAGAAGTTTAGGTTGAGCAAATTTTTGAAAATCATTATTGAGTAATCCCAATTCAAATTGTCTAAACTCGGGAAATTCCGCTACCATTTTATCTCTGTCTTTCAGTATCTCATTTTTCAAATCATTAAAATGCTTAGAAACCTTGAAATTCGGTTGGTTAGTAACCATTTTATGCCCCATTTCATAGATATCTAATAATGACAATAGGAGTACTTTATGTTTCGTATCAATATAATTGATAACTTCTTTATCTGGGTTAAGTTGCTTAGAAAGTCGATTTGAGGTATTGTCTAAATCCTTTTTTATCTTATTAAATTCTACCAAAAAGTTTTTTTCATCTTTCCCTGCGAGGTGTTCTATATTGATTTTATTTTTGTACTCTCTGAAATATTCATCAATTTTATTGATAAAATCATTATTGGCCTTCGTTTTTCCATCTTCACCGAATTTTGCATTCATAGGAAAGCTCTCTGCATCGCCCGACATACTTACCGCATCGCCTTGTTTTAGGTAATAAGTAGCGGTGTTCCCTCCATAAGTCAATAAATAAAGCCCATTTTTAGGAATTTCAAATTCCATTTTAAAATGTCCATTCTTGTCTATCGGAGCATTCACAATAGGCAATGTATTCGCACTTGCCATCTCTATTACTTCCAATCTTTCTAAGGGATTAGCGTTCTTTATACTGCCTTCTATTTCTACCGATTTTGAGCAGGATACTACGGAAATCGCTACCCCCAGCCATACTAAAATTTTATTCATTACTGATATTTTTCTTGCAAAGATAATAATTAATATGATTAATAGTTATCAATGATAGTTTTTTATAAATAATACCAACGAATATTAATAAAAAATCACTAAATTTGCGAAAGATTTAACAAAAAAACTTATGAAAAATTTGCATAATTCAATAAAAAGTTTAGGCTTGGCTTGGCTTGGCTTGGCTTGGCTTACTCTCTCCCCTATGCAGTCTCGTGGTTTGGGGAGAGGGTTCTTTGTGTTTGAGGGGATAGTGTTTAACCCTAAATCCGTGAGAAATGGCTAAAAAGAACGGCAATCTTCATACGGCGAAGCGTGAGAAGAATGATGAGTTTTATACCCAGCTTGCGGATATAGAAAACGAACTGAAACACTATACCGAGCATTTCAGAGGAAAGGTAGTCTATTGCAATTGTGATGACCCAAGGGTGAGCAACTTCTTTCATTATTTTTCTTATAACTTTGAGCGTTTGGGGCTGAAAAAACTCATCACCACTTGCTACAAAAACCAAGAAAGAGATTTGTTTAGCCAAAATGATAGCGAGCACGCCATCTATTTAGAATATAATGGAGATAAAAACGGTGATAATATTCCTAACCCAGAAGAGATAGGCATACACCATCTGAAAGGCGATGGAGATTTCCGAAGCAAGGAAAGTATAGAACTCCTAAAACAAGCTGATATTGTAGTTACCAATCCGCCGTTTTCCCTATTCCGTGAATATATCGCACAGCTTATAGAATATAACAAGAAGTTTATAGTAATTGGGAGTATGAATGCCATTACTTATAAGGAAATTTTCAAGTTAATAAAAGAGAATAAAATTTGGTTGGGAAATAATTCTGTAAAAGAGTTTTTACAACCTAATGGAGTGAAAAAAACTTTTGGAAATATATTATGGTATACCAATTTAGACCATAAGAAACGCCACGAAGAGATTATTTTGTATAAGAAATATAATGAAGAGGAATATCCCAAATATGATAATTATGATGCTATCAATATAGATAAGGTGGCAAACATCCCAGCAGATTATGATGGCTATATGGGAGTACCGATTACTTTTTTAAATAAATATAACCCAGAGCAGTTTGAGATAATAGGAATGTCTGCATCAGCAGGATATAATGAAGATATTGTAGGGTTACCATTTTTAGGAGATAAAGATGCAAGACCTTTAATTTCAGGTAAAAATACTTATGCAAGAATTTTTGTGAAGAGAAAGATGAAATAACCCACCTATTCCTAAACAGAAATTTATTGCTGACAAAGAAAAATGAGCAATTTTGATTTAGGAATTATTTGTCAAGAGAGAAAAGGAAAAAATTTCAGTTTAGGAATGGGGAGAAAATAGAAAAAAGGAGCAAATTCCTAAATAGGAATTCTTCGACAAGAAAGAAAAGTACTTAATTCCTAAATGAGAACACTAAGAAATAAAAAAATCAAATCTATAAATCTATAAAATATGAATAAGCTGAATACATCAGTAAAAGTTACAGAACTTGGAGACACGGCTCTCCGTTTGGTAAAAGCCTTTAAGGCAGTGGCAGCCGTGCAAAATGATGCGTTTTTAACGAAAACTTTTGCCGAAATAGAAAAACAAGCCACAGCAATGACCTCCGCTGTGAAAAGCGACCAAGCCTTATCAAAATTAGAGGAGGCCGATGCCAAAAGAGACCAAGCCATCAGAGTGCTGGATAAACTCCTCAAAGGTTATGAAAATATCCCTTTGGAAAACTTAAAAACTCACGCTAAAAAATTAGCAGAAATCTTCAAAAAATATGGCGTGAAGATAACGGGTGAGAACTATGCTAGTCAATCTACCTTGATTAACTCTCTGTTAGGTGATTTCTCCGCCACAGAGTTGAAGCCCTCCATTGAGGCACTTGCAGGGGTGAAAGAAGCATTGGCAGAGATTCAAACCAAGCAAAATGCTTTTGCAACTCTTCGTTCAGATTACGAGAAAGCACAAGTTTCCCAAAAAGAGAAGAGCAGTGCTACGAGTCTGAGAAAGCCACTTTTAGAGCTTATCAATAAAAAAGCAGTGCCGTATTTAGTAGCGATGAGCATTGCCCAACCAGAATTGTTTAAGAATCTCACCGCCGAAGCATCGGAAATCATCACCAGCACTAACGAAGCCATCAAAGCAAGGTCTAAAAAAGAGAAAAAAGAAAAGAAATGAAAATCCAATTGAAAGAAATCACCGTAAGAGATTTAGTGGAGGGCTACCAAGATTTACAAGAAAATGGAGTGGTAGGCTACGGCGGTCGCTTAGATATTCGTCCTCCTTATCAAAGGGAGTTCGTCTATAAAGATAAGCAGAGAGATGCTGTAATAGATACCCTTACCAAAGATTTTCCGCTGAATGTGATGTATTGGGCAGTGCGAAGCGATGGCGGATATGAGGTGATAGACGGACAGCAGAGAACTATCTCTATCTGCCAGTATGTTACAGGGGAATTTTCTCATAGATTTTCTGACCATCAGATGTATTTTCACAATTTACAAGATGACCAAAAGGAGCAGATACTGAATTATAAACTGATGATTTACCTTTGTGAGGGGGAAGATAGCGAGAAATTAGAGTGGTTTAAGACCATCAACATCGCAGGAGAGAAACTCACCGAACAGGAGTTGAGAAATGCGGTCTTTTCAGGAAGTTGGGTCAGTGATGCCAAGAGATATTTCAGTAAAACCAACTGCCCTGCCTATATGATAGGTGAAAAATATATGTCAGGTTCTCCCATTCGCCAAGATTATTTAGAAACCGTTATCAAATGGATTTCACACAATGAAATAGATAAGTATATGGCGAAAAATCAGCACCTGCCTAATGCTAATGAACTTTGGCTGTATTTCCAAGCGGTGATGAGTTGGGTTCAGGCTACCTTTCCTAAACACCGAAAAAAGGAGATGAAAAGTGTGGATTGGGGGTTCCTTTATAATCAGTTCAAAGACCAGTTTTTTGATAGTGCTAAATTAGAAGAAGAGATAGAAAAGCTAATGCAAGATGAAGATGTAACCAACAAAAAGGGTATTTATGAATATGTTTTGACCAGAAATGAGCGATTTCTAAGCATCAGAGCCTTTACCGATAACCAAAAACGAGAAGCCTACGAACGCCAAAGAGGAATTTGTCCTAAATGTGGTAAAAAATATGAACTTGGCGATATGGAAGCCGACCATATCACCCCATGGCACGAGGGAGGAAAGACCATTCCAGAGAACTGCCAAATGCTTTGTAAGTTAGACAACCGCTTAAAAAGTGGGAAATAAAACATATTCTATAATAATGATATCAGTTAGGATTTAGATTTTAAAAGGAGTGTGAGATTATTAAATTTCGTTAGTTGGTGTTTGATATTAAAGATTTGTTTAAAAATTTTTCTTATTGTATATCAGTTATTTAGTGATTTTTGGTAAATTTTTT
>QWCL01000342.1_pt1 | contig 19234 bp, 20 predicted proteins | sample 1972551 | NCBI WGS metagenome assembly QWCL01 (sample SAMN09866709, study PRJNA288562) | Human oral metagenome isolate term2_saliva, whole genome shotgun sequencing... | isolation source: mouth | host: Homo sapiens | place: USA: California
TTGTAGACTATATCAATTACTACAACAATAAAAGAATTAAAGTCAAACTAAAAGGACTTAGTCCTGTGCAATACAGAACTAAATCCTTTGAATAAATTAGTTGTCTAACTTTTTGGGGTCAGTACAAAGTTCCTTGCCTTTTTATTTTTATTAAAGTATACGACATTGTCGATATAATGGCGAGGGACACAAATGTCTCTTTTTTTACTATCTAAAAACTGATATAGTATTACTAAATCGTTAAGGTGAAAGAAAGTGAAAATAATGATAAAGCAGATTAGACATTTAAAAGGATTGACTCAAAAAGAAATTTATTTGAATTTATGTTCTAGGAGACAATATTCACGAATTGAAAATAATAAGAGTTTACCGTCAATTTTTTTACTGTATAGTTTTGCGTTAAGATTAGGTGTTCCGATGGAAAGTTTAGTTGACCTGAACAAAAATGAAGAAAGATTAGTTAATAATTTAGGTGAATTATGAAAAAGAAATATTTGATAATTTCCCCTCATTTTGATGATGCATTTTTATCTACATTTTCTTTAATTTTCAAACATTTTGAAGATGTATTCATTATTAATGTATTTACCGCTATAGATTATACTTCTCAATTATCTGAACAACAGATTAAATGCCTTGCAGAGGATCTAAATATTTTACCAGAAATGGTAAACTTAAATAGTTTAACTGAATGGATAAAAATAAGGAAGAAAGAAAATTACATAGCATGTAAGAGAATTGGAGTGGAATATGCTAATCTTGGATTTTCTGATTCATTATTTAGATTGAGAAAGGATGAAGAGAAACTAAAAAAAGAGATTTTAGAGAAAATTAAAGAAATAAATTTCGATTACATCATTTTTCCTATTGGAATTGGGAATCATATTGATCACTTGATTTTAAACGAAATATCTAGAGACAAATTTTTTATAAAAAAAGTACTCTATTATTATGATTCCCCTTATTTTGGAAGAGGTAAACAAGATTTTTCAGAGTTTAAGAAATTAGATGAAAATATTTATAATAATAAAATTAAAGTATTGAGTGAGTTTAAATCACAAATTAATTGGTTAAAGAAGGAAACTAATATCATTGAAGTTCTTAAATTTGAGAGGATATTAAATGGAGAATAATCTAAAAGAATATGGGATTTTATTAATCAAACCAGATGGGGTAAAAAAAAAATAATTAATGAAGTTCATGAAATGATTATTAAATATAATTTAGAGATAGTCAAATCAAAAAAAATATTTTTAAATAAAGAATTGGTGAAAAGTTGTTTCAGATTAAGAGAAGGTACGGAAAGATACTTGTCAAGTGGAATATCAATAGTTTTGTTAGTAAGTGGTGAGGACACAAGGTTTAAATTATATAAATTAAAAAATAAAATTAGAAAAAAATATAAATGCACAAATTTATTGAATTTATTACATAGTGCTGATGATGGACTTGAATATGATCGTCAATTTAATGTTTTCTTTCCTAATTTGAATTTATCTAATTTTACAGGTAATGCTAGAATAGGTTTTCTCCCAAAAGAAAATTTTAATTTTATGAATGTAAAAAACATGTCACATTTATATATATTTCTTGACTCTAGTCAATATAAAAATATCTATATTAATAAAGTGGAAACTTCAATATATTATACTCTAAAAAAGAAAATGGAACATGGAAAAGTGTATTCATATCAATTCTATAATTTACAAAATGATATATTATATTGTGATAAAAAGATTCTCTATATCAAAGAAAGTCTTTTTAATAAAAAATACTTTGATCAGGAATTTGATTGGATTTTATATGATTCTAAAATAAGTTTGCACGATTTTTATGATTTACATGATTTTATTGATGCTCGTGATACGGAGGTCAAGTCTATAATTGTAGGTGAGTATTCAGAGAATCTGTATCACTCGTGTATTGGAAAAAATGAGTTAAAGAAAGCTGAGGCAAAAAATGAAAGGTAGAATTGCTTATACCCAAAAGGAGGTTTTTAAACGTTTTATTGATGAATTTGACATCACAGGAAAAAAAATATTGGACATTGGTGGAAAGCTGACAGAAGAATCAATAGAACTTTTAACTTGTAAAAAGTGGGTTTCAATTGATTTGAATAATTCAGATAAAATTATTCAGGGTAGATATGAAGAAAAAAAAGGAGATGCTCGTCTTTTGTGTTTTGAAGATGAAGAGTTTGATTTTATATTTGCCTGTAATAGTTTTGAACATATTCAGAACTTGGAAATTGCTCTAAGTGAGATGTATAGAGTGTTAAAAAAAGGAGGAATTTTGTATTCAAATTTTGGTCCAATTTGGTCAGCACCGGACGGTCATCATTTGGATATTGTAATTGGTGATGTAGACTATAGTTTTTGGAAATCTAAAACTTTAAATCTATTTGAACATCTATATTTGTCTGAAAAAGAATTACAGTTAAAATTGGAACAAAGTTATGAAAAAGAAACAGTTTCAAAAATTATAAAGAGTGTTTTTTATTCAAACTGGATCAACAGATATAGTTTCGAAGACTATATTAGAATTTTTGTGATGTCAAATTTTATTATTGAAGACATTATGACTAATAATTTTATTGATTATTCCTATGATAAGAGTTATTATGTTTCAAAACTTGAAAATTTGGAAGAAGGATACTCTTGTAAAAAAAACATTAGGTGTAGAGATATAGAAGTTATTTTAAGAAAATAGAATGATTCAGCATTCATTAGGAGGTTAACAATGGTTAAAGAGATAAATTATCAATATACAGGGGTTCCAAGGGGGGATTTAGAAGGTTTGTACCCATTCATTTTGCGAAAGGGGAAAGGAGCTTTTGTAGAGGACACAAGTGGGAAAAAATACATAGACTTTACTGCATCAACAGGAAGTATATTACTTGGTTATAGCTTTAATTCAGTTGATGAAGCTGTTATTGAGCATATTAAAAAAAATGGTAATGTTTTTATAACAAAACAATCGGAGCCACGTTTAGAATTAGCAAAAATGCTCTGTGAAATTATCCCCTCAGCAGAATATGTCTCTTTTCATAAGACAGGTTCAGATGCGACTACTGCTGCAGTTCGTATCGCTAAAGCATATAATAAAAAAGAGATTGTTTTGTATTCAGGCTATCACGGTTGGCATGATTGGCAACTAGGAATTTTTGAAGAATATTGTATCAAGGATGATAAGAATATCAATTTTGGTTATAACTTAAATTATCTAGAAGCGTTAATTAAAAAGTTTGAAAACCAAATTTCCAGTATTGTAATTACACCAGATCCCAATTTCTTTCCAGATGAATATATTATCAAAGTTCAACAAATTGCTCAATCTAATGGAATTGTATTTATACTGGATGAAGTAGCCTCGGGTTATAAGTACGAACTTGGAGGATATCAAAAAAGAGTAGGAATTATACCAGATTTGTCGTGTTTTTGCAAAGGTTTAGCAAATGGATATTCTCTTTCTTGTGTTGTAGGAAATAAGAAAATTATGAAAGAAGGACTTTATAATTCACATCTATGGAGTACATTTGATAGTGAACAGATCTCAATGGTTGCAGCAATAAAAACTCAGAAATTTGTCAAAGAGAATAACGTTATATCTAGGATAAATGAGAATGGTAAATACTTCAAAAATTTATTGTCAACTATTTTATTAAAATATAATATTAATTTTAAATTTACAAGAGAAAATAGTATCTTCCATGTAATTTTTGGAAATTCGGACTTATATCAATTATTGGTTGATAGATGTTTAGAGAAAGGATTAATATTACCAAAAGATGATTATTTTCTAATGACGTATTCTCATAGTAAGGGTGTGATTGATAAGGCTGTATGTATTATTGACAAAGTATTAGAAGAAATTGTTTTAATCATTCCCGATTTATCAACAGAAGAGGATTTGATAAAAAATTATAAATTAAAAGTTATATATGAATTGGGTGGTAGTGACGATTATTTAAGCAGGGATTTTGAAAATGCACCATGGAGATTTGATAAAAAATATATCTAAAAATTACAATATTAACATTATAAATGAGTTGTTGCAGGAAGAAACATGGGGTGGAACGATAAAAATTCATTTAATTCTGAGTAATGGAGGTAAACTTTTTTTTAAGGAAAAAGCTAGCAACATAAGTGAAGAAGAGACTAATTTTCGACAATGCATCCAAAATATTATTACTAAGAAATATTCTAACTTACCTAAGTTAATTGAAAATGTAGACGGTAATTATAGTAGTTCTCACCGAGGATTAAAGTATGAGCTTCAAGAATTTATTGATACTACTGCTAATCATGACATACATGATTATAACAATATAGGAGAACTTATAGGAAATCTGCATAATGCTTTACATAGTATAAATAGCAAATTTCGGCCACAAAATGCCAAGAAGTACTACCCTATAAGCCTAGAGGAGTTTTGTGATAACACAGTTAAGTTTATTGATTTAGAGTTGAAAAAGAAGGGAATGTATTTTTACCAATTTTTTCCAAAAAAAGAGTTACAAAAAATTTGGGATCATATTGATCAAAGAATAATTGAGAAACAACTAATTCACGGAGATTTTCATAAGAATAATATTATTTTTAGTACAGAGTCAAAAATAATTGATTTGGATGATTTAAGATATGATATGAAGCTGAGGGATCTTTCATGGTACTTAGGTATCGAATCTTTTATTGAATATAACCAGAAAGGGTATTTAGGTCTTTTAAAAAATAATTTCTCCCAAGAAATATTTGATAAGTTTATTAAAGGTTATAATAGAACTGTTAATCTAGTTCCATGTTGTCAAGAGGATATATTTTTATTATTAACAATCGATATCTTTGCAATCTTTGTGAACTGTACTGGTCTAGATGATTTTAAATATGATGGCAATATTATAGAAGATATGGTACTCTTAAAAGGAATATTTAATTTTTTATGCCAGAAAGGAAATATTAAATGATGAAATTTGGAAAATTTAAAAATTTACAGCATGTATCTACTCATTTACCACAAATAAATATTCCTCGAGCAAAAAAACTGTTAATAAATACATTTCAACAGTTTCTATTAGATAATCCTCCGCTAATAGAAGAGTTAAAAGAGTACTATTTTCAAGTTATAAAAATTGCAAGTCAGCGATCTTATGAAGAATTAGAATTGTTGTCAGATTATCTTTTGTTTGATAAATTCTATCAATGGTGTATTTGTAGGAAGAGCCTATTTTATGAAGTATATAGAGCATTTGAAGGAAAAACAATTATTATTCGCTCAGATTGCTTAGAGGATAAAGAAACTTTTTCAAGTGCAGGTTTGTTTAATTCTGTAGTTGTTACAAATAATTCGTGTGATAGTTTAATAACAAGATATTGTGAACTTATTGAATCATTTTTTAGTCTTAGAACAATATATCAGTTAAATCTTGACAAGACAATATCATTTGAAAATTATATACAGTCAATTGATGTTTTTTTTCAAGAATTTTTAGAAAGTAATGAAGATATTTCTGATCAAGTTTTTCCAGAATTAGACTTAGGTACTATAGATTTAATTTTCGAACAAATAGAGTTATTAGCTGATTTATTTAAAATTCCAATTGATTCGGAGTGGGTATTAGAAACATCAGACAATCTAAAAATATCTATTGTAGGATTTAATTCCAATAATAAAACAGAGTTTAGCTGCGCCTTTGGACTCGGTAAAATTGTAGGGAAGACCTCAGCATATACGACATATTATAGATATAGAGAAAAAAGTGAAATCTTTTTTGATGTCAAAGGTAAGAGTAAGAAGGTTGTTAATGGGGCTAAGTTATTCTTGGTACAGGCTAGAAAATTACATACCTCTCCTGTCTCAAATAAATCACTTATTTCCAATAAAACGGATCAATTTATATCATCTAATTTATTAAGTTATTATGGTGAGACGTATTCGGGTAACCTATTATTATCTTATGATGTAATTACAGCATGGGACTGCTATATAAAAAATTTTGATAATAAGCCAATTGTTGTAGTTTTAGAAGGCAATGGATTTGAACATGAGATTTTAAGATTTAGAGAATCAGGAGTTTCTGTTTATAAAGTATCAATCGAAAAATACGTTTTTTTACAACGAAATAGTAAAGTGAAATACTATGTAAGTGATCATGTTCTCAAAAATTTAATTTTTACAGAATATTTTCCTCAATACAAATGCACTACTGAAGACGATAAGGTAAATGGTAAATTATTTATACCAAGCTTAGAAAAAAAGGTTCATGAGGGAAATTTCTCAGTAATAGATAGGGTATTTAGAGACTTCCTGGATTTAAATCCCGATAATAGTGGGGCATTGCAAAATTTTTTAGAGAATATTCCAAGTTCAGTTAGGTGGAAAGAGAGCTTGGTATCTTTAGATACTAACTATGACTTAGATTTATATAAAACTATAAATGAATTTCTTTTGGCAGATGATTGTGTAAGTATTCTTTTTGAATATAAACAATACTTACTGAAGCATAGGGTAAATGAATCTTTTTATTATTATCAAGAAAAAATATCAGACGATATTTTAGAAATGATTGCTAGAGATTATTGTTACTTTAACTTAGATAAAAATCAAGTCAAAAATTTAAAGTTGAAGCAAGTCCAATCATTTTATGAGGAAGACGTCAATGGATTAAACAATATTGATAATAGATTAAAATATATTGAACTGATTCAAAAAGTTAAATACACTGACTTTTTTAAAAAAAGAGTGACTAATAAAAAATATAAGTTTTTAGAATTAGTTGTAAATATCGAAAGTGGTCTTTTTTATGATGAAAAATTAGTTCCATATTTACTGATGAATTATTTTATATACGATGAAAAAGATATTGAGATATTCCTTATGTTACAAAACTACGGTTTATTAGATACTGATATGCTAAAGGAAGTACCCGCTGATATTTCTGATTTTAAAAATTTTATAAATTTAAAATCTACATTTGACTATGTGTATAAGATGATAGAAAAAGCGAAGGATGTTGGTCAGAGTATCTCATCAGAGTTTGTTTACCAAAATTGTCGAGAGTTACTTTCGCTATATAAGAAAGTCAAGAAAACTAATAATAATATTTATTTAAGGATATTTAGTGAAGAATATCAGAAAAACATTGAATTGTGTGATTTATATGCAAAACAAATCGCAAAAGAATTTGTTGATGATATTGGAGAATATAAGAAATATAGAACAGAATTATTAAAATGGTTTAGTTTTAGTAAATATTTTGTAGAATTGATAGATACAAAATATAGAGAAAATTATTTAAATTATTGTTCACAAAGTTTTACTTATTTAAAGACAACACGCAATACTAGTATGGTAATTGGCTATGGATATGACAACGTGTGGTATAACGAAATAAAAAAAGAAGATAAAAGTCAAACAAATTTACATAAACTTCATAATATCATTCATCAAATTCAATTAAAAGCTGTTAATGAAATAGATAATAGTATAACTGGAAAAAGAATTAATCAACAAATTCCTATTCTAGGATTTTTTAGAAATTTTAAATGTTATTTATCGAGAAACTATTTAAAAATCTTTTTTGATTTGACAATTCATAAATCTGAAATAGTTTATTCTCAAAATTATCTATCAATTGAATATACAGAAGCTCCACGTGGAAAAGAAAAAGGACATGATAAAGAACATATTGCTAGATTACATGTACTTGATAAGTTACTAACCTTGTTAGCTAAGCATCTGGAACTTCCATATTTTTCTGAAATTAAGTACTCATTGACCAACTATAGATTGATAGCCAAGGTTGAATTTGAAAATAGCATGTTAGAATCATTAAAAAATCAATTGCTATCTGACTTAATTTTATTAATTAATCTGACATTTGATTTTTCCAAAGTTGATAATAACAAAGTTTTTAGTTTTATCTCGAAAATTGACTATACTTTGTTAAGAGAGCTTCTTGATTCTACAATAGAAATTATGAACAATGCAGAAAATATAAATTATGAAAAATTAAGCAAATTATTTACAATAATTTCCCAAGATGAGAATATCTTTGAAAATCTTCAAAACTCTAAAAGAAAGAAGAAAATTTTGTTGAATATTATCAAGTAGATTGAAAAGAAACTATTGTAGACGAAGGAGGAATATGAAGTGAAGATAGCACGCCTAACACCACATTTTTATTTTAGCGAACAAAATCATCGAAGTATTGATACAAGGTATGATTCTATGGGAGGGATGCAGATACAATTATCTTACCTTAAGGATTTATTCAATAAAGATATACATCAAGATATTTTCACACTCTGGAATCCAAATATAGCATCTTCTAATTTAAGACCAAACAGGTGGACAAAGATAATTCCCGTAAATTGTCATCTTTTGCCTTTTAAATCTAGATACAGAGGTACAATTTTACTAAATGAATTTTGGGCTTTCTTTACTATTCTTCATTTATTAAAACAAAGAGAGAAGTATGATCTTTTCCATATTCATTGCAGTGGTGTAACTGTTATGTTTATAATGGGAACATTTTTAAAAAATTTTTTTAAAGTACCAATTATATATACGATTCATTGTAGTAGAAATTTCACATATAAAAACATGACCTTGCTTGATAAATTATTTTCTTCAATGCATAAGAAAATAGAAATTTTAGCAATAAAAAATTCATTTCGAACAATTGTGTTGACTGAAGAAATGAAAACAAAATATCTTGAACTTATTAATGATTCTCAAAAAATAACTGTAATTCCAGACTGTATTGAACTTGATAAGTTTCAATCACTTTCATCTAGTCCTGAAATATTATTTAAAAGATATTGTTTAGATTATTCAAGAATACAGGAAAAGAAAATTATTCTATATGTTGGTAGAATTGCAGAAGAAAAAGGGTGGAAAAAAATGATTTCAATTGCTGAAAAGATATCCAAAGAATATTTAATTCTTATCTGTGGTTCAGGAAATCAAATTGAAGAAATGAAATCATTGATTTTGGAGAAAAAGTTATCAGAAAAGGTTTATTATACTGGATACATTAGACACTCGGATGTTGGTGGTTTTATGAAAATAGCAGATTTCTTAATTGTGCCATCCTATCATGAAGAATTTGGTGGAATATGTCTTGAGGCATTTGCTTCAAAATTATTTACAATCGCCAATAAAGTAGGGGGATTATCTTATAACATTGAGGATGGAATAACAGGACGATTGGTACAAGATAATAAGACTGATACTTATGTAGAAATTATTGAAAACTATTCAAATTATTTAGAGAAAGAAAAAATTATAGATAATGCTTTTAAAAAAGTGAAACTATTCTCGAAAGATAGAGTTGTAAAACAATATGAAGAAATTTATCACCTAGCATTGTTATAAAATTCTCGGATACTAAATACGATAATATACAGAATGTCAAGAAAAAGATAGGAGAGAAAAATGAAAGATTTAAATTTTAATATAGAAGATTTACACATTCCCTGTACGTTATTAGAAACGGATGAGTTGATAAATTCAATTAATAATATTACTGACAGAAAATTATACTTTCTTTGTGATCAGGAATTAGTAAATCTTCCAGTCTTTAAAAAGATTATTTCCAAAGTCATTAATATAGAGGCGATTTACTTTATTTGTGCAACTGAAACAAATAAAACATTAAATACTATTTCTGAAATAAGTGAGTTTTTTATTGAAAAAGGTATTGATAGAAAATCACTTTTATTAGTTATAGGTGGAGGAACAGTTGGAAATATAGGTGGAATGGTGGCTTCACTTCTATTTAGAGGAATAGATTTTATCCATATCCCTACAACTTTCTTAGCCATGTCGGATTCAGTATTTTCTTTAAAACAAGCTGTAAATACTAAATTTGGAAAAAATCAACTAGGGCTATTTGCAGTTCCCCAAAAAATCTTGATGAATTATGAATTTATTGATAAACAAGATAAGGTAGTTGTAGATGGATTATATGAGCTTGTTAAGAATATATTGATTATATCACCAGAATATTACGCCGATTTAAAAGATACCTTAACTTCAAAAGTATTTGATAGAGATAAATTTTATCTGTTGCTAGAAATGTGTAGATACTCTAAAGAAAAAGTGATGTCGGGAGATAAGTTCGAAAAAAATAGAGCACTTGTATTGGAATATGGTCATACTATCGGTCATGCAATTGAGACTTTTTCAAAGGGAGAAATTAGCCATGGAAATGCTGTAGGGATTGGTATGAGGATTGCTGCGGAAGTTTCATACGAATTAGGCTTCTTAAGTGAGGATATTAAAAATAAGCATAATGACTTAATAAATTCTATTGGAAATCTTGAACATACATTTTCAAATGAAGACATTGATAGTATAGTGGACATTATGAAAAAAGATAACAAAAAGGGCTACTTAAATACTAAAAGTGACACCATAGACTTAGTATTAATAGAAAATCTTGGAAAGCCCTTGTTTACAGAAAATATCCCATTATTTCCAGTTCGAATCAATTTAATTAGAAAAGTTCTTACAAAGTTACTTTTAGTCAAAAAGGGGGAAATATGATTAAAAAGTCTCACAGGTGGCCTGAGTGGCCCCAGCCCAATAAAAAACATGGTCAAAAATTGAAAGAAGTCCTTAATTCGAACAGATGGTCAATTTCAGGTTACGAAAATAATCAAGAATTACAACAGATTGAGTTTCAAAAAAAGTTTAATATTAAGTTAGGGTGCGATAATAGTATTCTCTGTACTAATGGAACCTCAGCTTTGACGATTGCACTTGAATCATTAAATTTAAAACCGAATTCAGAAATTATTGTACCGTTATTAACTTGGATGGCAACCCCAATATCTGTATTAGAAGCGGGTTTAAAGCCAATTTTTGTAGATATTAATCCGAATACATTATGTATAGATGAAGATTTAATCGAAGAAAGTATAACAGAGAATACAAGGGCTATTTTGATTGTACATCTTTACGGATTCATAGCCAATATTGATAAAATTTTAAGTTTATGTAAAAAATATCATTTAGTTCTGATTGAAGATTGTGCCCACGTACATTTTGCTGAATGGAAAGGACGTTGTGTAGGACAATTTGGAGACTTTGGGGCTTTTAGTATGCAACAAGGAAAAGTTTTAACTTCAGGAGAAGGTGGGGCACTAGCATACAAAAATAAGTATAAAGATGTTGTTTCCTGCTTAGTAAGAAACTCAAGGACTTACAGTAATAAATCTAATTATTTCGATATGAACTTAATCAGTAATGGGGAGATTATGGGAACTAATAGATGTATTTCGGAATTTCAAGCAGCAATATTAAATGTTGAAATAGATGAGTTTGATAAATACAATACACAGAGAAATGATTGCGTAGAATATATCAGAGAAAAATTGAATGGAAATGCTTCTCTTCAGTTGTTAGATAGACAGAAAAATGTAACAAATACAGTATATTATGGACTACCTATAGTATTGAAAAAAGAAGCAAATATAGAAAAAGTCATAGAATTTGCTCAAGAAAATTTAAAAATGGGTAGCTTTCAGTTACATCGTATGTATGAACCTTTAGATAGGAATCCATTATATTGTCCGGAAAAAACGTTAAAATATAATCAAGATAAGCTTCGAACAAATGGCTTAAGCCAAGCCCAAAGAATGTATAATAAGATATTAGTCTTACACCATTCGATCCTTTTAAGTAATGAGGAACTGATTGATGAATTGCTGTATATTTTGGAAAATGGGGTAAAAAAGTTTGAAATATGACTTCTGTATAATTGGTGGAGGCGCATCTGGTTCAATAGTGAGTAATGTTTTAGCAAAAGAAGGATTTAAGGTTGCTCTAATCGAAAGAGGTAGTGTATATAATGCTGGCTTAGAATTATCTGATATGCTTAAGGAATATCCAGAAACTCTTACTAATGGAAAGAAGGGGGGGTATGGATGGACTGCCTCATGTCTAGGCGGGGGGACAATTTTTTATGGTGGCGTATCACTTAGGTTTAGAAAAGAAGATTTTAAAATTAGTGATTATATCGGGAAACAAAATTTGGAAACTGATTGGCCACTTACTTATGATTCTTTAAAGGAATATTATGAAATGCTTGAGAGTATTTTAAAAATTACTGGACAAGATGATAGCACGGAGTTAGTTTACATAAACGATGATATTTCAGAAATTGAGAAGATTCCTTTTAGTCAGCAATTAGATTATTTATTGAAGAGAGCAAAAATGAAATTAGAATTCAAAAAGACTCCTTTAGCAATTAATTATAGTGCTGCTTCTGCATGTAGTTTGCCAAGGATTGATAGTATTTCGTCTAGCGAGGGGATTCGTTATGATGCTTATCATACGTTTATAAAACCTGTTTTAAATTTAATTGATTTATACGATAATACAAGAGTTTTAAAATTATATGAGTCTAATAAAAATATTACTAGTGTACTTTGTAAAGATTTGAATTCAAGAAAAGAATTTATAATTCAAAGCAAAATATTTGTCTTGGCTGCTAACGGTATTCAATCCCCAGCAATTATGTTGAATTCAAAAAGTAAAAATAATCCACTTGGAATTGGGAACAATAAAGGTTTAGTTGGAAAAGGGCTTTCTTTTAAAGCTAGTAGGCTTATTAGAGGGGAAATTCAAAATTTTAATAAAAAATCATTCTGTGAACAATACTCTACGGGATATTCAACTGATTTCTATTTTCATGATTTGTTTCACAATAAGTTGGGTGGGTTAATTTTAGAAGCAAATCCCTGGGAAACAATGGATTCGGACAATTATATACAATTAGAATGTTTAATTGGAGATATGCCACTTCTGAGTAACTATATTCAACTGACTGATAACATGGATAACGAAGGTTTTCCTATTATTGATATGATATACAGATTAAACGATATAGATAAGGTTAGACTTGAAACACTATCTAAAATCGTAAAATCCTATTTGGAATCAGCTGGAATTCAAAATATTAAATATATCGATACTGACTTTGAAAAGGGAAGTTCTCATATTCATGGCACTTGTAGAATGGGGAAAGGTCCAGAAAATTCTGTGGTTGATAAAAATTGCAAGGTACATGATATATCTAATTTATATATTGTTGATGGTTCTGTTATCCCCTATGCTAGTGGAATTAATCCAACATTAACAATTCAGGCTAATTCTCTTAGAGTAGCGACTTATTTGGCTAAGAAATATAAAAAAGATTTGATTTAGAAAACATATTAGTAAAACGATTATTTTTATTTATACTGACCTTGAAGAGGGTCATTAAAAACTACTAATTTTAAATGAAGGAGGATGACATATGAAAAAATATGAAGCACCACAAGCAGTGCAAATTGAATTGCCTGCAGCTTTGTCACTAGAACTTATGATCTAGTTTTAAATAGGTTTAAGATGCAATTTAAAATTGCATCTTAAACTATTTTGGAGGAAGAACAATTGTACATTAGGAAAATTATGAAAGAGATAAATCTTTCTAAGTTACATGATACATTTCCTATATACTCAACGGATATTATATATTTAAGTGGTTCACTGATTGATGGGGAAATTAACAAGTATTCGACAGGTATGGGAAATAAAAAATCAGATTTAGATTTATTTGTTGTTAGGGACAGTGATTTATTTAAAAATACACCGTGTATCTATGAGCAAACGTTCAGAAAAACGGATTTTATTAGTCTTGACTCTTGGGAAGTAGATATTGAGATATATGATAAAAATTTTATTGAAAAATTAAAAAAACATTTATCTCTAATAAGACTTAATGATAATCTTCGAGTAGACAATATTATGAAGTTATCAAATGAAATTTCAGAAGCAACGATAACCTCTTTTTTTAATCGTTTATACAACTCAATTTGTATTCAAAACGAGAAAGATTATCAAGATTTGATTACGCAGCTTGATATAGAATCTTGGATAAATTTAAAAAAAGTTTCTATTGTTAATAATATCGAAAATATATATTCAGATATAATTGGAAATATTGATGAAGAAAATTATGAAGTTGCCCTTTTATGTGCGAGACAGGCGTTCATGTTGTTAGTACAATATGTTGTGTTTTCGATAGGTGATTTTATTGATCGAGAAAAGTGGATTCCAATTAAAATAAAAAATATTGTTAAATATCATTCAGAGTACAGTGATTTAATAAAAGTTTACAATTTATTATTTTTTTCAGATTTAAATGATAACAAAATGAAGAAAAACATTTCTGAATATACCATTAGATATATTCAAGGAAAAATTGAGGAAGAGTCAATGAGGGAGTTACTATGAATCTGAACCAGTATAAAAAAAAGCTTGATACTAGGGTTAGAAAATTAAATAACAATTATTATTTATTGGGACAAAAGAAGTCCTATTCAGTAAATTATTTGGGAGCAGTAGTACTTAAATATATTGGTTCTGATATTGATGTTCTTGATTTGGCGAAAAAAATATCAAATTTTTATAAATTGGATAATACATTTGAAATAAAAATGGATATCATTAATTTTATTAAATTTTTACTTGATGAAGGATTAATCAATCGAAATGACTAGAGAAAGAAAATATTATGATCTCAGAAATAATGTAATATTAATTTCAGTTATAGTTTCTATATTGCTAGGTAGAATGGTCAAAGATTTTAATTTCCCATTAACATGGGTTTTAAATTTATTAATTTTAGGAAACGTAAGACGTTTAAAAAGTTCTCAGTTCATTCAATTCATTATTAGAATCACATTTTATTTTCTTCACTTGGCTATATTCTCACTTTTATTGAGTTCTAAGTATTTGAAATTGGAAATACAAGTTAATTACTTATCTCTAATAATTTTATCACTTACAATTTTGATTTATATATATATAAATTTTAGAATGTTTTTATTCACATTATCTGATAACTATATTGCAACGCTTCCTGTAAAGTACTCAAAAATTCATATTATTCTATTAATTTATAGTTATATAGGAGCGGCAATATGTGAGGAATTATATTTTAGAATGACAATTATTAATTTTTTTACAGAGTTAGGTATATATTCAATTTTTATATCAGCTATATATTTTTTTCTATTTCATTACACAGTTGAATGGGGGGATCAATTTAAAATAAGAGACTCAATATTACAATTGCTAATGGGAGCTGTTTTTGCATTAATATACTACCTTTCAAGAGATATAAAACTAGTGATTTTTGGACATTTATTATATAATATACCACACATATATATAATGTTAAAATTATATCATAGAGATTATATCAACCCAAATCATTATCAAGAATTACTGATTAAGGATGATTTTGATGATTTATTAATTTAATAAATGCAAGGAGTGAAAATGAGCCTGATTAATGTCATTAATTTAAAAAGAAATTTTGAAGTATTCGATAAGAAAAAAAAATCAGTTGAAACTCTGAAAGGTGTCACTTTTTCAATAGAAAGAGGGGAAATTTTTGGTTTACTCGGACCGAATGGTGCTGGTAAATCAACTACTATAAAAATTCTTTCAACGATGCTACTTCCGACATCAGGAAAGGTAGAGATATCAGGATATGATATTTACAAAGAAGAGCAACAGATTCGTGAAAAAATTAATTTTATTTTTGGAGGAGAGCGAAGTCTTTATTTTAGACTGTCTGCTGAGGATAATTTGTTTTATTTTGCGGATTTGTATAAGATTCCTCGAAAGAAACAATTAGAGATAGTACCAAGTCTTCTCGAATTGGTAGGTTTAGGAGATGTTGCGAATCGAAGAGTTGAAACATTTTCGAAAGGTATGAAGCAGCGACTCCAAATTGCTAGGGCATTGTTAAATGATCCTGAAATTATTTTTTTAGATGAACCTAGTATTGGTTTGGATCCAGTAGGTGCCCTAGAATTGAGAAATATTATAAAAGATTTAGCCCAAAGAGGTAAAACAATTCTTTTAACAACACATTATATGGCAGAAGCTGAAGAACTCTGTGATCGAATTGCAATTATCAATCATGGAGAGATAGTAACATGTGGAACGATTGAAGAGATTGCTACGCTACTTTCGGATGACGAGAAATCTGAGATTTTGAAAGAAAAGCTGAATAGAGAGAAAATGATAGCTGTTACTCTTGAGGATATTTACTTGAAATTAGTGAGGTAGGTGCTGGTATGAAAGTTATAATTTCTAGTGCTATCGTGCATATGAGACAGGCTGTAGCTAGAAGTATGTTTCGCTATTGTTTGTTTCTGAATCCTTTTTGCAATGCCATTCTTTTGGGCATGATGTATAGTGATAAGTCTAGTCATGAATTTACTCTTTATGCAATTTTAGGAACTTCTTTGTCATCATTTTGGACAATTATCTGTTTTTCGTCTGCTACTGATATTAGTAGAGAGAAATATTTAGGAACTTTATCAGTTCTATTTACATCACCGTCAGGATTTAAAAAAATTATTTTGGGCAAATTGCTAGGGAATAGTCTATGGGGATTATTTGCTTTTCTATTAAATATATGTTTTGTAGCATTGTTGTTTCAGCGTTCTTTAGCTTTTGAAAATTTGGGATTGTTACTTATTTTGGTTTTTTTAGCCGTTTTAACTTTTGTGAGTATAGGTTTATTAATGTGCTCTGCATTCACATTGTCTCGAAATGCACAGTTACTGATGAATATGATTGAGTATCCCTTTCTTCTATTAACAGGAATGATATTTCCAGTAGAAATACTATCCAAGTATATCAACTGGCTTTCATACTTATTGTCACCAACTTGGATAATGAAAGGATTCAAATTAGCAGTGTTTGGTGGTAATTTTAGTGATATTGTTTATGTCATTGTTATTATATGTGTTTTGACGAGTTTCAATTTTATAATTGCTTATCTAACATTTACCAAAATTGAAACTAAAGCTAGGATAGATGCAACATTGGAGGTATATTGATGGAGAGTACTTTACGCTTTTGTCGAAGAATCATTTATTCATATAAGCAAACCTCAATTATATCTGATTGGAAGACTTACTTAATGTTTGATCTGATTCCTCCAGTATCACAAACTCTATTTTTTTCCTTAATTGCAAGTTATATCTATGGCCCTGAATATATTCGGAAATGGATGATAGGAAATACATTATTAATTGCCTCTTTCAATTCACTGTTTGGTGTAGGATCTCAATTAGTTATTGAAAAATATCATGGGACTCTTAGTTTGCTCATCGCTTCAAAAACAAAATTGAAGTCAGTACTCTTATCTAGCGCTATTGGATCGATGGCTATGAGTATCATTTCTGTAATTCTAGGATTGATTGCTATTAGCTTATTTTTAAACATTAGTTGGACGAATGATTTAATTTACTCATTTAGCATAGTGCTGTTACTTTCAACCTTTGTATCAGTAAGTTTTGGATATATTTTTTCTTGCTTTGTTTTGATAACAAGTGAGACAAACTTGGTGTTAAATTTAATTAGTCGAATACTACTCATTTTTACTGGGGCTAACTTCCCTATAAGTAAATTACCATATATTTTACAGTGGTTCTCTAATGTCTTGCCATTAAAAAGGTCTATCAAGATTGCCCAGGGTTTAATTGAAGGAAAATCAATTTCAGGTTATTATAACCTTATTTTTGAAGAATTAATATTAAGTTTTCTATTCATAGTGATAGCTTCTATTTTATTGCAAGTTATGGAAAGAAAGTCACGTACTACTGGAAAGTTAGAGTTTATTTAGTAATGAATAATCATTTTATTAGGGAGTTAATTGATGATTGAACAAGAATATAAAATTCTTTTTAGATTATGAACAGTATTATAAGTTAATAAAAATGCTTCCTTTCTCTGAGAAGCGAATACAAAAAAATTATTACTTACTACGATACTAGTGATTTTTATTTTCAGATAGAGGCTTTACGATTAGAATTAGGATCATTGACGGACTATTACCAAAATTGCAAATTAAACAGTCACTAGGAAGTGAGCAATATGGTACAAAGTACAACAAAGAATATGAAAAGATTATAAAATAATATCAGGGTTTGGACTGGGGATAGGAAGCAGTGTTATTAACGGTGCGCTGGATCAAATTTATAAAACTAAATATAGACATGTGGCTAAACACCTTGGTTTGTTTCCTTTTCCACAAAATGCCAATGGAGAGAAATCGTTAAAAGAACGTTGGACCGAGAACCGTGAACAAATGATTAGTGAGTCAGGGGTGTGTATATTTTTATTTGGTAACAAGCTAGTTGATGGTAAGGTAGAACTTGCTTCAGGCATGATGGAGGAATTTCAAATAGCTAAAGAAAAAGGAAAGATAATCATTCTGATTGCCTTTACTGGATTTGCTGCAAAAGAAATTTTTGATGAGATGAAACAATCAGGAGAATATAGTTATTTAGATAATTACTGGGAAACTTTGGAGACTGAAAAGGATTTCACTAAAGTTTTTTCTATGATTGATAAAATTGTCAATGAGGTACGATAATGGCAACCAAAATATTTATTTCGTTCCGTTTTAGTGATGGAAAAGAGATTAAAGATGAACTAGTTGATTTATTTGATGAATCTACTGAGGTAATTAATAGATCAGAAGATGTTGATAGAAGTCAAAACTAAGGTATTCTTTAGAGGATAGAAAAAATAACAGAACAAATGGTGTGATAGCTGTTTATACTGATGAAGCTAAAGATAAGGTACTAGATGATAGTACTCATTATTGTCAACATTGTCAGCAGACTAAGTCGTGTAGGTCTTTGAAATATTTTGATAATTTAGCTAGAAAGAACATGCTAAATATTAAGTCGGCTTATAAGAAAAATCCATGTAATGATTTTTATGATGATGAGCACGATTCTTATATTTCTTTAGTAAGCTTGAGCGATTTCAAAGAAGATTATAGCCAATATATACAGAATGCCAAAGACAAAAGAGAACGATTAGATGAGTTCAATATAGCTAAGAGGATGTAATAAACAATCCTTGTAGATAATTCTGCTATTGAGATAAGTTCAACTTTTTAAGAGCCGAAAGGCTCTTTTTTCATCCTCTCATTCTCCTGTGATAACTTTTCCAAATTCCCTCTGATATACTTTTTTCAACTTTAAAAAATCCAACTAAGATTTTTCTCTGGGGGTTTGGGGGCGAAGCCACCAAGTTATCTTATCGTTGACTGTCAAAACTGGAAGGTTTTGGTCGGTTGGCGATATGATTTTTGGGATATTGTGGACACAATATCTGAGCTCGCAAAGACCGAACAAGAAGCAAGTGA
>QWCL01000489.1_pt1 | contig 19073 bp, 12 predicted proteins | sample 1972551 | NCBI WGS metagenome assembly QWCL01 (sample SAMN09866709, study PRJNA288562) | Human oral metagenome isolate term2_saliva, whole genome shotgun sequencing... | isolation source: mouth | host: Homo sapiens | place: USA: California
GAAAACAACACGTCATTTTGTAGAAAACAAGCCGTCGTTTTGTGAAAGTATTATGCACTTTCGAACAGACAAAATCGATTATTTAGTGGTTTTGCGCTGAGAACAATTGAATTTCTTATGATTCCCCCCGTGACCACTTGCAAGAAAAAGACCTATTCACCCTCGTCTTCGTGGCAAAAATGGCTTATATCTTTGGCTAAGCACCTTATCAACACGTTGATTTGTACCGATGTTTCAACACGAACAGAAGTCGGGGTAACTCATGTTACGTTTTTCTGCCAATGCACTTTGTATCTTTGCAGCAACATAAACTAACATAGACATAACTTATGGACCCTAAAATGTTTTGCTTTCAGTGCCAAGAAACGGCACACAACACAGGTTGCTTAATCAAGGGTGTTTGTGGTAAAGAAGCCTCAACCGCTCGCTTGCAAGACCTCCTTCTCTTTGTAGTTCGCGGAATTAGTGTGGCAGAAACGCTGCTTCGTCAACGTGGTGAAACTATTCCTGCCGAGGTGTATCACTTCAACACAGATGCTTTGTTCTGTACCATCACCAATGCTAACTTTGACGATGACAGCATTGCTGCACGTGTGGAGCGCGGTCTCTCTTTGCGTGATGAACTTGTAGCTCGTTTGCAACAACTCAAGATGGAATTGCCCAACACTGACGCGCTCACTTGGAGCGATGTGCGTGATAACTTCGATGCAAAGGCAGCAGAAGTGGGAGTTTTGGCTGAGACTGATGCAGACAAACGCTCTCTCACAGAATTGATTATTTATGGTCTTAAAGGAATGGCGGCTTATGTGGAGCACGCCGAACGTCTTGGCTATGAAGATCTCACCATCAATCACTTCACTTGCGACGCTTTGGCTGCGCTCACCGTGGGAAATCTTGATGTAGCTGCACTCATCGACCTCACCTTGCGCACGGGCGAATATGGCGTGAAGGCTATGGATATACTCGACCGTGCTAACACAGGTACTTACGGCCATCCCGAAGTGACAGAGGTGTCCATCGATGTGCAAAATCGTCCTGGTATCTTGATCAGTGGTCATGACCTCAAAGATTTGGAGCAATTGCTCGAACAGTCCGAAGGACAGGGTGTAGATATCTACACGCATGGCGAGATGCTTCCAGCGCACTACTATCCAGCTTTCAAGAAATACAAGCACTTTGTGGGCAACTACGGAAATGCGTGGTGGCAACAACGTGCAGAGTTCACGGCTTTCAATGGTCCGATTCTCTTCACCACAAACTGCATCGTACCTCCGCTTCCCAATGCCACCTACAAGGACAAGGTGTTCACCACTAATGCAACGGCTTTCCCAGGATGGAAACACATTGTGGCTGATGCAGACGGCCGTAAGGATTTCTCTGAAATCATAGCCTTGGCAAAGACTTGTCCTGCTCCGCAACGCCTCGAAACAGGTAAAATCGTTGGCGGTTTTGGTCACAACCAAGTGTTTGCACTTGCCGACAAGGTGGTGGAAGCTGTGAAAAGCGGCGCCATCAAGAAGTTTGTGGTGATGAGCGGTTGCGATGGACGTCAAGCTGGTCGCGACTATTATGGTGATTTTGCGAAGGCTCTCCCACAAGACACGGTGATTTTGACTTCTGGTTGTGCAAAATATCGCTACAATAAATTGGCGTTGGGCGACATCAACGGCATTCCACGTGTGCTTGATGCTGGTCAGTGCAATGATAGTTATTCACTCGCACTCATTGCGTTGAAGTTGAAGGATATCTTCGGACTTGAAAGCGTGAACGATTTGCCCATTGCCTACAACATTGCTTGGTATGAACAAAAGGCGATTATTGTATTGCTCGCGTTGTTGTATCTTGGTGTGAAGAACATCCACGTGGGTCCCACGCTTCCTGCTTTCCTTTCTCCCAATGTGGCGAAAGTGTTGGTAGAGAACTTCGGCATTGCTGGCATCACTGATGTTGAAAATGATATGAAGATTTTTGGCATCGAACCCAACAGTCAAGCCTGCTGATAAGTTGCTATTTTAGACTAAGCACTACAAACGAAGCCGTGTCATCACCAAAATGGTTATGACACGGCTTTTACTTTGGCTTTGCACAACTGTTTGGGGAGGAGAATATCTGCCCCCTAAAAAGGTTGTGAGTATAGGGAAATCAACTTAGGCTTGTCCGGTGAGAATTTTGCGGATTTCGTGTAGGCGGTTGAGAGCTTCCATAGGCGTGAGGTTGTTGATGTCGAGATGGAGTATCTCATCGCGCACGGCTGTGAGCACAGGGTCGTCGAGTTGGAAAAACGACAATTGGGTGTTGGGCGGTGCCACGTGCAATCCATCTGTCGGTGTTTCGGCAGGGGCAGAGACATTCTCGCGGTCGTTGGCGCGATTGGCTTCGAGTTGCTGGAGGATGGCTTCGGCTCTGCGCACGATGTTGCCAGGCATACCGGCTAAGCGTGCCACGTGGATACCGAACGAGTGTTCGCTACCACCGCGCGCAAGTTTGCGGAGGAAGACGATGCGATGATCCACTTCGCGCACCGACACGTTGTAGTTTTTGATGCGTGCAAAGCGATTTTCCATTTCGTTCAGTTCGTGGTAGTGCGTGGCGAAGAGGGTGCGCGCATGAGCGGTGGGATTTTCGTGGATGTGTTCTACGATGCTCCACGCGATGGAGATGCCGTCATAGGTGGAAGTACCGCGACCGAGTTCGTCAAAAAGAACGAGAGAACGGTTGGTGAGATTGTTCATAATGTTGGCCGCTTCGCTCATTTCCACCATAAATGTACTTTCTCCCACGGAGATGTTGTCGGAAGCCCCCACGCGAGTGAAGATTTTGTCTACCAAACCCACGCGTGCGCTGTCGGCAGGAACAAAAGACCCCATCTGCGCAAGGAGAGTAATCAGAGCTGTTTGGCGCAAAAGGGCACTCTTACCTGCCATGTTGGGACCGGTGACGATGACAATTTGCTGACTATCGGTGTCGAGCTGGATGTCGTTGGCAATGTATTCTTCCCCCACGGGCATTAAGGTTTCGATCACGGGATGTCGGCCGGCTTTGATGTCCAGTGCTGTGGTGTCGTCCACAATGGGGCGCACATATTTTTGCGCTTTTGCCAATTGCGCGAGAGAGTGGTAGCAGTCTAAGTCGGCAAGGGCTTGAGCATTGCGTTGCAAGGCAACGATACAGGCCGCGGCGGCTTCGACCAACTGACCGTAAAGGCGCGTCTCGAGGATGAGAATCTTGTCTTCCGCACCGAGGATTTTCTCCTCATATTCTTTGAGTTCTTGCGTGATGTAGCGTTCGGCATTGACCAGCGTCTGTTTGCGAATCCACTCTTCTGGGACAAACTCTTTGTAGGTATTGCGCACCTCCATGTAGTAGCCAAAGACGTTGTTAAATCCTATCTTCAAACTTTGGATACCGGTACGTGCTATTTCGCGCTCTTGGATTTGAAGGAGATAGTCTTTGCCCGAGGTTTGGATGTTGCGCAGTTCATCGAGTTGTGCGTCCACTCCTTCGTTGATGACTCCGCCTTTGTTGAGCAAGAGCGGAGGGTCGAGTCGGAGTTCGCGTTCGATGCGCTGACGCAGTTCAGGTTCTAATTGTGTGCCAATGGCGCGGATGCTTTCTTGTGGCGAAGTGGAACACACGTTTTTAAGCACCATCACCGTTTCGAGAGCAGCGCGGAGTTGTTGCATTTCGCGCGGATTGATACGTCCGGTGGCTACTTTAGAAACGATGCGTTCGAGGTCGCCCACTTTACTGAGCTCCATTTCGCAAAGTTCGCGGAATTCAGGGTGGCGGAAGAATTGTTCCACACTATCTAGGCGCGTGTTGATGTCATTGACCGAACGGAGGGGGAAGAGCACCCATCGACGCAGTTGGCGCGCTCCCATAGGGGTGAGTGTGCGGTCGAGCACTTGCAGGAGCGAACGTCCATCGCCGTGGTTGGTGCTCACCAATTCGAGATTGCGGATGGTAAATTTATCTAGGCGGACGAAGCGTTCTTCTTCGATGCGTGTGATGCGCGTGATGTGGTCGGTGTGGTGGTGTTGCGTTTGATCGAGATAGGTCAAAATGGCTCCAGCAGCAGTGATGGCCGCGTGGAGATGGTCGATGCCGAAGCCTTTGAGGTTTTTGACATCAAAGTGTTTCAACACCTTGTTGCGCGCAGAAACATCGGCAAAAGCCCAGTCATCGAGTTCAAAAACAAAGTATTTTCCAGCGAAGAGATTGTCGAATTTCCCCTTCAATCCACGTTCCACCAGGATTTCTTTGGGCGAAAATCCCGCGAGAAGTTTGTCGATATATTCCACATCTCCTTCGGCTACAAGATATTCTCCGGTGGAAATATCCAACAAAGACAGTCCCACATCGGTTGAGCCGAAGTGTATGGCAGCTAGGAAGTTGTTTTCTTTGCTGGCCAGTACGTTGTCTCCCAATGCCACACCAGGGGTGACCAACTCCGTAATACCGCGTTTGACAAGCTTCTTGGTGAGTTTCGGGTCTTCAAGTTGGTCACAAATGGCAACGCGGTGTCCTGCACGGATGAGGCGCGGAAGATAGTTGTCGAGCGCGTGGTGGGGAAAACCGGCCATGGCAATAGAACCCGAGGAACCTTTTTGGTTGCGTTTGGTGAGGGTGATGCCGAGGATTTGCGAAGCCACCACCGCATCATCACTATACGTTTCGTAGAAGTCGCCACAACGGAAGAGGAGAATCGCGTCGGGATTCGTCGCCTTCATGTCGTGAAATTGCTTCATCATGGGGGTGAGTGCTTCTTGCGCCATAAATATATCGTTGTTTACAAAGATTTTTTGCCTTGTTGTGATTGTTGGAGTGGAGCAAAGTTACAAAAAATCAGTGGTTTGAGCAAATGTATGATGAGAGGGAAGAGTGTTGCGTGCTGGCTGCGGGTATTGTCAGAATTTCAATTCCAGATAAAGGAATATGCTAATGTCTTACCCAATCTCGTAGACAATGATATGGGGAACCTCAGAAGCTATGGATATCATACGACAGATAGAGCAAAAGTCGAGTATTTACCGATTCACTTAACCTCATCCCGAATTCGCATCAGAACATATTGACCACACGTTGGAGAGATTGGATGAAAGCATCCACCTCCTCACGCGTGTTGTAAAGTCCAAAGGAGATGCGCGCCATACTTTCCACCCCACAACGCGCCATCAGCGGTTGAGCGCAATGATGCCCCGTTCGAATGGCGACGCCTAAACGATCGAGAAGCGTGCCTAAATCCATCGGATGAATCGCACCCACATTGAAGGAAACTACAGACGTTTTCGCAGCAGCTGTGCCGAAAAACGTCATACCCTCGACTTCCTCCATACGCTGCATAGCATATCGCGTCAAATCCTCCTCGTGCGCTGCAATTTTGTCCAAACCTATCGATTGAATATAATCCAGCGCGGTAGCTAAAGCGTGCGTACCCACGTAGTCCGGAGTACCCGCTTCAAATTTATAGGGAAGACGTTCGAAAGTGGTGTGTTCAAAACTCACGCGCGCTATCATTTCTCCACCACCTTGATAAGGGGGAAGCTGTTCCAAGAGAGATTCCTTGCCATAAAGCACCCCAATCCCCGTAGGACCATAGATTTTGTGACCACTAAAAACCATAAAATCGCAGTCCAGTTGCTGCACATCAACCGCAAAGTGTGGAACACTCTGTGCGCCATCAAGCAACACTTTTGCCCCATGTTCGTGCGCAATGCGAATGATGTCGTGTGCAGGGTTGATAGTTCCCAACACATTGCTTACATGACAGATGCTCACCAATTTCGTTTTATTGGTGAAGAGAGCACGATAAGCCTCGATGTCCAATTCTCCAGCATCGTTCATAGGCACCACCTTAATGACGATACCTTTACGGTCACGCAGCAGTTGCCAAGGCACAATGTTAGAATGGTGTTCCATAACAGATAGAATCACCTCATCCCCTTCTTGCAAAAAAGCTTCTCCAAATGAAAAAGCCACGAGGTTGATGCTTTCAGTAGTGCCACGTGTGAAAATGATTTCGCTCGTGCTTCGCGCATTGATGAACTTGCGCACAGTTTCGCGCGCCGCCTCGTGCAATTCAGTCGCTTGTTGCGACAAATAGTGAATGCCACGATGCACATTAGCATTGACTTCCGCATATTCGCGCGCAATAGCATCGATGACGCACTGCGGTTTCTGCGTGGTAGCGGCATTGTCGAAATAAACAAGAGGATGCTTGTAAATCTCTCGGGAAAGTATCGGAAAATCTTGACGATAGGAGTTCATAGAAGTGGGAAATGGCAAGTGGGAAATGAAAAACCAGAACAAAGCCTAGGTTGGTTATCAACAACCGATTTGGCATAAAAAACTTCCGCACCGCAGCGGCTCTACCCGATAGCGGTGCGGAATACTTTGTTGACGATAAGAGGATGAAATTACACAGCAAATCTATGCTAAATCCACACCAAGCGTTGAGATTTGCGCGTCAATCTCCTCTTTCGCGTTATGAGTGGCAATCTTGACAATGGTGCAATTCACCGCGGAAACGAAGTTCCACCAGATGCGACAAACGCTCACGGAGCGCCTCAATAGGAATGCGTTGAAGCACATCGTTCACAAACGCGTGTTGCAACAACAATTTAGCTTCCGTCAGAGGAATACCGCGCTGACGCAAATAGAGCAAAGCCGTCTCATCGAGTTTACCAATCGTAGCTCCGTGGTTACAGCGCACATCGTCAGCATAAATTTCAAGCATCGGAAGCGCGTGCGCGTGCGCCGTAGGAGAAAGGCAAATGTTAGCACTGTTTTGTTGAGAAAGCGTCTTTTGCGCATCAGGACGCACCATCACTTTACCAGCAAAAACAGCAGTACTTTCCCCATCTAGCACATATTTGTACATCATGTCTGACGTACAATTTTCTGCCACGTGGTCCACAAGCAGCGTGTTGTCCACGTGTTGTTTGCCATCAGTGATAGCCATACCGCCTGTTTGACAATCCGCTCCCTCTCCCAGCAATCGAGCGTTGGTCATTGTGCGAGAGAAACCAGTGTGGAGTGCTAAATTATTGAGTGAGAATCGGCTCTCTTTTTGTTGTTCTACGTAGATGTTGGTGAATCGGCTATGACCTTCGCGTGTTTCTTCAAGGTTGTAAATCGCCACCGCTGCACGTTCATCGAGATAAACCTCAGTGACCTGAGTGGAAAGGCTATCTTTCAATCCCTTCGCGTGTTCGCAAATCAGAATCTCTCCGAAACTATCGGCTTCTGCCACTACGAGGAGGCGGCGATTAGCCATAATAGGTTGCTTGGACTGGGTGTGAAACACAATTTGGAGTGCCTTATCAAGCTTAGCCCCTGCAGCAAGATGCACCAAAATGCCATCTTGCACCAGCAAGGTGTTAAGCAACGTCACCGTGTCATATTCCGTGCGCTCCACGTTTTTGTGTGCGTTGGCAGGTTCTTGTTGCGCAGCTTTGTGATAATATTTTTCGAGAAGTTCCGGACATTGTGCAGCCGCTTGAGCAAAACTCAATACCGTCACCCCTTCGGGCAAAGTTTCTTCGTCAGAAAGCGGCACCACCACATCGTTCACCACATACATAGCATAAGTGGGAAGATCCGACACACTGCATTTGCAGAGTTGATGAACTTGTGCGCCTCCGAGAAGACGTTTGAGGTTGATGCCAAAGTCGGGTGCAAAAGCCGCATCAGCATTCGTATATTTGTAACGCTCCACCTTAGTGTTGGGGAGCTGACGACCTTGCAAGAGTTGCGCCACTTCTTCACGACGTGCATTGAGCGCAGCACAACTATGTTGATCGATGAGCGCACGCGCATCGCGATAAAGGTCGAGATATTGTTGTAGACTGGACATAAGTTGAGAAGAATTAGTTGAGGTGTGAAGCAAAATACATATAGTAATTAGGCATCAGCACAAAACGTTGAGGGATTCAACAACGAATGTGTCGTTGAAAAGCGAGGGGGCACAAACTTATTGACCTCCCCTTCCGTCAGCGTCATTTATTGTGCCAATTCTTCTTTAATCCAGTCAAAGCCACGTTTTTCAATTTCGTAGCCGAGTGCCGCATCACCCTCTTTCACCACTTGACCATTCACCAGCACGTGCACAAAGTCAGGCTTCAAGTAATCAAGCATACGTTGATAGTGGGTAATCACCAGTGCAGACGTTTCTGCAGTGCGCAGTTGGTTGAAACCTTCTGCCACAATGCGGAGAGCATCCACGTCAAGACCAGAGTCTGTTTCGTCCAAGATGGAGAACTTTGGTTCGAGCACTGCCATTTGGAAAATCTCATTGCGCTTGCGTTCACCGCCAGAGAAACCTTCATTGACACCACGGCTCATGAAGTGAGCATCAAGGCCAACGAGTTTGCGCTTTTCGCGAAGCAATTTGAGGAAGTCAGAAGCCGAAAGCGGTTCTTGACCAAAGTATTCGCGCTTAGCATTGATGGCTGCACGCATAAAGTTGGTCATCGACACACCAGGGATTTCAATCGGTGCTTGGAATGACATGAAGATACCTTCGTGGCTGCGATCCTCGGGTTCGAGTTCGAGGAGGTTCTTACCATTGAAAATGATTTCTCCTTCCGTCACTTCAAACTTGGGATTTCCCACCAGCACATTGGAAAGTGTAGACTTACCAGAACCGTTAGGCCCCATAAGCACGTGAACTTCGCCATCGCGGATGGTGAGATTGATGCCGCGAAGAATTTCTCGGCCTTCTACTTCTGCGTGAAGATTGCGTATTTCGAGCATAATGTTGTAAAGCTGTTTAGTTTTTTCAGAAAGAAAACGGCTGTTGATGTTCCACCAACCTCTGTTTTCTTCCTTGTCACTCCCAAGGGGTAGCCCCTCGCAGAGCAACAGATGATATAGTTGTGTTGTGTTTAGTTACTTATACATATATTCCCCCCAACAGCGGCTGCGCACTAATATGCGTGCCAAAAACTGCGGAGCTGCAAGTCGAAAGTCAGCATCGAACCTGCAGGAATGGATTGCGTTGTGGTGTTGCCATATCCGCCTTTTGCTGGAATGAACACACGCCAGCGGTCGCCAAGGTGCATTTGTTGCAAGGCAGTGGAAAATCCCACGACTGTGGTTGATACGGCCAATTTTGATGCGGTGTTGAACATCGTGTTGAACACATCATTTTCCGAGGAAGACGGTCCTGTATAGTCAAAGATTTTTCCCTTCGGCTCTTCCGCCGTAGGCATCAAGCGACCGATGTAGTCGACGCGCACCGTGTCGGTAAAGAGAGGACGTGCTGACTTGAGTGTCGAGTCTAGCGGTTTCGTTTCCTTCGAAAGACGACTCAACACGCGCACCACCACACTGTCTTTTGACGTGGGATTGCCCCCCTTGCCCAGCGTGTAGTTGCCATAGACGCGCCAAGGAGTGTGCTCCTCCCATTTTTCGCCATATTGCGCGCGAGCTTTGGCTATTTCTGTACGTGCCACACGGAGCGTGTCAGCGAAAGCCGCCGTGTTGCGCACCGTCCAATTGTCATAAACTGGGTTGGAATTGTCTTCACTCGTGCAAGCAGCAGCCAACAAGCCACAGCTCACCAAGAGAAGCATACAACAAGCGCGTAGAGTTTGGGTGAAAAATCCCACTAAACTTCGTTTCGAGAGATGAGAAGCCAACATATAGATGGAAGTAAATCTTTGACAAATAGAGTAGCACCCACCCTGTCGGCATCGGCAGGGTGGGAACGACGATAGATTACTTAAGTTTTTTGAGCAAAGAAGTGATAGACACTTTGTCTTCGATCAAAGCACGGAGGTCTTCAATCTTCACACGTTCTTGCTTCATAGTGTCGCGTTCACGAATCGTCACGCAACCATCATTGAGGGTTTCGTGGTCAACGGTGATGCAGAAAGGCGTACCGATGGCATCGTGACGGCGATAACGTTTGCCGATAGAGTCTTTCTCTTCGTATGCACACTTGAAGTGGAAACGCAAATCGTTCATAATCTCGTGCGCCTTTTCGGGAAGACCATCTTTCTTCACCAAGGGGAAGATGGCCAATTTCACGGGAGAAAGTGCAGCAGGCAAACGAAGCACCACGCGGCTGTCGCCACCCTCCAATTGTTCTTCCTCGTAGGCGTGGCTCAACACGCTCAAGAACATACGGTCCACACCGATAGAAGTTTCGATGACATAAGGAGTGTAGCTTTCGCCCAATTCAGGATCGAAGTATTCAATCTTCTTACCGCTAAATTTAGCGTGCTGCGAGAGGTCGAAGTTGGTGCGAGAGTGAATACCTTCCACTTCTTTGAATCCGAAAGGCATCTTAAACTCAACGTCACTGGCTGCGTTGGCATAGTGAGCGAGTTTTTCGTGGTCGTGGAAACGATAGTTTTCTGCGCCAAAGCCGAGTGCTTGGTGCCAAGCCATACGTGTTTCCTTCCACTTGCTGAACCACTCCAATTCTGTGCCAGGCTTCACGAAGAACTGCATCTCCATTTGTTCAAATTCGCGCATACGGAAAATGAACTGGCGCGCAACGATTTCGTTGCGGAAAGCCTTACCGATTTGTGCAATACCAAAAGGAATCTTCATACGACCCGTCTTTTGCACATTGAGGTAGTTCACGAAGATACCTTGTGCAGTTTCCGGACGGAGGTAGATGGTTGAAGCCCCTTCTGAAGTAGAGCCCATTTCCGTCTTAAACATCAAGTTGAATTGGCGCACTTCCGTCCAGTTGCGAGTACCGCTGATGGGACAAGCAATCTCTTCGTCCAAGATGATTTGGCGCAATTCTTCGAGGTTTGCATCGTTGAGTGCCACTGCAAAGCGTTCGTGCAAAGCATCGCGCTTAGCAGCGATTTCTAGCACACGACCGTTGGTGGTGCGGAATTCCTCTTCGTTGAAAGCTTCTTTGAAACGCTTACGACCCTTTGCCACTTCCTTTTCGATTTTCTCGTCATATTTGGCAATTTGGTCTTCGATGAGCACGTCAGCGCGGTAGCGTTTCTTAGAATCCTTGTTGTCAATCAAAGGGTCATTAAACGCGTCTACGTGACCTGAGGCCTTCCAGATGGTGGGGTGCATAAAGATGGCAGAATCGATGCCCACGATGTTCTCGTTGAGCAAAGTCATAGCCTGCCACCAGTATTGTTTGATATTATTTTTGAGTTCAACGCCGAGTTGACCGTAGTCATAGACTGCGCCCAATCCGTCATAGATTTCACTTGAAGGAAATACGAAACCATATTCCTTGCAGTGAGAAACTATCTTCTTAAAAACGTCTTCTTGTGCCATTGGTTGTGATTATCATTTGACTATTTGGTGCAAAGATAATGATTTTCTTTGAAATGCCCCATTTTCTGCACGTTTTTCAGTGCCTTATCGTTTCTAAACGTACCATAGAGAGTGGATGCTGAGTGTGCTATGAAATTTAGAATCCCAATTCTCCACAAAACTATCCTTTCTTTCTCTTCAAATGACGGCTTGTTTTAGTAAAAACGACGTGTTGTTTTAGTGAAAACGACGTGTTGTTTTGGTGAAAACATCGTGTTGTTTTGAGGAAAACGACGTATTGTTTTCAATGAAAGGTAGAGAGCGCGAAAACACCTATCTGCGAAACAGAAATCGGGAACATTGCATTCGAATTGTGAAAACATCTATAACACCCTTCTCTCGCGCGCACGCGTATACGCGCATCACAGTAGTTTTTGCATTTTTGCTGTCACAAGTGTCACAGGACTATTTGCAATACGCTATAAATCAGATTTCTACGGCATTTTTCGACAGATTTTAACAACTATGGGATTCAAAGGCGGAAAACACACCGATAACGGGAGTCAAAAGTCATTTTTATCTCTCTTCCGCCCTCCAAAAATTGTTTGATTTTTCCCTCAAAATTTCCCCTTGTGTGACACTTGTGACAGCAAAAAATCAACATCGCTGTTGGAAGGCGCGCGCATACGCGCGTACGTGAAACAGAAAAACACGACGAGCCAATATTTTGTCACCTGTACCAAACAAAATAGAGATATAGAAAAATATTTTGTCGCTTTTTTCTAGATTTTTCCCTCTTTGGGGACATATCGCCCCATATACAGATAGGGGGACGGAAACAAAAAGCAAAGGGAGAAAAAGGTTCATCCGACATTTGGAGTGATGGCGTTGAAAAAAGCGAAAACTGCCGAACATTTTGCATATTTGAATTACCACCAACAAATGTACAGTTATGAACAGCGGTTTTCTATATCAAGCCTAGGGATTGTATCAACACAATTGACTGCGTGAGGATTGCCCCATCACTCCAAATGTCGGATGAACCCAATCTAAAACCTTTAATAAAATAAAGGAGGGCCGTATCCAAATGATTTGAACACGAACCCTCTCGTTTGTCGAAGTGCGTATCGTCCTAGAAACGATAAGTTCCTGAGAGCGTTACGATGCGCCCATTACCTCTTACATATTCAGCATCACGAGCAATAAGCTGAGACTGAACAGTGTAATAGTTATTGTTGAATAGGTTCTCAACACCTATGCCGTAAGTCATCTTACCTAGGTTAAATCCTGCGTTGAGATTTACGAGTGTTACAGGCTCTACTTTTCCTTCGCCTTCGTCGTAAGTGCGTACCCCATTCTTGCCAGCTTTCATCTCAAAGCGGTCTCTACTACCTGTGTTGATGAGGTGCATACGTAAGAATGTATTCTTGGTTGGACGATAGGTTAGAGAGGCTGTGAGCTTAGCAGGAGGGATAGATAGCCCACTCATATAGTGGTTCCAAGAACCATTCTCTTGCTTTTGTCCCTCAAACCAAGTAAAGGCTGTTCCTAATTGGAGCTTTTTACTGAGCGTAGCATTAGCACTGAGTTCAAACCCGTATACCTTCTGAGGAGAGCGGTCTACAACCCAAAATCCATTGCGAGAAATAAGGTCGCTTCCGAGAGCAGCATAAGTGTAGAAGGCAGCTCCTTGCAGTTCGAGTTCTGTATTTTCGCCTATGAAGTTCTTAAAGTTTGAATAGAAACCCGCTTCATAGTTCTGTGTGCGCACAGGTTCAGTCTCAATGTTGTTGAGTGCATCAGAGGTCTTGGCATCACGTACGGCACCACGTCCCAAATCGTAGATGGCGAAGCCTTCTGAATAAGCAATGAAGGGTTGGAATGCCTTGTATCTATTGTAAGATAAGCCTACATTGAAGCTCAAATTGTTGTACAGAAGGTCTTTACCAGTAACGCGTATGGGAGCATCGGTAGACTTATTCACAAGAACGTTATAAGTAGGAACCTTTACAGTAATGTGGTCATATCTCAATCCTCCCTTGAAGTTAAAGTCATTGGCGAACGAAATTTTAGATTGAAGGAATACGGCAGGGTTATAAGCCGTCATCTCAGGAACCCAATAGCGACCGTCTACAAGAGGTTGGCTTGTGCGGTCAATAGTAAAGTCTACTCCATAAAGGAATTGAGATGCAATATTTTCGCTGAGAGGTATGCGAGAGAGGAACTGAGAGCGAAAACCCACTTGGTCAGAAACGATTGTAGCCTGTCCGCTCTTTCCTTCCCAACGAGAATTTTTCTGAGGGTTAACAGTGCGATAGTCATAGACCACCTTGAGACTACGAGCTTGAAGAGAGGCTTCAAAGTTCGTGTACTTGAAAATATCTCTACTTGTTAGCTTAAGGTATGTATTATGATTGTAGGCAACACCTTCAGGAATAGCTTCTTTAGGTTGCTCGCCACGTACACCGATGCGAGGACTTTCAAGGTACTTACCTCCCGAAGCGATGAGCAAGCTATTCTGTTGTGACTTGTATAGATTATACATTAGCTCAAGGCTAGTCTTTTCGCTGAAAGAGTAACCAAGCTTGACAAGGGCATTGTGCGCACGTGTATCTCCTAGGCCTTGTCTTGGCGATAGGTATTGTCCGTCGGCATCTACGCTACTACCGGTCTGCGTGAGAGATCCATTAACGAGGTAAGTGAACTTGCCTAAGTTGCCGTAAAGTTGCTGATTAACTCTGTAGCCGTGGGTGTTGGGCGTGTTGTTGCTCAGGGTATGGTCAGAGACTGCTAGGTATGTTTCACCTCCGAAAGATTTGTGTGCAGCGTTCTTCTTCGTTACAATGTTGATGATACCGCCATTAGCACCATTACCATAAACGGCTGTTGCACCCTTGATGATTTCGACACGCTCTACAGCGGCTGGGTCTATTGATCTAAGATCACGACTTGACAGTCTGAGCGGTGTAGACTGGGGAATACCATCGATAAGTACAAGTACACTTCTACCTCGTAGGGTATTTGTACGTTCGTTTACAACGTTACTCGCAGGAGCAGCACCGGGAACGAGATACCCAATGATAGAGGGCATATCCGGGAGGAAACGACTAATGTCTTGCAGTTCCTTTGATGTAATAATGTTGATACTTGTAGCGGAGTTCTGCTTGACTTCAGGAATACGAGTCGCTACGACAACAATCTCGGACAGATTGTCTTTTTTGTCCTCTTGACCACTAGCCAACATAGGGCAAAGTAGTGTTAGTCCGAGGACAAGCACTTGCTTTTTCATCATTTATTAATTAGGAAGTTTTGGGGGTTGAGAGTAATACCACTACAAAGGCTATCTTTAAGTCGGTAATCCGTCTTTAACCTGAGTAATGTGGCACAAAGATAGTAATCTTAATTCCGCAACACTATTATAAATTAAACTATTAAGTATCTGAGCTACAAAAAGTTCTTGAACAAGTCAAGCGGCAGAGCCGAGCGGCTCAGACTTTTGCCACATCGGATTTTCATTTATCTTAGTGTTGCAAAAAAATAAGAGAATCCGTCGATAGACACGGCGAAGATACAAATTAAATCTAAAAGATTCACTCCTTTTGAGGGATTATTTTCAATTATGGAGCAATTTAATTCCACTATTTGGTCAAGAATGGTTTTAGGGATGAAAGATACTTTGAGCTGAGATTATATGCCCTGTACGATTGCCGAATCACTCCAAATGTCGGATGCCCCCAAAAAAGGCATCTACTGAACAACGGAAGCGCGCAACACCACCCTACTCTCGGGGCCCATATTGAACAAGAGGTCAACGATGCTGAGGTTGGGCAAGAATCCGTGTTTGGCAGCAAAAACTTGATAATAGTGTTGCGGAGAAAACGAGGTGTCGAAACTAAAATCAATCTTGGGGCGGATGGTTTCACGAAAATCTTGACATCTCAACGGAGCGGATAAAACCTCCTCACTTCCTTCGCGCTGAAACGCGAGAGTAGAGGCGGATTGGAAAGTGCGAGCAGACTCGGATTGGAGAGTATGAGCAACTGCGGACTGCAAACTTGCACTGGGATTGAGCAAACAGCCTTGTTCGTCTACCGCGAGATAGTCTTCTTGATTGACCACAATGGTGGGGTGCAAATCGAGCAATCGCAAGACCAAACGTTGCAAATCGGCATTGAAATCCACGAGTTTTTCGTAGGGCGTTTGATAGATGGCTGCGAAATCATCGGCATAGAACTCAAAGAAAGGAGTGCGGTCGTAGGCCGAAACAAGGGCATTCCAGTGGAGTTGTCGCCAACGATTACTGTCGATAATGCGCATAGCCTTTGTGGGTGTCTTGTGGTCGCCACCTAAATCTTTGCACCCCTGCACCGGAATGGTGAGTGCCTGCACCCCATCGGCAGTGGCAATGAGACAACGATTGCGAAAAGTTTGTTTCACATAGTGCTCTGCACGCTCTTCCACCACGCAAGGAGCAGCAAGGAGTTTGGTGTAGTAGTGCACGGGGGCAAGATAGGCAGAAGTGAGAAGGGGAATCATAATTTCCGATAAATACAAACAAATTGGGATGCACCGTTGTGTGTAGTGCATCCCCAATTTTAGAACTAGTGTGTGAATTTGCGAGAAAATCTACATAATAAGCCATCTCACACAAAGATGAAGAAAGAAGACACACACGCTGCGCACCTTATTTGATGTTGCCCACCCATTTGAAGGTGCGTCCCCAACGGATTTTACCCTCAAAGAGTCCATAGTCGGGATCCAAAGAGAGCCACACCATCAAGGGTTTACCCACAATGTGGTCTTCGGGCACAAAACCCCAGAAGCGAGAGTCGGCAGAGAGGTCGCGGTTGTCACCCATCATCCAATAATAGTCCATTTTGAACGTATATTCGTGGGCTTCTTTGCCGTTGATGAAGATTTTATCGCCCTTCACTTGGAGTTTGTTGCCTTCGTAAACGGCAATGCAACGCTCATACAAGGGGAGTTTGCTCAAATCGAGTGGCACAGTGGCACCTTTGCGAGGTATCCAAATGGGACCATAGTCGGAAGTGGTCCACTTCTTCGCCATGTTGAGAGGGAAGAGCCAGTGGTTCCAACTGGGTTCTTTGCCTTCGACAATAGCCACTTCGGGGTGCTTTTGGAAATAGTTGTAGAGCTGATTGGTGAGCGGCATACTCACAATTTGTCCTTCGCCTGCGCGAGAAAGGTCTTCGCGCGTCACCCCATTTTCTTTGAGGAAATCGATGCTAGGAGCTTTTTTGAAACGCACGTTGTAGACCAACTGCATATGCTCGGGACGCGCTTGTTTTTTGCCATTGACGTAAATGTCATTGTGCTTAATCTCGAGCGTCTGACCGGCAACGGCAACGCAACGCTTGACATAGTTTTCGCGACGATCGACAGGGCGCGCAATGATTTCTCCAGTCTCAGCACTTTCTTTCAATATCTGCTTACCGATGCTGTAGATTTTGGCAAAGGCTGCACGCTGATCTTGCGGAGAAAGCGAATCACTAGGCTCGTTGATGCCAAGGGCTTGCGCACCAGTGGAATAAACCAATCCGTAATAGTCTTGATTGGCAAAGTTAGTGGCCACGGTGTCGCCCGAAGGATAGTTGAATACGACAATATCGCCGGGTTGCACGTGTCCAAAACCTGCAACTCTGCGGTATTCCCATTGTGGCCACTCGATGTAGCTTTTTCCACCTCCCAACCAAGCAGGCAGATTGTGCTGCGTGAGGGGCATGGTGAGGGGAGTTTGCGGAATGCGCGGGCCATAGCTCAACTTAGACACGAGGAGATAATCGCCCGTGAGGAGTGTTTTTTCCAAAGAAGAAGAGGGAATGACAAAGTTTTGAAAGAAGTATTGGTTGATGAAATAGATGGCTACGAGTGCAAAAACAATGGCATCGACCCAACTCATCACAGTTCGCACAATGGGGTCGGGACTGTCGCGCCACCATCCCCAATTGATTTTTCGGGTGATGTAGAGGTCGAAGATGAAGGGCAGAACGAGAAGTCCCCACCAAGAACCGACCCAAAGGAGGAAAAGGAGATAGAGCGCGGTGATGACTCCGAAGAAGGTCCATTGTCGGCGCGTAGCAGTAGGCAGTTTGAACATAAATCGAGGATTTATCGGAAATCAGTCATTAGTGGATAGAGAGATTTCGGGGAATATTGAGCAGTTTATTTACCGCTTATGAGAGCAGGAGTTGCGCACCTGTAAGCGTCAGAAATTGAAGAGGTCGTCGGCCGTGAGCCAACCTTGGTGCTTGCTCACATATTCAGCCGCCAACACAGCTCCAAGGGCAAAACCTTGACGCGAATGTGCATCGTGGGTGATGGTGATGGAGTCGGCTGGGGAATCGTAGCAGATACTGTGGATACCAGGCACTTCGTCGCGACGGATGGCATCGATGCGGAGTTGCTCGGGAGCGTTGTGGGTGCTTCCCGTCACACTGCCGTCAGCTTCGTGCACTTGGCCTTTCGTCCAAGAAGATTTACGGTCTAGACGTTCCACCATTTGTTCGGCAAGGGTGATGGCCGTGCCAGAAGGTGCATCCAGTTTGTGAACGTGGTGCGTTTCGGTCATCGTAACATCATAGTCCGAGAAGCGGTTCATAATAGTGGCCAAATACTTATTGACAGCACTAAAGATGGCCACCCCAAGGGAGAAATTGGAAGCCCAGAGGAGCGTTTTTCCTTCTTGAGCGCAAGCCGTTTTGAGGGCTTCTTCGTGCTCAGTGATCCATCCTGTGCTACCGCTCACCACTTTCACACCTTGTTCCCACGCTTTTTGGAGATTGCCGTAGGCCGCAGTGGGATTGGTAAATTCGATGGCAACTTCTGCCGAACGAAAAGCATCGCTGTCAAAGTCTTCCACATTGTTTACATCAATAATCGATACAATTTCGTGGCCACGCTCTTTGGCGATGTCCTCAATCATATGGCCCATTTTGCCATATCCAATGAGTGCTATCTTCATATTATTGTTGAATTATCTGCTTATTTACAATAGATTTAGGGACAAAAATACGGCTTTCTGCCGACTGTCGCAAATGTTTCTACGTTTTTACAACGAATATCTAGGTAAAAATCTCTTGCAACACCTCCCAACTCTTCAATTCGGGCAAAGCGGGGATGTGCAAACGATAGTAGGTGAGGATGAGTTCTAAGATGCGATTGCGCTGCGTTCGACTCAATTGGAACAGATGCATCGTGGAAAAATTCATTCGAAGGAGTTGAGCGAAGGCTTTGGCTTCAGCGTCACATATATAATACGCGTGCGCAGGCGCGCGAGAAATGAATTCCGCAGCCATAAGATCGAAATAAGGCTGTTCCACCTCGGTTGTATTGGGAGAAATGCCTAAGAATTGTGCCAAACGCATGAGAAAAAGGAGATGGAAATTGGCGTAGCCGTCTTTTGACGTATCTAACCACGTGAGGCTGTGCACCACATAGTCAAAGAAAAGCGCGCCAGACTGTTCTTGTCGGCAGACTTGCAACAAGAATTCTGCGAGAAAGAGGGTGATGGCCGCCTTGACGGGCGAGGTGTGGAGCGTTTGCCACGGTTGTGCCACGCGTGCAGCCAGCGGACGAATCAATTGGGCGCGTGGTTTTTCCTCCCATTGCACTTCGAGAAGTGCCATCGGTTGGAAAATGGTGTGTCGCACTTTGGCTCGCGAAGAGTGAGAAATGCGCACCACCAATGCAATTTTGCCATAATTTTTCGCCAAACCTTCAACAATTATCTGGTCGTCGCCATATTTTAGTGCGTGAAAAATGAGAATTTCGTCGTGAATGGTCATATATTTCTTCATCAAGTGCTCAAAAAG
>QWCL01001017.1_pt1 | contig 18945 bp, 16 predicted proteins | sample 1972551 | NCBI WGS metagenome assembly QWCL01 (sample SAMN09866709, study PRJNA288562) | Human oral metagenome isolate term2_saliva, whole genome shotgun sequencing... | isolation source: mouth | host: Homo sapiens | place: USA: California
GCAGAGAAAAAAGAAATCGTCTTCGGTACAACCGTCGGCGACTTCGGCGATATGGTAAAAGACCAAATCCAACCGGCTTTGGAGAAAAAAGGCTATAAAGTCAAACTGATCGAATTCACCGACTATGTGCGCCCCAACCTTGCTTTGGCTGAAGGCGAGTTGGACATCAACATCTTCCAACACAAACCTTATCTGGACAACTTCAAAAAAGAACACAAACTCGACATCACTGAGGCCTTCCAAGTACCGACTGCACCTTTGGGCCTGTACCCTGGCAAACTGAAATCTTTGGACGAAGTGAAAGACGGCGTCAGCGTTTCTGCACCTAATGACCCATCTAACTTTGCCCGTGCATTGGTTATGTTGAACGAATTGGGCTGGATTAAACTGAAAGCCGACGTTGATCCACTGACTGCTTCTAAAAACGATATTGCCGAAAATCCAAAAAACATCCAAATCGTAGAACTTGAAGCCGCCCAACTGCCACGCAGCCGTGCCGACGTTGACTTTGCCATCGTTAACGGCAACTACGCCATGAGCAGCGGCATGAAACTGACCGAAGCCCTGTTCCAAGAGCCAAGCTTCGCCTACGTTAACTGGTCTGCCGTCCGTACTGCCGACAAAGACAGCCAATGGCTGAAAGATGTAACCGAAGCCTACAACTCTGACGAGTTCAAGGCCTACTCACAAAAACGCTTTGCCGGTTACAAATATCCTGCTGCATGGGGTGAAAACGCAGCTACAGGTGCTCAAGCTGAAGCTGCTTCTACTGCTTCTGCAACCAAATAAGTAACTTTTTGAAAAAAGGCCGTCTGAACATTCAGACGGCCTTTTTCTATTGATTATCTCTTCTCAAAGCTCAAAACAAGTTTTTTGATTAACGCCAAATACTTACGTAATTCCCTTTTTAAAACCAAATCAATATGTTGTAAAAAAGTTCAATAAGAAATCATGTTTTTATTCAATATAATCAATACCTAAATGAATTATTCTACTTTTTTATAATATTCACTAGTAATGTTCCGCTTATCCTGATATTATACCGCTCATCTAAAGACATCCGGTTATCTGCATTACAGGCCGTTCATCTGAATTGCTTCAAACCACTTTGTCGGATTTTCCCATATATGTTGTGTTTCTCCGTATCGAAGGGGTTTGAGCGGTCGAAATACCGTTTTGCTTAGATATTAAAGCTTCGTGCTTTGAAATGAGTGAATTTTTGTTTTAAGTGTCGTAATCTCTTGCTAATTACTCCCAGCTGCAAGAGTTTCAGGGCACCAGCCAAACCTGTGCCTTTTTAACTTGGGCCGCTGCTCGGATGGCCGCTTCATCCATAATAGAAAATGCGGTAGAAAAAGCATCGGCAACTGCCGCACTTTCCGCCATAACGCTCATGCTTTTATAGCGCGGCTGGCTTCCGCCTGTGCGCGGGTCAAACAGATGGGTAAATTTGCCTGCCTCGTCCATTACCGTGCCATAGCCGCCCGATGTGGCAAACGCTTGATTTTTCATGGCAACGGTGGTCAGGATTTGGTCTTCTTGGTCAGGATTGCGAATGCTGACATTCCACTCGCGCTGGTTGGCATTATCAAAGCCGTAAATCTCCCCCATATCAATCAATGCCTGAGAAACGCCTTGCTGCTTCAACAATTCGGCTACTTTGTCGGTGATATAGCCTTGGGCAATGCCGTTAAGCGACAAGCCCATGCCTTTTTGGGCAAAACGGATTTCTTTGGTATCAAAGTCGACTTTATTGAAGTCCACCAATTTAAGCGTATCTTTGATGCTGCGTTCAGACGGCGGCGTTTCGGTTTTCGGATTCCGTCTGAAATGGTCGGCATACAGATTCCACAAAGGCTGAATGCTGGGATCAAATGCACCCTGCGTCAGCCGATGAATATCCCGGCTGATACTGAGCAGCTGCAAAAAATCGGATGGCGGATTTTTCAGACGGCCTTCTCGGTTTAAGCGGCTGATCAGGCTGTCATCCCGATACAGGCTGAAGATTTTTTCCAATCGTGAAACTTCCGCCAATACTTTGTTGATCAGTATCTCCGCCTGCCTGCGCCCAACACCGAACAAACGCAATTCCGCACCCGAGCCTAATGCAATCCCTTTCCAGATAACAGGCTGCCCTTCTTGATTCGGGCCGGCTGAATGAGTCGGCCGATTGGTTTTTCGGCTGATGGCAAAGGGAATGCCGGCACCGGCGGCAAGTGTGGCGGCGATGGCAATGAAGCGGCGGCGCGTTAAAGGGGTGGACATGGCGTATTCCTTGGATTTTTTATTTTTACATTGAACGTCTGCATCATTAAATATCAATCGGCAGCCTTCAACACAAAGGCCGTCTGAAATGGTTTCAGACGGCCTTTATTGATTGTTTTATTTGAAAATATATTCGTCAGGCATTTCTGCAAAACCGACTACTCTGCCGCCTTTTTCTTTGGCGAATTTTTCAGCTTGTGCCTTGTCGGCAAAAGGAAGCGCATCTTCCGCCCCCATGCCGCCGATAAAGCTGCTTTCAATAACGTAATAGGCCTTTTTCGCATCTATCCATTCGGTGTCGGCATTGGGTTTTTCCCAATCTTTGACTTTACCCATATCGGTAACATAGATGACATGAATGCCTTTCGGCTCTTCAGGCAGCTTGGTGTAGCCGAACATCTGCTTGATGGTGGAAAACCAAACTGCGCTTTAGGGCCGTTGTGTTCAGTCAAATTCATGCTGCAGTAATGACCCACTGCGCTGTCGCTGATTTGTTGGGGCGCAGGCGGAGGGCTGTTGTCCTGCTTGCTGCAGGCTGCCAATGCGATGAGCGTGAAGGTTGTCAATAATATTTTTCTCATATTTGTCGCTTTCCGAAAATCCAGGCGGCTAAAATCAAAGGAATGATAACCCATAATACCTGAGCCGTCAGCAAAACAGGCATACTCAGGCTGATTTGTTCGCTCAAACCCGCCATGCCGGCATACATGGCTGTATTTTCGTAACCCGTCAGGTTCAGCAGGCGATAAATGTCTGCGGGGTTGAACAGAAGAACGGTTTCCACTACAGGCGCGGTAATGACTTGTTCGGTATCGGCAACTAAAACACCTAAAAGCGCCATATCGAAAATAACGACAAAAAACAGCCATACGCCGATGGCGATACCGGCGGCGGTACCGCGTTCTTTAACTTTTGCGCTGATCAAATAGCCCATGGACAAAAAGGCTGCGCCAAGAATCACGCTGGCAGCAATCAAAAGGGCGAAAGGCTGCCATGCGGCAATATCAAAACTGCCGTTGGCAAGCTGAAGGGTAATACCTGCCAATCCGTAGCCTGCCGTAGTAGCAAGGGCAAGAATGATGAGGTGGCCGATAAATTTACCGGCAAGGATTTGGTTGCGCGAGATGGGGTAACTTAGTAGCAACGCCATTGTACCGCGCTCGATTTCGCCAATCAGTGCATCATAAGAGAGCAACATCGCAATCAGCGGAATCAGGAAAATAGACAGGCTGGACAGACTGACTACGGTTACCGTCAAGGGATCAACCTTGACCGAACCGGTAGGCGAGCTGCCGAGAAAGCCTAATGACAGTGCCAATGCGGCAAGCAAAAGTGCGGCGGCAAGAACCCAACGGTTGCGCAGGCTGTCGCGGACTTCTTTGCCGGTAATAATCCAAACGGGGTTCATACGTCTTCCCTCTTCAAGAATTGCGCGTACATATCGTCAAGTGTAGGCGTGTGGATATCGATGTAGGCAAGACTGCCCAAATCACCCAATTCGCTCAAAAGAGCCATGCGCTCTTCTGCTTTACATTGCGCTTGGTATGACAGGCCGTCTGAAAGCGGATGCCAACGCTCGCTCAACGGGCGCGCTTCTTTCAAGCGGACGTTGACGGTCAGCGGCAGGCCGCTTTGAACATGCAACTCATCCATGCTGCCGTCGGCAACTTTCACGCCGTTTTTCATGACGATGATGCGGTCGGCGTGGCCGTCAAGCTCGGCCAGTGCGTGGGTGCTGAGCAATACGGTTGCGCCGCGCCCATTGAGTTCGCGCACAACTTCGTAAAACATTTGACGCGAAGCCGGATCAAGGCCGGTAGTCGGCTCGTCAAACAGTAAGACTTTAGGCTCGCCCAACAAGGCTTGTGCCAAAGCGAGGCGTTGGCGCATCCCTTTAGAGTAAGTGCCGACACGGCGGCGTGCGGCCTGGGAAATGCCGACACGCTCGAGCAATTCGCGGTTTTTACTCAGGGGCTGTTTTTTTAGTTTGGCATAGAAATCCATGGTTTCGATACCGGTCAATGAAGGATGCAATGCAACCGTTTCAGGCAAGTAACCGATTTGGCTACGACGCTGCGCCCCTGCTTTACTGCCGGTCGGCTCTCCCAAAAGCATCACTTCGCCCTCGGTCGGCGTAATCAGGCCGAGTATCAGCTTCATAATGGTAGATTTGCCTGCACCGTTGTGTCCTGCCATGCCGACGCTCTCGCCAGCCTTGAGAACCAGATCGACTTGGTTGACGGCCTTTTGGCTGCCAAACTGCTTGGTCACGTTTCTCAATTCAACGTGGTTGGTACTGCTCATGGATATTCCTCTAGTGAATGTTTCAGACGGCCTTTGATATTGGGCCGTCTGAAAGGTTACATATTGGCATTTCCGCCTGTCAGCGCACCGTTTTCGGCATTCCCCCATTCGGATTGGTGCGTTTTTGCTTCATGCAGCAATTCGTCCTTCATGGCTTCGTATTTGGTTGTCGTTTTATTGCGGACGGGGTTCATCAAAGGCTTGCTGTCAATTACGCCGCCGGGCAGGATGGCGGGAAATTGCGATTGCGCCCATTTGACAATGCTGATGGCAGGGCTGTTCATCAATAACCGGGCGACGGGTGCGCGCCAGATGATTTGGTCGATAATCCCGTTGGGACGGTAGGCACTGTCGCCGAAGCCGTCGCCGTCAAGGTCAAAGGCACTGTTATCGCTCCAATAGTTGCCGCGACCACCCTCGCCCCAATCGAGGAAGCGGGTGCTGACATATTTAACCTGGCTTTCGTTATTAATAAATGAATTTTCGTACAGAGTTGTGCCTTCGATGGCTGCGGTGAAGTGGATACCGATTTGGCAGTTCTCGAAATGATTGGCAAAGATTTTATCGTAGTTGGCATTGTAGGCAAACACGCATTTGCCTGCCTTGTTGATCACATTATCGTGAATTTCAGAATAATTGACGTAGTTGAGCATAATGCCTTGGTCGCGGCTGCCAACGGCAATGTTGCCATACACTTTCAGGCGTTCGGAAAACATCAGCACATAACCCATGTTGTTGCCGACGGAGATATTGTTGCTGACTTCGCTGTCATTGGTGTACATATAATGGACGGCAAAGCGCAAGTCGCTAAAACGGTTGCCTTTGTAGGTATTATGGGTACTGGTATTTGAAAAAATACCGTCACGGCCTTTGGAAATATCGTTATCGACCACTTGCGCACCGGGCGCATTCCAGACGGTTACACCGTTGCCACGTTCGTTGACGCGCAGGGTTGCATCGCCGATGATTTTATTTTCCCGCACCATCGATTCCGCCGCGCCATGGATGTACACGCCGACAGAGTTGTCCAAGATATTATTGTGTTCAACCAATGCACGCGGAGCCGTTTCCTCGAGGTAAATCCCTGCATCCATGGCCGGCAGGCTCAAGCCTGAATTGGAAACGGTCAGATTGCGCAGGGTCACGTCAGGCGCATGAACAGCAATGGTACGCCCGCTCCTGTCGCCGACAATCTTGGCGGAGCGGTCGGCCGGACCTTCAATAGTAATCGGTTTGTCGATATAGAGTTTGGTCTTGTATGTACCGGAGGCAAGCTTGAGCGTATCGCCGGCTTGGGCGCGCGCCAAAGCATCATTGAGATTGTCTTGTGCGGATACGTTGATGACTGAGGCAAAGGCCGTCTGAACCATGCTGCCAAGCAGCAATACGAGTGCGGCACGTTGCCATTTGGAACGATGGATTTGTGTGTGCGTCATAATCATATCTCTGTTTCAGACGGCCTGCTTGCCGCATGATAAACCGATACGGAAACAGGTATTTTGGTGTTATAGCAAAGCTGTCTGATGATGGCTTTCATTTTGTGGCCATATCGGCCGACAAACAACTTTGCTATAAAGGCCGTCTGAAAGAATGTTTTTTCAGACGGCCTGAAGAATTAAATCATCAAACCGAAATTATTTTGGTTTAACAATCATTTGGCCAGACATTTCCATATGCAATGCGTGGCAGAACCATTGGCAGTAGTACCAGTGTACGCCTGGACGGACAGCCTTGAAGGTTACAGAAGATGTAGCTTGCGGGCCAATCTCCATAGCAATGCCATAACCTTCCAAAGTAAAGCCGTGAGTCAAGTCTTCAATGGTCTCAACGTTGGTTACATATACAGTAACTTCGTCGCCTTGGTTTACTTCAAATTGAGGAACGCTGTAAGCAGGCGCAACGGCAGTCATGTACACGCGTACTTTGTTGCCTTCACGTACGACTTTGGCAGCTTTTTCTAGCTCAACGCCATCTTTTTGCGCTTGTTCCAAAGCTTCTTGCCAGAACCATGGGTCTTTGCGGTCCCAAGTTTTGCTTGGGTTCACTTTAGACGCGGCAACCAAGCACAAGTCGTGTGGTTCGGCAAAAGTCGGATTGTCATGCACCAGACGCATTTCGTCGCCGGAGATGTCGATCAATTGGTCACACTCAGGTTTCAAAGGACCGGCATTCAAGAAGCGGTCTTTAGAGAACTTGTTCAAAGATACCAACCATTTACCGTCGGCTTCTTTGGTTTCGCCCATGGTAGTGTGGTTGTGGCCCGGTTGATAGTGAACGTCGAGTTTTTGTTTGATCGGATCGATTTTCTCGCCTTTATAGGCTTTAATCGCATCATCGATGTTCCATTTCACCATTTGGCTGTCGATAAACAATGTAGTATAGGCATTGCCGCGACCGTCAAATGCAGTGTGTAATGGGCCAAGACCCAGTTGAGGCTCGGCTACGACAACATCGCGCTCTTTGATTTTACCTGCAAACAAGTCATCCAGTTTGCTGACATCCAATACGGTAACGGTTGGAGACAGTTTACCGTTGAGCATGATGTATTTGCCGTCAGGGCTTGCATTACAGCCGTGAGGAGAGTTAGGAACCGGGATGTAACGAGTGTATGGAGAGTTGGCTTCCGCACGACCGTCCAACATTTTCACGCCGTTAACTTCTTTGAAGTCGCCTTTTTTAATGCCTTCTTCGATAGCGGCCAGGTTAAATACTACACACCAGTCTTGCTCGTTAGAAGAAGCACCTTGTACAGTCAGAGCGCGCAAGTTTTCGCATCATCCCATTTACCTACGCCGTCAACTGGAACAATGTGTTCGCCGTTGGCAAAAACGTAACCGGTTTTCGGATAACGTTGCGGACGCAGACCGTGGATACCTGAAGCATTAGGAATATCGATGATTTTATCGGTTTTCATTACATCCAAGCGGACGCGGCAAACACGGGTGTTTGCTTTATCGTTGGCGTAAGCATAACGGCCATCGTAAGTTTGGTCGGTGAAAGACAAGTGCGGGTGGTGCAAGTCGCCGTTAGGGTAGCAGCGCAGACCGCTGTCTTGCAGAAATTTACGGGTTTCCGGCGTAATTTTTTCATTCAAAATACGCAGGCTCTCGTTGGTACGGCCCCAACCGGTAGCGCTGTCCATATTGAACACAGGGATACGCATCAATTCACGCATAGAAGGTACGCCGATCAAGCGCATTTCACCTGATTGACCGCCTGACAAGAAACCGTAGTATTGGTCAAGTTCGCCTGGACCGACTTCGGAAGTTTGTTTGCCCGGTTCGGCAGAATGAGCAGCGGCTTTTTCGGCAGGTGCAGCACCGGAAGCAGCAGCTTTATCACCCTCACCGTTAGAGCAACCGGCCAAGCCCAACAAACCGGCACCAGCGATACCCGCACCGGAAGCAGCGGCAGTACCTAAGAATGAACGACGGCTTAAGCCGTTTTGTTCTAATTTTTCGTCTGACATACGACACTCCTTGGATAAAATCCGGCTGGACGACTTGTTCTTGGGCATTTTGCGTCGCTGCCGCATCATGCTGTTCAGCTTTTGCCGCCGCTTGTTTTTGTTTTTTCTTATTCGTTGCCACTACTTGAGGACAACGCGTATCGTGATGATACATTACCTGACAATGCAGACATTGGATACATTCGTTCGGATGAATGTCGCCTTCAGGTGCGATTGCCTGTACTGGGCATTCGTGTGTACAAATCTGGCATGGGTTACCGCACATTTTATAACGGCGCAGCCAATCAAACACACGGAAGCGGCCCGGCAATGCAATACCTGCGCCCAAAGGACACAGATAACGGCAGAAGAAACGTTCGATGAACAAGCCTGCAATTAGCAAAGCGACGGCGAACAGAACAAACCACCATTCACGCATGAATTTCAAAATAATTGCAGTTTTGAAAGGCTCAATTTCAGCAAATTTTTCAGCCGTACCCAAATCGTACAGGGAAATTGCCAACAAAGCGAAGAAAATTACATATTTAATCGCACTCAGACGGGTATGCAACAAGTGTGGCACTGTAATCTGTTTCAGACCCAATTTTTTAGCGATACGGTTGGTTAACTCTTGCAATGCACCGAAAGGACACAGCCATCCACAGAATGTACCGCGGTTCCACAACAGCATGGTCGCCGCTGTAAAGAGCCACAGAATGAATACCAGCGGATCCATCAGGAAGAATTCCCAGTGGAATTCAGTCAAAACAGCTGAGAACAACGTCAAAGTATTCACTACCGATAATTGTGCCTGAGCATACCAGCCAATATAAAACAGCGTAAAGGTCAGGAAACAAAGACGGAATCGGTCATACCATTTTTCGTAACGGACAATCCAATCTTGGAACAGGAATACCAACAAGAGAATTGTCAAAGCAATACCGACAACGATAATTTGACCTTGTTTGGCTTTCCAAACCTGTTTCCAAAGTTGGTTGGAAACACCATCATCACCGGCAGTCGCATCTTCAGCAATACCCGTACTTTCAGGAGCTGAAGCGGCAGCTGCAACTTGCTCAACCGGCGCGCTGATTTCAACAGGTGGTGCTTTTGGATCATCGACATAGTAGCCTTTTGGCAATTCGTAATCCAAATCGGCAGTTACAAATGCCTTATCATTTACGCTCAATACGCGTTGAATCATCAATTGCAAACGCCATGGTTCGGCACCATCAAATTCCACACCTTCGGGGATAGTGAACCAAGAAACTTCTTTAAATGCAGGCGCACCTTCGGCGGATAAAGCAACTACACGTTCATGTTGCGCATCGGTAAAGCGGAAGCTGGTATCGCCTTGAATCATTTCAATACGGTCAAAGATACCGCCGCGGACATAACCCGAACCTTTCCAAGAATAGCGACCCTCGCCGGCCACCATCACAGCTTCTTGGCCAGGTTTCAAACGTTTTTGCAGGTTGTTCCAACCGGCTTCACCTAAAAGGCTTTTACCGATGGAAGGTTGGCTGACCAAGGCAACATACAGATCAATAAATGTATCATTACCATCGCCCTGCTCCGCATGATCTGCCACACCTGCTTTACCGCTTTTCTCAAACAGTTTATTGATTTCGTCGATAGAAATATGCAGATGACCGACGGCTTTTTGTTCCAAAAGCGCATTCCATGACAGGATATCTTGTTTGTCTTGATTGGCAACACGACGCGGACGGGTTTGAACGGCAGGCTCGGCAGACTGTTCGCCAGAAGCAGCTGACGTACCGGCTTGAACTGCTTTATCTGTACCCAAATGATATTGATGGATTACTGCTTTAACAGAGCGCTGAATACTGTCATTGATGACCATCAGGGTTACAGTCGCACCACTAATAATATCCCCTGGTGCAACACCTGGTTGAGGCGGGTTTTTAATAAAATTTAAGCCGATATATTTGTCAATGAATTTATCGACACGGGATTGCGGGATACCGATCAACATAATCGGCTCATGGTGTTCAACCAATTTTGCGCCGGCAATAGTGCCATCATTGGCCAAGGCAACCATTGTATCGATCGGTTTGCTCGAATAACCGCGCGTATTGACCACGTCAGTCGTGATATAAACCAAGCCAAGCTGCTCTTCGCCTTTATATACACGAGCAACCAAAGGCTTACCTTCCGGTTTGCCGTAGCGATCAGCACCGGGGAAAATTTCAGAAGGCTGAACTTTTGCCAAGAAATCAGGCAAGCGCTCCGCGTAAGCAGGCAGGCTTACTATCATCATAGAAAATACAGCAAACAGCACAAGGATTCGTTTCCAAATGCCACTTAAGCACTTCATTTCAAGACAGGACATGGCTATTCCCGATATATCGATACTCTAAACACTTATATTATATGAATCATCCATCGGCGATAATTTGATTAAAATCAAGTTCACAAATCTTAAAACAAAATTCTATATGCTAATAATACTTTAGAACTATATTGAACAATCCCATCTTTAGCAGACATGAAACACAGTAAAATCAACCCGATTCAACAAATCTTATTATATTGTTAACTTATTTATAATAATACTCAAAACAATTCCCAAAATTCTATTCAGCATATACTAAAGCAGAATACAAAGATTCAATTTTAATTTCAATAGGCCGTCTGAAAATAATCTAAAAACTTTAGCCCCCATTCTTTCAAAACAAACAAAAAGAGCCTGTATAACACAGGCTCTTTTTTCAGACTAATCTTAAGTCAGATTAGAATTTGTGACGCAGGCCAACAGTACCAGCAGTTTTCTCGTATTTATTACTACCTTCTTTTTCTTTCAACCAACCAGCTGACAACAAGGCAGAAGTGCGTTTAGAGAAGTCGTAATCAGCACCAACGATAACTTGATCGTAAGTACGGTCAAGTTTTTTACCATTAGCGGTAAGTTTGAAACCATGAGCATAAGAAACACGAGGAGTTACATTGCCGAAGCTGTAAGCAGCAGTAGCGGCAACTTCAGTTTGCTTGTTTTTCTTACCATAGTTAGCATTGCTAGCATCACCATTTTTAGATGCATCGTGTTGAGCAGCAACAGCAACCAACAGATTGTTTGCATCATAGCCAGCAACTACACGATGAACCTGACGATCTTTCAAATCACCAGTAGCAGTACCATTAGTCAAAGGAGCATTTACAACCTTACCATCAGCGTCGGTTGCCAAAGCATGTTTAGCAAAAGAACCCGCATAACGAGCAAAGAAGCCAGAATTTTCATAATTCAAACCAGCATAGTATGCATCACCATGCACACGATTATGCTCATATTTATCGCTAGGATTTGCATTATCACGAGGTTGATATTGCACGCTTGCACTAAAACCGGCGAATACAGGAGAGTCATAACGTACAGATACTTTACGAGAATCTACACGTTTTAAGTGACCTAATTGCAAAACATCAGAGTTAGCATCACTAGATTCCCATGGGTCAATGCTGTCGCTGCTGTCTTTCAGAGTAGTATTCAGGTTACCGGCACGAACTTTACCGAAACCGCCTTCCAAGCCCAAGAAAGATTCACGGTTAGCGAAACCAGAGTCACCACCAGCGATAGAAGTGTTTTGTTCAACTTGCCAGATAGCGTTCAGGTTGTTACCCAAGTGCTCGTGACCCTTGAAGCCGATGCGAGAACCGTAATCAGCAATTTCTGTAGCAACTTTTTTCTTAGTGCTTACACCATTTTTTTTCAACTTTTGTTGAGAAACTTCTACGCCGGCTTTGATTTGACCGTATAGAGTCACATCAGCCATAGCCGCAACAGGCAGAGCTGCCAAAGTCAGAGCAATCAGAGATTTTTTCATTGCTGTATTCCTTTTCTATTGTGAAGAAATAACTTAAGCAGACCGGACAATCCGCTTAGGCTTACATTATCGCTGGAATCAGCGATTCCATGACTGTTACTATAATTGCTCCTCTCTAAAAAAACAAACTTTATTCAATCCATCCCCACCACCCTTGAAACCCAACAAAGGCAAACACAGCCTAAAAAAAGGAAATTTATTATTTAAAATCAATGATAAATTTCTTTTAAAACTAATTGTGCATTTTTACAACACTTTATTAATTTACACATCAATCACGCTATTTTGTTGCTTTTATACCAACAATCCGCAATTAGGCCGTCTGAAAATCATTACCTAGAACGCTCATCCACTCGGGTAGAGATAGTTGCGTCACGCCAAATTCACCAGGATAGTCAACACCGGTTAAATACAGGCCATCAGACATAAAAGTCGGGGGCGCTTTCAATCTGCTTCTTGCATGAAAGATTGACTGAAATTCATCCACACTGATCCTACCACTTCCCACATATACCAATGCGCCCATAATATTGCGCACCATATGATGCAAGAATGCATTTCCATGCAAATCAAGGCACAAATAACGAGGAGTCCCACTAATACTTGCCCTATATAGCGTTTTTATAGGCGATTTTGCCTGGCACTCAGCCGCACGAAAGCTGGAGAAGTCATGTTCACCCTCCAATAAAGCAGCAGCCTGCCTCATCAGATTTAAATCTAATTTCAAATGTGTCCACCCCATCCTGCCGACCAACAACGGAGAGCGAACCGGAGATGACTCCAGCAAATAACGGTAATGCCGGCCATAAGCATCAAATCGAGCATTAAAATGAGGTGCAACTTTTTGCGCAAGCAATACAGCCACACCGTCAGGCAAATGCGCATTAACTCCACGCACCCACGCTTGCTCCGGACGACTTACTGATGTATCAAAATGCACTACCTGAGCAGTTGCATGCACACCCGTATCCGTCCTTCCCGCCACAATAGTATTAATTTGCTCCCCTGCTATTGAAGACAACGCCTGCTCTAAGGCCGTCTGAACAGTCGGCAAATCTCCAGCCTGTCTTTGCCAACCATAAAAACGACTACCGTCATAAGAGAGGGTCAAAGCCCAGCGCTGCACCAGATGCCCTGTTGTATTTCCTTGTTCAGTCATTTCTTATACTTCTTGTAAATTGATATTGTTGCCTACGCTCAAGTAACAAATATTAAAAAGGCGTGATTAACACACGCCTCTCATGTATTTCAGACGGCCTTCATCTCCAACCATCATATAAAGCTGAAATCTTACCCAACTGACAATAGACTCAGCCAAAATCTTACTTTTTAATTTACCATAAAAAAGATGCCGTCTGAAACGGCATCTTCATTTAACTGTCACTTATGCGCCAAGTTCTTTCATCAGTTTTTGGGCTTTATATAGAATATCGCCTTCAGCTTCTTCAATCAGCCCTTGTAATGTTTCTCGAGCTGCCTCAGGATCACCGATTTCGATATACATCTTGGCCAAATCATATTTGGCCTCAAGCGGTGCAGTCATGCCGACTGATTCTGAAACAAAGCCTCTTTCACTATTGCTTTTATCGGCGGCTACTGAAACATCTTCAGCTCCCCATTCCAATGCACCTTCTTCAATCACAAATTCAGAAGCAGCTTCTTCTTTCTCTACTTCTTCTTTGGTTTCTTGAATTTGCAAGTCTTGATCTTGCTTGACATCAAATGGCAACGCATGGCCGTCTGAAGCTTCAGGGGTTTCTACCGTAAACTCGAGTGGCTCTTCATTTCTTGACTCGGAGACTTTTGTCTCTGTCGCAAAATCAAACTCAGCAAATGTATTTGCCTGCTCTTCTTTACGTTCAGGCATAACAACGGATACCGGCTGATATGGATTTTCTGGTTCAGGTTCGTACACGCTTTCTGTTGATTCGATATTGTCCCAATCAGCATGGCGACGTTGCTCTGTCTCAACATCATGTGTTACTGCACCTGAAAGAATACCTGCCTGACTATTGTCAATCTTACCCAAATCAAGTTTGACATCATTAATATTGGAAGATTCTTCTACTTCATTGATAACCACATCATCTTCAAAATCGTCTTCGATAAGCAGGCCATCTTGAGTTTTTTCAGACGGCATTACTTTGCTTGCGGCAACCGCAGCAGCGGCTGAAGCAACAACATTTTTCTGTACAGCCTTCTCTTCATCCTTACGGCTTACAGGCGCTGCTTCTGGCTCATCTTTGCGTTTACCGGCAGCTTTCAACAACAACCAAGCAGCAATAAGGGCTGCACCACCTACCAACAACCATTTCCATAAATTGCCGTCTGATTCGCTTTCTGTTTGCTCCGCGACAGAATCAGTGGTTGCAACAGGCTCGGAAGCCACTACATTCTCTTGAGCATCAGAAGCCATAACGTCTTGAACATCGGATGCAGGAACAGTCGATGCGGCGTTTTCATTAACCGCTGCAGATGCTGCTTGTTCTGTTTGTTCAGCTGAAGCTTGTTTTACTTCTTCCTGTTGCTGTGTATTTACGCCAGCATCTTTAACCTGGGCTTCAGTTTGAGTCTCAGGCTGAACAACAGGTTTTTCTGTTTTAGCTTCTGTTGTATTAGCGGTTTCATTGGCTTTTTCTGTCGCAGTATTGGTTTTAACAGGAGCAGAAGCAACCAAGCGTTGCAATTCGCTACGGTTTGGAATATTCAGCACCTTACCTGCCAACATACGGTTGGCATTATTATCGATAAACACATCCGGGTTGGCATTTACCAAAGCCTGGATGGTTTGATCCAAGGTCATACCTTGCGGACGGATACTGGACGCAATGGCAATCAGAGTTTCACCCGTACGTACCAAATGCTGCCTGCCTGACCGTGCAGCCGTGTCGTTTTTAGCAAGGGCCGTCTGAACTTGTTTTTTCTCAGCCTTACGCTGCACATCCTTACGCGCTTGAGTTGCCTGATTACCTGCCGCTTTATTGTTTTTCGTTGCAGGCTGTTGGGCATTGCGTGTCGGCTCGGAGGATTGAGATTCAGCAACCGGACGAGTACGAACAGATGCAGCATCTTTAGAATCATACCCGGCCGGATCGATAATAGCAGTGTATTCACGCGATTGCGCGCCGACACCTACTTGGAAAACCAAAACAGGATCTTTGATGGCTTTAGAAGAGCGGATGGTAACGACTGCCTTATCACCTGATTTGCGTACCACCGCGCGCAAATTGCCATTTGAAATAGTGGCCTTGCCGCCGTTAAGCAGAGCCTGGGCTTCCTCGCCTGTTACGGTAATACTGCCTGTAAAAGGTTCGCCCAGATGAGATTGGACATTCAAGCCGCCCAAACCTGCTGAAGCACCGAGCGATGTCATTAAAGCGATAGAAGCTGTAATTAATTTAATATTGTGATGTTTTTTCAAAACTGATCCCCTGTTCGGAAATTATGGTACTGACCAATGTGCGCGCATTTAACCATATATTTACTAGATATTACGTCATGATATATTTTTAACCCATTCCTGCCAAGCAATACAGGCCATTCAGCCTGAAATTCCTTGGTAAATCTATTACTTTTGCATGCTTGTGTTTCTTTTTTACAAATTTCTCCGACCCAAAACAAATATTTTATATAAATATATGCGACATTAAAGTCATGAGGGAAGGTGCAAAAAAACACATCTGCCTGTATGATTAGCATTTACTCAATTAGTTTCATCATTAACATATGAAAGTTTTGAGCGACTTATTCGCCGTATTCTTATTTTTCATTACATACATCATCACCAAAGACATGATTGCCGCAACGGCTGTTGCGATTGTAGTCGGCATAGCCCAAGCTGCGCTGACCTTTTGGAAACACCGCAAGCTGGACACCATGCAATGGATCAGCCTGATTTTGATTGTCTTTTTTGGCGGTGCAACAATTTTACTGAAAGACAACCGCTTCATCATGTGGAAACCGACCGTTCTGTTTTGGATCGGCGCGATTGTCATGCTGTTTAGTCATCTTGCCGGTAAAAACGGGCTAAAAGCCGTGATGGGTAAAGAAATGCAGCTTCCTGATTTTGTATGGACACGCCTGACTTATGCATGGATTGGCTTCCTGATTTTTATGGGGGCTGCCAATCTCTTTGTCTTTACGTATTTTCCAGACCAATGGGTCAATTACAAATTGTTCGGAACATTGGGTTTCACAATCATTTTTTCTATCGCACAGGGCATGTATCTGATGCGTTTCCAATCTAAGGAGGATCAATAATGGAATGTTTTATGCTTTTGGCCACTGATGCCGAAGATGTCCACGAAGCACGCATGGCAGCACGCCCTGCTCATTTAGCACGCTTAGAAGAATTGAAAGCGCAAGGCCGTCTGCTGACTGCAGGCCCCAATCCTTTACCAGATAATCCGGAACGCGTTTCCGGCAGCCTGATCGTGGCTCAATTTGAATCTTTGGACGCTGCACAAGAATGGGCTGAACAAGACCCTTACGTCGATGCCGGCGTATACGCAGAAGTATTGATTAAACCCTTTAAAGTCGTATTCAAATGAGCAATATGCGTCAAATTATCGAGGAACGCCTGCAGGCGCTTGAGCCTGAGTTCTTCGATTTTGAAGATGAAAGCCACCTGCACGCCGGCCATGCCGGCAATAAAGGCGGCGGGCATTACGCCATAGTGGTGGTCAGCAACGCATTTGAGAACATTGGCCGCCTCCAGCGGCAACGTATGATTAAGCAGCTTTTGCAGGACTTGTTTTCAGATGGCCTGATTCATGCACTCAGTATCAAAGCGGCCACTCCGGACGAATACTTCCATTAAGATTACCGCCCAAACTTGGATTTACAATCATTAATTTAAAAGAGAAATACGATGAAAAAAACCTACTTTACTTCAGCCTTGATGCTTGCCCTGACTTCCGGCACCCTGTTTGCCCAAACTTTGGTTACCGTCAACGGCCAAGCCATCGACAGCAGCGTTATCGATGACCAAGTTGCTTCCGTACGCGCCAGCAACCCGAACGTTCAAGACACTCCTGAATTGCGTCAAATACTGACTGAACGTCAAGTTATCAGCACTGTGGTTACCCAAGAAGCCAAAAAATTAAAGTTGGATCAAAGCGCTGAATTCAAAGCGGCACTGGAGCAAGCACGTGCCGATGCCGCCAAGCAAGGAGCGGATAAAAAGCCCACATTCAAAACCGAATGGGCAGTTTTCGAAAATGATTTGTTAGGCCAAGCTTTCGCGGCGCATATCGTCCGTCAATATCCTGTTCAAGAAAAAGATGTCAAAGCCGCTTACAACGACTTCAGAATCGTGACCGACAGCAGCAGCAATGCCCAAAAAGCCATTGCCGATTTGGATGCGAAAAAAAGCTTTGTTTCGGTATTGAACCAATACTCAATTGACGAAGCGGCCAAAAAAGCCGGCGGCATCCCTAAAGCTTATGTTCCGCTTAAAGATTTGCAAGAATCAGCGCCTCCGCTTTACGCTGCTATCAAAGACCTGAAAAAAGGTACGCACACTAAAACGCCGCTGCAAAACGGTAATCTGTACGCCGTTTTCTACGTCAATGACCGCCGTAACGTTACCGTACCTTCTTACGAAGCCTCTAAAAACGAGATTGGCAGCGACTTACAGGCAGCCCGTGTTGATGCGGCCATTCAATCATTGCTGAAAAAAGCCAGCATCAAAGTCAACAAATAATATAACGTGCCCGCCGTGATAACGGCGGGCAATAAGGAACTCACATGAACATCAAGCCCAAAACTGCCGTTTTGGCTATCCTCGCCTTGTCAACCGTGAGCTTAGCAACCGCCAAAGCACCTGATATCGATCCCGCCCGTATCGACAGCATGGTCGCCGAAGTATTGAGACAGGCCGATCAACATCCCAACCAGACTGCCAAACCCGATGGTCAGGCAATCCGCAAAGATGTGGTTACACGTTTGCAGACTTTGGAAATTTTGAAAAATGAAGCCATCAAAACCGCAGTTGACGATGCCGAGTTGCGCCATTTCTACGACCAGCAAACACGCATTATCAAGCTGCAACAAGTCAGCTTTGCCTCTGCCGACGAAGTACGCGCCGCGCAAGAATTGCTGCTCAAAGGCTTGTCATTTGAAGAACTGATGAAACGCTATCCCAACCCCGAACAAGAGTTCGATGGCTTCATCTCTCCACAGCAGCTTCCTCCTCAACTGGCTACTGCTTTTGCCAACATGAACCGAGGCGATGTAACACATGAGCCGATTCAGATGGAAAACCGTTTTTATCTGTTTAAACTCAGCGCCGTAGAGCGTAATCCTAATGCCGAACCTTTTGAACTGGTGCGTAATCAGATTGCCCAAGCTGTCAAACGACAAAAAGTCGAAAATCAGATCGAACGCATCTTAAAAGAAAACGGCATTAATCCGTAAATTGATTCAATGGTTTCAGGCCGTCTGAAACCATACTCCAACCCAAAGGGCGTGTCTTTTACGCCCTTTTTTACAAACTTCTTTTATTCAAAAACATCATGCGCGCCGTTATCCAAAAAGTTACCCAAGCCAAAGTTGACGTTTTGTCCGAAAACTCCTGCGAAACCTGCGGCGAAATCAATAACGGATTTATGATATTGCTCGGCATTACCCATACCGATACAGAAATAGACGCCAAATACATTGCAGACAAGACCGCCAATCTGCGTATCTTTGAAGACGAAAACGGCAAATTAAATTTATCGCTCAAAGATGTCGGCGGCTCGATATTATTGGTTTCCCAATTTACTCTTTACGCCGATGCGCGCAGCGGCCGCCGCCCATCTTTCTCCAATGCCGCACCCGCAGAACAAGCGGATAAACTTTATCAATACACCGCACAACTTCTACGCGAACATGGCTTAACAGTCGAAACCGGCAGATTCCAAACCCATATGCAGGTTTCCCTTTGCAATGACGGGCCAGTTACCTTATTGCTTGACTCGCAAAAAACATTCTAAATCCCATAGGAAAAGGCCGTCTGAAATATTTCAGACGGCCTTTCCATTTCTGATCATTACTAAATCAAGCCTTGCGCTTTCACCCAGTTCACAATATCTGCCTCAACGG
>QWCL01000330.1_pt1 | contig 18929 bp, 17 predicted proteins | sample 1972551 | NCBI WGS metagenome assembly QWCL01 (sample SAMN09866709, study PRJNA288562) | Human oral metagenome isolate term2_saliva, whole genome shotgun sequencing... | isolation source: mouth | host: Homo sapiens | place: USA: California
GCACCAGTGAGATATACTGCAAACACCAAACCGAGATTTGCTTGTGCATCGAGTTGTCCGCTAAACCATTGGATTGCGATACCCACCATACCTACTAAGAGACCGCCAAGGGCTGTTTTCTTGTAGCCAAATTTAGAAATGAGCAAACCAGCAGGAATACCCATCACGAGGTAAGCCACAAAGTTTCCGTAGTTACCAATCTGTGCCAACACATTGGAAATAGGACCTTGGTTCTTGATAATAGTTGCCATAGGTGTGCACAAGTTGGTCACAAAGGCAATCATTGCGAAGAGGGCAATCATCACGATAATCGCGCCCCATTGTTTGGTTTTTTGAGCCATTGAATGTATTTGAATTTGATTTTTATTTGATATATTTCAACAGAAAAGGCTCGCGCTGAGACATTACTCAGCGCGAGCTGAAGTTTTCATTAAGATTCTACGCCAAACTTATAAACTGTCTTTTGGGTATATACCTCACCAGGATTCAACACAACACTGGGGAAATGAGGTTTGTTGGGACTGTCGGGGAAGTGTTGTGCTTCGAAGCAAAGTGCTGAGCGCCGACCGAAGGTGGCTCCTTTATAGCCAGTGAAACCATTTGCCCAGTTGTCTGAATAGAATTGCAGACCAGGTTCTGTGGTGTAAACTTCCATTGTGCGACCACTCACGGGTTCTTTGATTTTAGCGGCAAACGAAAGTTCTCCGACCTCTTTCTTTTTCAACACATAGCAGTGATCGTAGCCTGCGCCATTCTTGATTTGCTCGCAGTTGGGATCGTCGATTCGTTCGCCCACCACGTGTGGAGTGCGGAAGTCGAAAGCAGTACCTTCCACTTTCTTAATTTCTCCAGTGGGAATGCAAGTTTCATCGATAGGCACAAAGAAATCAGCATTGATTTCGCAGATGGTGTCCATCGCAGTGGGAGTAGGATTGCCCAAACCTTGAAGCGAGAAAAATCCGTGACTCGTCATATTCACCACCGTCTTCTTGTTGGTAGTGCCGTGATAGTCGATTTCGAGTTCGTTGTCATCAGTCCAAGTGTAGCGCACGGTCATAGAAAGTTCACCAGGGAATCCTTCTTCATAGTAAGCAGACACATAGCGCAAGACAAGGCTTTGCGCACCCACTTGTTCAGCATCCCACACGCGAGCGTGAAAACCAGTAGGACCTCCGTGGAGGTGGTTAGGACCGTTGTTCACGGTAAGATGATATTCCTTACCATTGAGTTGGAATCGACCACGTGCAATGCGGTTGCCATAACGTCCCACGAGTGTAGAGAGGAAGGGTTCTGGAGAATTGATGCAAGCCTCGATGTTGTCGTGAGCCTGAATCACGTTAGTGCGTTTTCCATTTTTGTCGGGCACCATAATGGCGAGAATTGTGCCGCCATAGTTGGTAATAGCCACTTCATTGCCTTGGATATTGCGCAGGAAGAAAAGTTCCACTTTCTTACCTTCGATTTCTTTGTCGAAATCTGCGGGATTTAGACCGCAAAGAGCTTGAGTTTCCATATTTGTAGAGTAAACAAATGGGAGGATATTGCAAAATAGTTAACTGAAGTGCTTGGTCTTTTTGACCTTGATTTGCTTTCTTCGTGTTGCAAATCTACGAATTTATTTCATTCGTACAAAACAATTCTTCAAAAAAAATGGAGGTTTGAAATGAAGTTTTCAACGCACCTCTAAAAATGAGCGAAGTAGCAGAGTCGAAAATGTAATTTTCCTTTCGCTATTCCTTTTCAAAATCAGCATTTTTGATTGCATCCCCACTTTGTTCCAAATCTACTCTCTTATATTCTACCCCCTATACTATATGGGTAGATATGAGGCAAAAGAGTGAAAAATCGGCAGAAAAATGGAGTTTCGAGATTACCAACCCATATTTTTGCCACGCATACACAGCAAAACGAGTCTATTATCCCTAATCGGTCCTCTCCTCGCGCAACACACACGTACACGCGCGGATAACACACGCGCATCCTACAGGATTTCTGTTTTTTTGCTGTCACAAGTGTCACAGCAGCCCCAAAAACACATATTCATTTTCAGAGAAACAACACGTCGTTTATGGTAAAACAACACGTCGTTTGTAGTAAAACAACACGTCGTTTATGGTAAAACAATACGTCGTTTGTGGTAAAACAATACGTCGTTTGTGGTAAAACAATACGTCGTTTGTGGTAAAACAATACGTCGTTTGTGGTAAAACAACACGTTGTTTGCGCTAAAACAACACGTCATTTTGTAACGGAAAAACGCTATATTTTCCAGAGGAGTAAGCAGAAAAAAGAAGAAAGTATGCGCAAGTTTAAGAAGAAACATGCACATACTTTCTTAAAATCCAAACTAATGATGTACTCTCTCAAATTATCACACAATTTGCAGAGCACCATCACCACTTTCTTTTCCTATCAACACTTTTTTGTTTGTTTTTCCCTCGATTGTTGGAAGGAAAAGCGCGCTTTTTTCTTAACGAATGTACAAAACACCGATAACCACCTGTTTTTCAACAACTTGCGAATGATTGTGTGACACTTGTGACAGCAAAAAGTGTAAAACCCTAGTGGGCGCGCGCGTACGCGCACGCGAGAGAAGAACAAGAAACAATCATTAACACGAAAAAGAATCTTAGACGTTAGACATTAGAGAATAGACGTTAGAGAGTAGACGTTAGACGATAGAGGGAGTTTATCGTTTAGTCTAATCGATAGCCAAAGGCTTCAAGACGACGGTCGTTTTGACGCCAGTCTTTATCAACTTTTACGTAGACTTCCAAGAAAATGCTCTTTTGGAAGAATTTCTCGAGTGTTTTGCGCGCTTCAGTGGACACTTTTTTCAAGGCGACTCCCTTGTGACCAATGATGATGCCTTTTTGGCTATCGCGCTCTACATAGATGATGGCGCGGATGCGGATATTATTTTCTGACTCTTTGAACTCTTCTACTGCAACTTCCACGGAATAGGGGATTTCTTTGTCGTAGTATAAAAGAATTTTCTCACGAATGATTTCGTTGACAAAGAATCGTGCGGGTTTGTCTGTCCACTGGTCTTTGTCAAAATAGGGAGGAGAATCGGGCAACAACTCTTTGATGCGCGCCAAGACGGCATCGACATTGAATTTGGCTTGGGCAGAAATGGGGAAAATCTCTGCTGTGGGCAAGACCTCGTGCCAAGCTTCAATGAGTTTCATAACGCCTTCTTGATTGGAAAGGTCAATTTTATTGATGAGCACGAAAATGGGTATCTTCATGCGTTGCACCTTGGTGATGAAGTCTGCATTTTTGTCGGGTTTCTCCACGACATCGGTGACGTAGAGCAAAATGTCGGCATCTTGCAAGGCTCCTTCTGAAAAGGCCAACATCGACTCCTGCAACTTGTAGTTGGGTTTGAGTACACCGGGGGTGTCGGAAAACACGATTTGTGCATCATCGGAGTTGATGATACCCATGATTCGATGGCGAGTGGTCTGGGCTTTGAAGGTGGCAATGGAGATGCGCTCGCCCATGAGGAGATTCATAAGAGTGGATTTTCCGACATTGGGATTTCCCACGATGTTTACGAAACCGGCTTTGTGCATAGGAGAAAAAAGAGTGGAAGTTGAAGAAGTGGTTGCGATAAACGCGATGAATAAAAAGTAGATTGAGTGGGAAGGGAAAGAAGAAGCGACTTTCGGCAGTGCCAGTGCAAGACCGAAAGTCGCTTATTGAAAAGTTACAACTTTGGAAGAGCAAAGTGCAACAATGCTATAATTTAACCCAAATCTATGAGATTATTGACCATCATAGCCCCACTTCATATAGGCTGCACCCCAGGTGAAACCAGCACCGAAGGCGGTGAGCACGATGTTGTCTCCCTTTTTGAGTTTCTTTTCGTAGTCCCACAATGCTAGGGGCAATGTTCCTGCTGAGGTGTTGCCATAGCGTTGGATGTTGAGCATCACCTTGTCCATAGAGAGTTCCAAACGATTGGCTACAGCTTCGATGATGCGCACGTTGGCTTGGTGAGGAAGCACCCAGGTGATGTTGTCGCCGTTGAGACCGTTGCGCTCTGCAATGGTGGCGCAAGCATCGCTCATATTAGTCACTGCGAAGCGATAAACGGTGCGACCTTCTTGGTGCAACTTGTGCATTTTGTGGTCGATGGTGAAATAAGAGGGAGGACAAGCCGAACCTCCAGCGCGCATGCAGAGGAAAGGAAGTCCCTTGCCATCAGCACGAAGGTAGCTGTCTTTCCAACCGAGGTCTTCAGTGGTGGGTTCTACCATCACTGCAGCAGCTCCATCACCGAAAATGGGACTTGTGGCGCGGTCGCTATAGTCTACAATAGAGGACATTTTGTCGGCACCAACGACTACAACCTTTTTGTAACGACCACTTTGCACCATTGATGCGGCCATGTCCATGGCGAAGAGGAAACCGCAGCAAGCTGCTTGAAGGTCAACGCAGAAGGCATTTTTCATACCTACTCGTCCTACGACTACGCTCGCTGTGTTGGGGAAAGGATAGTCGGGCGTGGTGGTGGCCAAAATGACACAGTCCACTTCTTGTGGGTCTGTGTTGGTCTTTTCGAGGAGTTGTTTCACGGCTTTGCGCGCCATGTAACTTGTGCCAAGACCTTCTTCGTTGAGAATACGGCGTTCTTTGATACCAATTCTCGTCATGATCCACTCATCGTTAGTGTCTACCATGCGAGAAAGTTCTTCGTTGTTGAGTACGTATTCGGGGACGAATCCACCTACGCCGGTGATAACGGCATTGATTTTTTCCATTGTTGGAGAAAGAGAATGATTGAAGCGTCCAAACTTTGTCGTTGTGCTGAGGAAAAGCTAATGAAACTAGTCGCCGAAAATGCAAGCGGCGGTGCGACATTGGTCAATCTTCCTATTGATGCACGATGCAGGGGTTGGACTTTGCCCCTTGAAAAAACAAAAAACGGTTTTCGGTGTGCTAGATGAGCCACCGAAAACCGCAAAGTGTTGTAGATTACTCAGCTACCTCAGCCTTTACGATAGCAATCTTGCCACGATAGTAACCGCAAGTGGGGCATACAGTGTGGTAGATGTGGAATGCACCGCAGTTGCTGCACTTAGCAAGTGTAGGAGCTACAGCTCCGTCGTGGGTGCGACGCTTGAGAGTACGAGTCTTTGATTGTCTTCTTTTAGGATGTGCCATTGTTCTATTGAATTTTGTATTATTATTCTGGAATTGATGCGCTTTGTTGGGTCTTTTCCAAACTACCTATCTGCATTGAGATAGCAGGTGAGATAGACTATTCAAAAGCGCGGAGCACACAAAGGCAAACAGCGAGGTTGCCAACTTCTCCGAATTAGGCTACGGAGGTTGCTGTACCTATTAGTGATGCGCTATTAGTTTAAGATGAGATTTCTGTGCTATTGTCTTCGGAATCCTCCTCAGCGGAGAAGCGGCTCATCATATCAGCATTGCACTCGCCCTCTGGGTGCACTCTTTGGAGTGGCAAGTTGAGCGCAATGGATTCGTAAATATCCCATGCTGTGTCGTAGTGAGTCTGCGAGAAGGGAATGACAATCAGATCTGCATCTGTGTTGTTATCATCATCATCATAGCCCACTCGGAGTTGTTCATCGAAAACGACGGGGATTGTGGTAGGTTCTAGACAGCGATCGCACGCTACTACTACACTACCCTCTCCCTTATAAGAGAAAAGATAGGTTTCACCTGCACCATATCGTACGTGCATTTCAACAGTGACATCGCCACCGAGGATTTCGTCTTGCTCTAAAGCAGCAAAATACTCATTGTCGAGGTGAAGTGTGCGTGTTACAGCTTCGCGCTGAACGCTACGCAGTGGGACTATGTATGCGTCTTTACTAGACATATCGAGTGCAAAGGTACGTCTTTTTTGTGAAACGAATAAGTTTTTCGATACAAAAATAAGGTGACAAGGCTAAAAAATGCCTTGTCACGAGATTGTTAGGGGATTTTTGCGAACAAAATGCTCCTTGCAAAGGGCTTACTTGTTCATTTTCATCAAGAATTCTTCGTTAGAACGTGAATCTTCAAGACGCTTTTTCACAAAGTCCATGGCCTCAACGCTACTCATATCACCAATAAACTTGCGGATGATATACATACGGTTGAGTGTATTTTCTTCGAGAAGAAGATCGTCGCGGCGTGTGGAACTTTGAATGAGATTGACAGCAGGGAAGATGCGCTTGTTGGCAAGGGTGCGGTCGAGTTGCAATTCCATGTTACCTGTTCCTTTGAATTCTTCAAAGATGACTTCGTCCATCTTGGAACCTGTGTCAGTGAGTGCTGTGGCAATGATGGTGAGCGAACCTCCGTTTTCGATGTTACGTGCGGCACCGAAGAAGCGTTTGGGTTTTTGGAGTGCATTGGCATCGACACCACCGGTGAGGATTTTCCCTGAAGTAGGCGCAACGGTGTTGAAGGCGCGCGCAAGACGCGTGATGGAGTCGAGGAAGATGACCACATCATGACCACATTCTACCATACGTTTTGCTTTTTCCAATACCATTTGAGCGATGCGCACATGATGCGTGGCGGGTTCGTCGAAGGTAGAAGCGATGACTTCTGCATTGACGGTGCGCGCCATATCGGTGACTTCTTCTGGACGCTCATCGATGAGGAGCATCATAAGATAGGTGTCGGGATAGTTGGCGGCAATGGCATTGGCAATTTGCTTCATTAAGATCGTTTTACCGGTCTTGGGTTGCGCTACAATGAGTGCGCGCTGCCCCTTACCGATGGGTGAAAACAAATCGACAGTGCGACAAGCAAGGGGGGCATTGGGTTGCGTGGAAAGTTTGAATTGCTCGTCGGGGAACAATGGGGTGAGGTGTTCGAAGGCGATACGGTCGCGCACTTGGTGGGGTTCGAGGCCATTGATGCGATCGATGCTGGTGAGTGCGAAATACTTTTCTCCTTCTCGGGGCACTTTCACTTTACCTTCAATGACATCTCCCATTTTGAGTGCATAGTTGCGCACTTGCTGTTGGGTGACAAATATGTCGTCTGGAGAAGGCATATAATTGTAGTCGGAGGAGCGCAAGAAACCTGAACCTTGCGGAGAGATTTCGAGAACGCCACTTCCTTCAATGATAACATCTTGTTGCACTGGTGGTGCTACTGGCGAAACTGCAGCTGCTTCTGAAACAGCAGGTGCATCCGCACGATTCAACAACTGCGGATTTACCAACGCGTCATCCTTGAACTTGCGGAAACGAGGTGTTTGTACGGATTCCCCACCTCCATAATAAGACGTTTCTTGCGGCTCGGAGATGTAATTAAAATCAAGACTATCGATTACGGGAACGTCTTCGACGATAACGAAATCTCCGGACGGCGCGCTATCTAAAACGGGTAAGTGCGCAATGCTGCGCTGTTGGAAATTTTGAGAAAGTGTGGCGAGTGGATTGTGCAGTGCAGGGTGTCGCTCTGACTCTTCCGCTTGTTTTTCTTTCAGTTTTTCCTTTTGTTCTCCCTCTTGTTCTTGCTTGTTTTCTTTGTCCTTTTCCAAAACGGACTCTGTGACAATGACCGCAGGTTGCTGACGCATTTGTTCTAAGATGAAATCGGGCAAGTCAGACAAGTCAGTGGGATCGATTGTAGGAGTTGCTTCTGCTTCAGCCATACTAGCGAGAACACCATTGCTCGCGGAATTTTCCTTTTGCACCGCTGTCTCTTCTGAGTCGTGTGCAAAAGTGTGAAAAGCATTGGTACTTTCCGCAGTGTCAGAGGCAGTGGCGTTGGTAGACTGCTCTTGGTCTTCTTTCTCCAACAGAACAGCTTGTGCCTGTCTTTCTTGATGCAACAGGGCTTTCTGACGAAACACCATCTCTTCATACGCCTTACGATGTTCCACCTCGGCTTTAGTGGGGCGTCCTCTTCTGCGTTTAGGAGGTTCGGCAACCTGATCGGCATCTACAAGTGCCTTCACAGCTTCAGCTTCAGATTCGCGCGCCTTTGCAGCAACCATCTTTTTTGCAGCACGTTCGTCTTTCACACTATCAAATCGTTCACTGTTTCCAGCTTGACTTGCGGAATAAACGTGGTCTTGGCCATAGGAATTGATGCGCTTGCGTTTGGGAGCGGCTTCGACAACACTACCCACTTCATCGGCCTGAGCATCGATGATGTCATACACGAGTTGCTCGCGTATGCTACTAGTGTGGTTGGGCGTACTCATAGCAGTAGCCATCGATTGGAGTTCTTCGACGGACATTGCTAGAAGCTGTTCTTTTGTATATTTAGGCATAGAGGGAATATAAACTTCGTTTTTATTATGTCTCTCCATTCACAATCACTGCGAATGGTTGCTTTAATGAGAATATATAAAGGTGTGGAGAGGACTGTTCTTCAGAAATATTATTCTTCAGAAATAAGAATCAAGATGATGGTTCTGTTGTCAAAAAAGCGATTCTCACCGCAACAGTTATGCAATACTGACGTATTGTTGTAGACTGTTCATATGACTTGAACAAAAAACACAAGGTTTTCAGCTGCAAAAATAAAACAAATCTCTCAATTATGCGAATTTACTCCTCACTTTTTTGTAAATTCGCTTCATAAAATTCCGATTTATGGCTACTCCCTACCTAGATATACAGAATTTAACCAAGAGTATTGGTGATTTAATCCTCTTCGAAGATCTTTCTTTTAGCGTTGCTGAAGGACAGCACGTGGGGCTTATTGCTCGCAACGGAGCAGGAAAATCAACCTTGCTTGGACTGATTGCCGGAAAAGATACCGCTGACTCGGGAAATATTGTTTTTCAGAAAGGCATTCGTGTGGGGATGCTGGAACAAACTCCTGAATTTGACCCTGAGATGCCGGTGAAAAAGGCCGTTGCGAGTCGTTTGAAAGCTGAATATGCTTCGCTCCTCATTGCTGATGAGGGGCAGTCTTTGCAAGCACATACGGATGCTTTCGATGCTGATGAGGAATGGACGGAGGTGCAACTCCGCGCGCAACAAATTCTCACTCAACTGAAAATCACTCAACTGGATAAACCTGTTGGTTTGTTATCGGGAGGACAACAGAAGCGCGTGGCTCTGGCTTCGGTGCTCATTGCTAATCCCGACTTGCTCATTCTCGACGAACCCACCAACCATCTGGATTTGGAGATGATTGAATGGTTGGAGAAATATCTGCAACGCAACACTAAAGCTCTCCTCTTGGTGACGCACGATCGCTATTTTCTCGACCGTGTGTGTCAATCTATTGTGGAGATTGATCAGCAAACGGCATATAGTTATAAGGGAAATTATGCCTACTATTTGGAGAAACGCGACGAACGCATCGCGGCTACGAATGCTAACATTGACAAAGCGCGCAATCTCTATCGCAAAGAACTCGACTGGATGCGCCGACAACCGCAGGCACGTGGTCACAAGAGTCGTTCGCGCAAGGAGGCTTTCTACGAACTCGAACAACAAGCGAAACGACGCACTGAGGAACGCGCTGCGCGACTTAATGTGAAGGCTGGATACATCGGTTCTAAGATTTTTGAAGCTGAATATGTGTCTAAAACTTTTGAGGATGGTATCGTTATTCTCAAAGATTTCTACTACAATTTCTCGCGCTTCGAAAAAATGGGTATCGTGGGAAACAACGGTACGGGGAAAAGTACGTTCATCAAAATGCTTCTTGGAGAAGTTCCTCCCTCTAGCGGGCGTTTTGTGGTGGGAGAAACCGTGAAGTTTGGCTATTTCTCTCAAGATGGGTTGCCGATTGATACGCAGATGAAAGTGATTGATGTGGTGCGTAATGTGGCTGAAACGGTGGATTTGGGAGGAGGTCGCCACCTCACTGCGATGCAATTTCTTACCCACTTTTTGTTTCCTCCAGCTCGTCAACAAGATTATGTCTACAAACTTTCCGGAGGGGAGCGACGTCGTTTGCAACTCTGTTTGGTGTTGATGCAAGCTCCGAACTTCCTCATCCTTGACGAACCGACGAACGACCTTGACATTGCTACGCTCCAATTGCTCGAAGAGTATTTGGCAGACTTCCGTGGATGCGTCATTGTGGTGAGTCACGATCGCTATTTTATGGACAAGGTGGTGGATCATCTTTTGGTTTTCAAAGGCGATGGTGTGGTAGACGATTTCCCCGGAAACTACACGCAATATCGTGATTATCTCCAAATTAAAGAGAAAGAGGAGGTAAAGGAACGCAAAGAACAACGAAATGAGGCTTCAGATTCTCGCAAACCCGTGCACGAAGGTAGTGATCGCCGCCGTAAACTCACCTTCAAAGAACGCAGAGAGTTTGAACAACTTGAAGCAGAAATTGAAACTTTAGAAACTGAAAAAGCAAACATCCACGAGAATCTTTCTTCTGGAACAATCTCTGTGGACGAAATCACTGTACTCTCCAAGCGTCTTCCACTCTTGGAAGAGGAATTGGAGAAAAAATCAATGCGCTGGCTCGAACTTTCCGAATTTGCTTAGCAACACATCAACTTCTTCTATTATAAAACGTCTAACGTCTATTCCCTCGAGCCACATCGTGGCGAGCAGAAAGGGTCTATGCCCCCTAACGTCTAATCTCTATCATTTGAAACCACTAGCCGAACGCCTACGTCCCACCTCTCTAACCAACTACATCGGTCAAACACATTTGGTCGGTGAAGGAGCAGTATTGCGCAGAATGATAGAGAGCGGACGCATCACATCCTTCATTCTCTGGGGACCTCCAGGAGTGGGGAAAACCACTCTCGCAAAAATAGTAGCTTCCACCCTCAATGCACCATTTTACACACTCAGCGCAGTCACCAGTGGAGTGAAAGAAGTGAGAGAAGTCATCACCCAAGCCAAAAACCAACAATTCTTTGGTTCCACCAATCCCATTCTCTTCATCGACGAAATCCATCGTTTCTCCAAATCTCAACAAGACTCTCTCTTAGCCGCTGTAGAAACAGGAGAAATCACTCTCATTGGAGCCACCACGGAGAATCCCTCTTTCGAAGTCATTCGTCCCCTACTCTCTCGCTGTCAAGTGTATGTGTTGCAACATCTCAATGAAACAGAACTCCTGCAACTCGTGGAACACGCCACCCAACACGACTTATTACTCAAAGAGCGCAAGTTTGAAATCAAAGAAACAGAAGCACTCCTAAGATTTAGTGGTGGAGACGCGAGAAAGCTCCTTAACATCCTTGAACTTCTCGTCAATGCCACCGAAGACGAAGCAACTATTCTTATCGACAATGCCACTGTCACCCATCGTTTGCAGGAAAATCCGATGGCTTATGACAAAGAAGGAGAACTCCACTACGACATCGTCTCAGCCTTCATCAAGAGCATCAGAGGAAGCGACCCCGATGCTGCCATATATTGGTTAGCGCGAATGATAGCTGGAGGAGAAGACCCCAAGTTTATAGCGCGTCGTCTAGTCATCAGTGCAAGCGAAGACATCGGTCTCGCAAATCCCAACGCGCTACTTATAGCGAATGCCGCCTTTGATGCCGTCAATAAAATAGGATGGCCGGAAGGACGCATCCCACTCGCAGAAGCCACCATCTATTTGGCAACTTCTCCCAAATCCAATTCCGCTTATAATGCCATCAACCGCGCACTCGCCTTTGTAGAACAGTCGGGCAACATTCCTGTGCCACTTCATCTGCGCAATGCACCAACCTCTCTGATGAAATCCCTCAACTACGGCACGGACTATCAATATCCGCACGACTACCCACAGCATTTCGTTCCACAACAATATCTCCCCGAAACCATCCAAGGCACGCAGTTCTGGCAAGCTGCGGACAACGCAGCAGAAGTTCGCCACCAATCATGGCTCTCGCAATTGTGGCACCGTGAGGAATAACCACTTTCATCTGCAAAACAACCACGTTGCTGTGTTCTATGTCTTATCTATTTAAGGAATAACCGACAACATTCTTTTTATGCGAATCGTACAAATGCTCCAATTGGAGCAAAACCCAGAACTCATCCGTCAATATCGCTATTTCCACTCTCCCGAAGGCATCTGGCCTGAAATTCTCCAAGGCATCAAAGATAGTGGTATCCTAGAAATGGAAATCTACCTCTTAGAGCATTATCTCTGTATGATTGTAGACCTCCCAGAACACCTTTCGTGGGAAGAAGCTATGGAGCGCATGGCTAAAGCACCACGACAAACTGAGTGGGAAGCCTTCGTTGCTCAGTTTCAACGTGCAGCTGCCAATGCCCGAAGCGATGAAAAATGGCAACGTATGGAACGCATCTTCCATCTCTATCCCAATGAGCAACCCTAACTAGCCGAATAGTTCACCAACGACTCACACTTCTTTTGCAGAAAAATATTTTTCCTGCACCAACCCCATCACCTCCGCTGGTTTGTTTGCATCAAACCAACACACTGACGTGTCTTTGTTGAGCCACGTCATTTGTTTTTTAGCAAAAACACGCGTATTCTTTCTCATCCGATCGAGCGCCATATCCAACGGCCACTCACCATCGAAATAACGAAAGATTTCCTTGTACCCCACCGTGTTGAGCGCATTGAGTTCTCGAAAAGGCAACACCCGTTTCGCTTCTTCCAAAAAACCTTGTTCCACCATTTGAGAAACACGCATATTGATACGCTCGAACAACTCTGCTCGAGGACGTTGCAATCCAATTTTTACAACATCAAAAGGTCGCTCTTTAGGTTTTCCCGTGAGCAATTCACTCACTTTCTGCCCGCTCTCATAGATAATTTCGAGGGCGTGCACCACCCTCTTAGCATTTTGCGTGTCCACACGCGCCATATATTCGGGGTCACGCTCCTCCAGTTCTCTCAGCAGCGCAGGCAGTCCCTCTATTTCTAAACGCGCATAAAGATGAGTGCGCACTTCTTCCGAAATTGTGGGTAAAATGTCTATGCCACGACATAGCGCATCAACATACATCATGCTTCCCCCACTCACCACCAGCGCATTGTGCGTTTCAAAGTGCTTTTGACAAATGGCAAGTGCCTCCTCCTCAAATCGCGCAGCACTGTAATAGTCAGTCAAGGCAAGATTTCCCACAAAGTGATGCGGCACACGCGCCAATTCTTCAGCAGTCGGAGCAGCCGTGCCAATGGGAATATCAGCAAACATTTGTCGAGAGTCAGCACTGATAATGGGACAACGCAAAAACTCAGCCATTTGAAGGCTGAGTTCTGTCTTTCCCACAGCGGTAGGCCCTGTGAGTACAAAAAGTATGGGTCGAGATTCTTTCATCTAAAAAGAAGGACTATCAGATATTTCAAAACCCTCAATGTCTATTTCATCAGAGTTGAAGGAGTCAATACCGAAATCATCGAAATCATCGGCACTTCCCTCCACACTGGGAGCTATGGAGAAATCAATTTCTGCAATTTGTTGGGGAGCATCTCCCACAGCTTTCACCACTTCTGCCTCACCACTTCCGGGCAACTCGTCACGAAGACAGAGAGAGAACACACGGTCGTTGAATGGGTCGAACACATATTCCAAATTAGTGACCCCCTTGTCGAGGAATTCATTCAATGCAGTGTCTGCCATCGTGTAGAAATCCACATCCGCGTCCGAAGAATCATGAACATCCTCGCGTGTCACTTGTTCGCCGCGTTCCCATTCATCATTGCAGATGAAGAATGAAGTCATTTGATCGTCAGGATAACCACAACTTTTGAGCAGCACATTGCTCAAATCGAGAAAAGTGGCATCATCGTCTATAAGAATTTCGCGACGGAAGTCATCCACTTCATCGCTGACCACTCTAATGAGATATTGCATAATTGAGAAATTCAGTTTTTATCGTCCAATGAAACCACGTTTAGAGTTGACCAAGAAGTCTATCAAATAGTCCACTTCTTTGCACTTAGGCACAGTGGTACGGATTTCTTCGATGCGTTCGTTGAAAAGTTTTGAGTTTTGGTAGAGAATCAAATAAGCTGAGTGCAACGCATTGATCACCTCCATAGGGAAATTTCTACGTTTGAGTCCCACCATATTCAGCCCGCAATAAGCCACAGGCTCGCGCGATGCGATGCAGAAAGGAGGCACATCTTGTGGGGTGCGAGTGCCGCCGCCAATCATCACATAAGAGCCGATGTGGCAAAATTGATGCACCAACACGTTAGCAGACAAGATGGCAAAGTCATCAATCACCACTTCTCCTGCAATTTTACTAGAATTACCAATGATACATCCATTGCCGATGTTGCAGTCGTGCCCCACGTGCATTCCCTCCATCAAGAGGTTGTTGCTTCCCACCACAGTCTTTCCTTTAGCCGCTGTGCCGCGGTTGATGGTCACATTCTCACGAATCGTGTTGTTGTCACCCAATTCCACAGTCGTTTCTTCTCCGCGGAACTTCAAGTCTTGAGGCACAGCACTAATCACAGCACCTGGAAAGAACGTGTTGCCACTGCCAATGCGCGCGCCACTCAAGATGGTCACTGAGTTCATCAACTTATTGTTGTCGCCTAGCACCACATTGGCATCGATGTAGCAGAAAGGACCTATTTCACAGTTCTCACCGATTTTTGCATCGGGATGAATAAAAGCTAGAGGAGAAATCATAGGTTCTAAGTGTGTTAAGAGAACAAATGTTTGAATTTGGCACGCACCATACGAGCAAATTTATTGTTGGCATCGTGACCAGGACGAATGGCAATGATGCGTCCTTTGATGGGACGACCTATTAGTGCCATATCACCAATGATGTCGAGCAATTTGTGACGAGCAGGCTCATTGTCCCATTTGACAGGACGTTCTTGCAAATAGCCTAGATGCGACGCATCAAGTCGACGCACGCCCAAAGTTTCTGTGAGTTTATCAAGACGCTCCTGCGACATCATGCGTTCGTAGATGACCAACGCGTTGCTCAAGTCACCTCCCTTGATGAGCCCCATATTGAGCAAAGCTTCAATCTCACGCACAAAAACAAAAGTGCGTGCTGAAGCGATTTCCTCGGGAAAGTCTGACATATGCTCTAAGGTCGCACTTTGTCGTTGCACAAACTGACTATCAGGAAACTCTATCGTAGAGTCGATGGCAAAGCGATCGGCAGGTTGCACGCGCAAGCAAGAACCAGAGATTTCGTCGTAATACTCAAAGGGTTCGTTAATTTCTAGATAATTGCGAGGAACACCTTGATTTTCGAGTCCTACCTTTTGGATTTGTTCCACATAGAGAATGGAACTTCCATCGAGAATAGGAAACTCGGGACCATTCACCTGCAGCAAACAGTTGTCCACTCCAAGTGCAACGAGAGCTGCCATAGCGTGTTCGATGGTCGAAACGCGGCATTCAGGAGTGCCCACTACCGTGCCTCGAGAAGTGTCAATCACGTTTTCAGCGAGTGGCTCAATGATAGGTTGACCTTCTAAATCAACACGCTGTATTTTGTAGCCATGATTGGCAGGAGCGGGTTGAAAAGTCAAAGTTAGTTGAAGGCCAGTATGCAATCCTTTTCCTTGCAAGGAGAAGGGTGCTTTAAGGGTATGTTGCATAATTATTATGTCTTACGTTTAGCACGAACTTATCGTCCCAACTGAGACTTTAGTTCGTTGAGTTCTTTGCGGAGTGCAAGCATTTCTTTGCGCATATCAGGCAATTGCTTGAACACGGCACTGGAGAGCGCGAAATTCTTCGCATTGATGGCTGGTGTGCCCATCACAGGCGCGCCATTGTTGCGCGCAGTGTGGATGCCGGCTTGTGCGCCAGCCTGCATACCATCGGGCAAATGCAAATGACCAGCCACACCCACTTGTCCGCCAAACATGCTCCAAGCACCCACTTTCGTACTACCAGCCACGCCCACTTGCGCAGACATCACGGTGTGCGCACCCACTTCCACGTTGTGCGCTATTTGCACCAAGTTGTCCAATTTCACTCCTTGGCGCACAATTGTGCTGCCCATGGTGGAGCGATCCACACAACTGTTTGCACCGATTTCCACGCGATCTTCGAGGGTGACGATGCCTATTTGTGGGATTTTCTCATAGCCTTCAGCCGAGGGAGCAAAGCCAAAGCCGTCTGCGCCAATGACGCATCCGCTGTGCAAAATAACTTCATTACCGATTTTGCAACCACGATACACACTCACATGGGGATAAAGCACACAGTTTTCACCGACTTCACTCCCCTCTTCGAGCACCACATGGCTGTAGATTTGCGAGCCACTACCCACTGTCACTCCATCGCCAATCACGGCAAAGGGAGCAACATAAACGTCTTCGCCCAATGTGGCTGTGTCACTGACAAAAGCCAAAGGATGCACCCCACTACGCTTCTGCGTCATACTCTCATAGAGCGACAACAGCTTAGCAATGGATTCGTAAGCATTCTTCACGCGAATGAGTGTGGCCGAAGTGGGTTGTTCAAGCACAAAATCTTGATTGATCAAGACGATACTCGACTGCGTTTCATAGAGGTGGTGCGCATATTTGGGATTGGCCAAAAATGAGAGGGCACCAGGCTCTCCTTCTTCTATTTTTGCGAAGGTTTTCACCACTGTTTCGGGGTTTCCCTCCACAGTTCCTTCTAAATAGGTGGCTATTTGTTGAGCGGAAAATTCCATTATATCATTATTCTATAACTGCAAATATACTATTTCTCTCTCAAACAAAGAAAAATATCGGCTATTTCTTTGTTTTTCGTCCTTGGAAAAGTCCTTTTTGGCGTATTGGGCTTTAGAAAGGCCATACGAAGAAGGGAAACAAATGGCCTTTGGTCTGAACATTTGGCACTCATCGTATATCCTCTTACTATCGAGAAAAAGTACAAGCATTTTCTTAGTAAAACAACGTGTCATTTCTCGTAAAACAACGTGTCGTTTCTCATAAAACAACGTGTCACTTTTCATAAAACAACGTGTTGTTTTTGACAAAACCACGGTTGGGAATAAGTTGGAAATCTGTAGAAAGATGAATTGTAAAATAACGATAATTACTTGTCTACGCGCGTACGCGCACGCACACATAACAGGAGTTTTATCATTTTTGCTGTCACAAGTGTCACACTTGCCTTTGTAACACACTAAATACGAAGAATTTACGCACTAATCTTGAAGAGTTTTAACAAATAAGCGGATTGAGCACTCATAAACGAACGAAACGACATTGAAAACCTAGTGTTCCATCCTTCCGTTTTGCAGAATTCTTCTTCGCGTTTTCGCTCTTTTTTCCTCATGTGTGACACTTGTGACAGCAAAAAAACAAAACTGCGGTTGGAAACGTGCGCGCGACGCGCGTACGCGTGAGAACCGCTCACCATTTTGCCTTCGCTCTTTTACTTCTCCTCTTGAGATGCAGCAGATTGCTCATCACAAACACTGAATTATGCTACATACGCATAGCAAAAACAAAACGCTATGTAGAAAAAACTTCACTTTTTCGCGATTTTTTCCCTCTTTGGGGCAATATCTTCCCATATACTTATAGGGACTGCATCCCAAAAGCAAGTGCCCGTTCACATTCTACTTTCACGGCGAAAGCCACTCCAATATATAATCCATATGCAACTAAACTCATTGTCCTTCTATCAACTTAACCCCAATAAAGTTTGGGTAAACTCAAAGGAGATGCTGCAAAAACGAGTTTTGCAACACCTCCTTGGCATTAAAAATTGGGATTAGAACCTTTGAGGTTTTCACTCAAAATGTTCCACAACATTAGTTTCGCTTTTGAGGAGCTGGGAGAAACCAGTTGCTAGGTGTCAGCAATTTGCCGTACAAATTACCTGTCAACGTGGGTTGCTCATAGGGTTTGAGCTTTAGGTCACGACGAGAAACCAACCAAGCCAACCAAGAATTGTCGGTAACCTCATCCTTAGCTACATTGCGGTGACGTTGGATGCGCATCAGGTCGAAAAAGCGTGTTCCTTCAAAAGCGGATTCCAAAGCCATTTCGTCAGCGATGATGGTTTCCACAGCAGCAATTTCTTCTGAAGAAGGAACAAGCGGGGTGAACTTGTAGAACACGCGCTTGAGTTCGTAATCATCTCCCGTCGCAGTGGTTCGCTTAAGAGGAGAAGGAACAGAGTCTTCCACCATTTCGACTTTAGTGGATAGTTTGGGCAAAGCAATAGTTTTGCCTTGGCGTGCAGCTTCATCTACAATGCGTTGCGCTACCACCTTATTATACACCCAAACAGTATCTGCGTCTGTCATACTACCACAACCTGCTTCGTGGATGCCTACAATGTTACGGTTGATAGTAGAGAAGTTGAGATAAGGCTTACCCTGCGCACGTTGGAGGGTGCTCAAATCTATGGAATTCGCTCCATGACGTGTAGCGGCAAGAGCAGGAGTGATGGATACCGTGATAGTGGATAAATCTGCCTTCGCATTGTCGGTAAAGGTTGAGTCACTCTTTAAGTCTTCAACTATACGTGGCACAGAATTGAGCGTCAAACCACTACGCAATACATCGAACGCCATACGTGGGAACCCTGCACGGTTGATGGCTTCAGCATATTTCAACAAGATGGTGCGCACACGATAGAGCGGAATACCGTAATTAAAACCAAATGCTCGAGGAGGAACCACAGCGTCAATTGCGTTGACAAACGATGGAGAGAATTTGTGAATGAAGCGCATCTTATTGCCTTCCTCAGTTTTCACCATTGGTGCACTAAGGCTAGCACGCAAATCGCCTAATGCTGGATACTTCAACTCTTTGACTTTTTCACCACGAGCGTCTTCAAAAGTTGTGTAGACGAAAACTTGGTTTTGGTTGAGACTGAGATAAGCATTAGAAGGAGCTACTTGGCGATGACGTTCATCAGCTTTTACAGTGATGCTACCTGATGCAGTAGTCACCTCCTCCGTCTTACCAGAGGCATTGGTTTGCTTACCAGTAGTACGCGCTGAGGTAGACTCTGTAGCAAATCCATAGATTTCAGGAATGCGCGTGAGTACCTGTCCAAAAGAGTTGTTGGCAGCAGAAGGCATAGCAGTCACCATCTCACC
>QWCL01000644.1_pt1 | contig 18874 bp, 9 predicted proteins | sample 1972551 | NCBI WGS metagenome assembly QWCL01 (sample SAMN09866709, study PRJNA288562) | Human oral metagenome isolate term2_saliva, whole genome shotgun sequencing... | isolation source: mouth | host: Homo sapiens | place: USA: California
CTCACTGACGGGCGACCAGTGCTGGCAGATCCTGCGCGAACTGCCGCGCTTCGCGCAGGTCGGATACCCCGTCCTCGTCGGAGCGTCTCGCAAGCGTTTCGTCAAGGCCCTCGAGGGCGACGTGGACGCGAACAGCGCGGACATCGCCGCCTACTGCGCGGCAGCTGGCGCGTGGGCCGTGCGGGTCCACGACGTAGCAGCCACCGTAGCGGCCATCGCCCGAAAGGAGAACGACGTTGACTAACCGACGCGTCATCATCGCCCTGAAAGGACTCGGGGCGGAGGCCAACCACGGCGTCTACGACTTCGAGCGCGCCCGCAACCAGCGCTTCAGCGCCGACATCGTCATGTGGGTCGAGACCGCCGGCAACGCCGACGACATCGCAGCCACCGTCTCCTACGCGGACATCGCCGACGAGGCCATGGCCGTCCTCACCGGCACCGCCGTCGACCTCATCGAGACCCTCGCCGAAACCATCGCCTCGCGCGTCATGAGCCACGAGGGCGTTGTCGGCACCGAGGTCACCGTCCACAAGCCCGACGCCCCCATCGACCACCCCTTCGCGGACGTGTCCGTGACCGTGCGAGCGGGCCAGACCGACGCGATGCCCCTGTCGCTGTCCCTCAAGGGAATTTACGAGGCCGAGGATAGCTCCGTCCTCACCGGCGAGATCGAGGCCTACGGCCGCGCCCAGGCCCCCAGCCCGGTCGAGCAGGAACAGAGCGGTGCCCTGCCCACGCGCCGCGACGTGCAGGCCGCCCACGCAGCGCCCGCGCACGACGCGACGCGCCCTGAGCGCCTGCGCTCGCGCCGAGTCGTCCTGGCGATCGGCGGCAACCTCGGGGACGTGCCCGTCACCCTCATGCACACGGTCGAGGCCCTGTCCCACATGGAGGGCTTCCAGATCGACGACGTCTCGCCGATCATGCGCACCAAGCCGGTCCTCGCCCCCGGACAAGCACCCCAGCCCGACTACTGGAACGCCGTCGTCGTCGGTTCTGCCATCGCCACCCCCGACGAACTTTTCGCCCAGACCAGCCGCATCGAACGCGAGCTGGGCCGCGAACGCCACGAACGCTGGGGCGCACGCACCATCGACATCGACATCATCCAGGTCGAAGGCCTCGCTTCCTCCGACCCCGCCCTCACCCTGCCACATCCGCGCGCCAAGGAACGTGCCTTCGTTCTCGCTCCCTGGCTGCTGTGCGACGCCAATGCCGTCCTCGAGGGCGTCGGCCGCGTCTGCGACCTGCTCGCCGTCGCGCCCGACCGCGAAGGCATCATCGACGCCGTCGACGACTGGCTCGAAGACCCCGCCGCCGTCATGTCCGACTCCGACCGGCTCATCGCCCAACGCGTCGAACAGGCCAGTGCCGACATGCGCGAACTCCTCGAAAACCTGACCGGCGAAATCAGCCACCTCGCCGATCTTGGTGCACCCACTGGCGAACCTCCGATGGCTCCCGGAACCGCCGTCGAGGCCACTGCCATCCCCGCGCTCCCTGCACCTATGGCCGAGCAGACCCAGGAACTTGCCAGCCCCAAGTCTGGCTCAGGCTCCGTCGCGGGCGAGTTCGCACTCGCCGACGACGCTGTGGCAGACAGCTTTGTGGCTGGTGGGCCTGTGGCTGGCGGCTTTGTGGCCGAGGAGGTACCGCCCCTCGCCTCAGAAATCCTCACACCCGAAGCTCCCGCGCCCGTTGAAGCGGCGACCGAAGACGCAGCGGGCGACGTCACCATCCCAACCCCCGTCGCCGGCACCAACATACTCACGGACAGCGGCTCCGCGCAGCGCGCCAGCCTGTGGCACCGCCGGGACTCCCTGGATTCCGTTTCCGCGAACTCCGCGAACAGCGATCAGACCCGCGCCTTCGACAACACCGACGACCGCGCCAGACTGGCAGCCGCCTACGCCGAATACGGCTTTGACACTGACTTCGGCCAGGACGTGCCCGAGGAACCCGCGCCCCAGGTTTCCCAGTTGGCAGCCCGCGCCGACCAGAACTTCGACATAGATTACGGCGACGACCTCGAGCCGGATGTCGATACCTCGGAATTCGCAGCCGATGCACCCGTCAACGCGCCCACTCGGCCCAGCGCACCCCGACCGACCACCCGGGGCACAAGAGGAGCGCGCGATGCCAAGGCCTCGCCCAAGCCCGCGTGGCACCCCGTCTCCTCCGTGCCCGCGGATTCGCCCGCCGGACGCATGACCCGAAGGATCGGTTCGGGCAACTACACGCCGACCGGCGACGAAAAGCCGCGGTGGGCACCCGTATTCCAAGACAAGCGTCAAGAGTCGCGCACCGAGATCAAGCTGCCCGACTGGAACTTCAACGTCGGCACCGCCCACGACGTGCGCGTCGTCGACGACCGCTCGGGCCTCGGCCGCGAGGATGACACTCCCAAGGCCACCATTCACGCCGACGGTCGCTCCACGATCCTGGCACCCGGACTGCCCGACAACACGCCCGTCGGCCCCATCCCCGACGACGAAGCCACCCACACCGGCATTCTGCGCCGCGTCGTTGTGCGCCCCACGATGACCGGCGCGATTCCCATCGTCAAGAGGCGCTAAATGAAACCGCTGGCGATCATCTGGGTGCTGCTGGTCGGCGTTGTGAGTGCTGCCCTGAGCTTCGTCGGGTTCTTCGCGCACATGCGCACCGGTGGAACCCCCATGATCGTCACGCCCGGTCCCGCCGTCGTGTTCGCCCTGGCCACGGCCATCCTCATCTGGTCCGGCATGGCCGTGCGGCGGCTGCGCGCCGGTAAAGACACGTGGATCGACGCCATCGGTGCCATGCGGGTTGCCGTCTTCGCACGCACCTCCGCGCTGGTCGGAGCCAACCTGTCGGGTATCCTCGTTGGCGTCATGGGCGTCTCCCTCACGCAGCTCGAAGCCACCGCCATGGTGTCCAACGCGATTGGCTCCGGCGTCAGCGCCCTCGTCGGCATCGTGTGGGTAGTCATCGCCGTAGTCATCGAACGCTGGTGCGTCATCACCCCCGACGACGCAGCCACCTCCAATAAGCGAAACGCGGCGGCCTGAACGGCCGCGGTGCCCGGCTGATCGGTGCTGCTGGCCTGGTGGGGCTAGGGGATGGCATCGCGGATAGGTTGTGAGCATGCGGATAGGCTATTTTCCTATCCGTGAAGGCGTTAACCTATCCGCCTGTTTGTTTCCTATCCGTATCGTTTCGTCGGGGCTGGGTCTTCCTGTTGGGGTGTCGAAGTTGTGCTCTCCGGGTTCTGTGGTGCTTTGTTACAGGTGCCCGCGCCGCGCAGGGCGGCCCTGCGCCGTGCGGCTTGTCGGTGTCAATGTGGTGCGCGTTCCGAGAGTTACGAGCGCGGTTGTGCCCCGGCCCGGTATCGTGGAGGCGTGGCCGATCAGCGTAAGAATTCCCCCAGGCGATCATCCACCCGGCGTAGCCCGTCGGGCGGCTCCTCCGGGCGCGCAGCAGACCGCACATCGCGCGCTGCGGGTGCGACGTCAAGCAACAACGCTTCCTCGCGTCAAAGAACAGCCGGCACCGCAGCAAGTGCCCGCTCCGCGCGCGGCACCAAAGCGGCTGGCACAAAAGCGGCTGGCACCAAAGCGGCTGGCACAAAGGCGCGCGGCACCAAAGCGGCATCGGGTAGAAGCAAGCGCACGTCGTCAGGCGGTCCGCGCCCACCCGTGAACCTGTGGCCCCGCCGCATTATCACGGGTCTAGGCCTGATTCTGATCCTGGCTCTCATCGTGTGGGGCGTTGTTGCTCTCGTCCGCGCTGTTATCGGCGTATTCACCTCGGATCCAGTTCCGCAGTCCAGTACGCAATCCGTCCAGTCGGGCACGGTCGATGCCTCCGGCTACACGCTCAAGGGCGGTCAGGAGGTCACCGCGGACGGCCTGCTGACGGACGGCACAGCGATTGAGATTCCGGTGTGCCTCGACAAGGACATCGCCGTCACCGCGACGGCGTCTGAGGCATCGGTCGGTTCACCGCTGTACGTGTCGGTGACGCTCGAAAACAGGGGATCGGTCGCCTGCTCGACGTCCCTGTCGAATTACACGTTGCAGGTGTCCACGGGCGGCCACCAGGTCTACGATTCGGCACGCTGCGCGCCGGATGATGAGTCCGCGAAGACCCTGCTGCTGCGCCCGACGGGCACGTGGTCCGGTTGGCTGAGCTGGGATGGCTACGTGTATGCGGATGGTTGTACGTCTCCTGCGGGCGGTGCCAAGGCTGCGACGGTGGGCACGTACAAGCTGGCCATCCAGCAGGGGAGCCGCGAGGTCGGCTCGGCCGTCGCTGACGTCACCGCTCCGCCCGCGCCTCAGTCGGGCGCGCAGTCTGGTGCCCAGTCGGGGCAGAAGGCTGGAGCTCAGTCTGGTGCTCAGTCGGGAGCCCAGAAAGCTCGGTGATGCGCTCTCCTCGTTGACGAGGCCGTGGCCGCGTGCCCGCGTCAGGTGTCGGGTGAGTGCCCGCGACATGTGTCGCGTAGTTGTTCAAGTGCCCGACGTGGGATTACCAGCCGACGACACCCGCGCCGACGGCTTGGGCCTGGTGGGCCAGGTTTTCGACGATGAGTTGGGCGCGGTAGTGGCCGACGCCGTCGATGACTTCGATATCGGCGACGGAGGCGGCCCGCAGCTGCGGCAGGTTCGTGAAGTGCGCGGACACGGCTTTGATGGCATTCCACGACAGGTGGGGGACCAGGGAGAGGGCGCGTACGCCGCGCGGCATGATTTCGCGGTCGAGGTCGGCGACCTCGTACACGTCCAGGCCGAGGATGTTCGCGATGGCGGTCAGGTCGACGATTCGTTCGGAGCCGAGGGAGGTGAGTTCGGCTTCGACGCGGGCGACGTCGGCGGGGTCGCGGATGTAGTCGCGCATGACGAGGGCGCGTTCGGAGGCGGATCCGCGTATGAGGTCTTCGACCTGGAGGGCGAGGAGGCGTCCCTCGGATCCCAGTTCTTCGAGGTATTCGGTGATTTCGGAGGTGATGCGGCGGATCATTTCCATGCGCTGCATGACGGTGGCGACGTCGCGCACGGTGGCGCTGTCGCGCATTTCGAGGATCGTGAGGGTCTGCAAAACTTCGTCGAGTCGCTGACTGTAGCGGTCCAGGGTGTCCACGGCCAGGTTGGCGCGCGAGAGCAGGGCTTCGGGTTCTTCGACGAGGCGGTGCTCGGTGCCCACGTAGATGGAGATCATGCGCATGGAGGCGGACAGGGACAGGACGGGCAGGTGTGTTTGGCGGGCGGTGCGCTGGGCGGTGCGGTGGCGCATGCCGGATTCGTCGGTGGGGATGGTGGGGTCGGGGAAGAGTTGGACGTTGGCTTTGCGGATGCGCCATAGGTCGGGGTCGATGATGACGGCACCGTCCATTTTGCATAGTTCGCGTAGGCGAGCGGCCGTGAAGGCGACGTCAAGGTCGAAGCCGCCCGAGCACATGGCCTGAATCTCGGGTGTGTAGCCCAGGACGATGAGGGCACCCGTGTGGGAGCGTTGGATTCGTTCCAGTCCCTCGCGAAGAGGGGTGCCGGGCGCAACCGCGCGCAGTGCTTCTCGAAGGATCGCTGCGTCTGAGGTCAATGTGCTTCCCTCCCGAATGAGTAGGTCTGCTTTCTATTATTGCGAGTCTGTAGGAAATGCGACGCGAATCGCCGTCGCTAAATCAGAGACAGTGAACACGGTGATGCCGTCGACGCGGGCGAGGTCCTCGCTGCCTTGAGCTGGGACGATGGCTGAAGAGAAGCCCAATCGGGCGGCTTCGGCGAGGCGGCGCTGGGTGCCGGTGCAGGCGCGAACTTCACCGGTGAGGGAGATTTCTCCGACTGCGACGAGGTCGGCGCGCGGGGGTACGCCTTTGAGTGAGGACACGATGGAGATGGCCATCGCGAGGTCGATGGCGGGTTCGACGGTGCGCGCGCCGCCGACCGTGGACACGTAGACGTCGGCCCCCGACGTGTCGGCTCCTATTCGGGCCTGCAGGACCGCGAGGATCATGGCGACGCGCGCGTGGTCGACGCCTGAGGTTGTACGCCGAGGCGAGCCGCCCGACGAGGGGGCGACGAGGGACTGGATCTCGGTGGGCAGCGGGCGGCGGCCCTCGAGGGAGATAGCTGCGCAGGTGCCGGGCACGCCGCGTGTCGTGCGTGACAGGAATAGGCCGGAGGGGTCGGCGAGGCCGTAGATCCCCGAATCGGTCAGCTCGAAGCAGCCGACTTCGTCGGTGGGGCCGTAGCGGTTTTTCACGGCGCGCAGCAGGCGAAGGCGTGAGTGCCGGTCGCCTTCGAATTGGCAGACGACGTCCACGAGGTGTTCGAGGACGCGCGGACCGGCGATGCCGCCGTCCTTCGTCACGTGGCCGACGAGCAGGGTGGGTAGGTCGGATTCTTTGGCGACCCGAATGAGTGAGGCGGCGACCGCGCGCACCTGGGCGACGCCGCCCGCCCCGCCTTCGACCTGGGCGGAGGAGATTGTCTGCACGGAGTCGACGATGAGCAGGGACGGAGCCGAGGCCTCGACGTGCCCCAGGACGATGCCGAGTTCCGTCTCATCGGCGATGAGCAAGTTCGGCTCGAGCGCTCCGATGCGTTCGGCGCGCCCCCGCACCTGCGCCGCCGACTCCTCGCCCGTCACGTAGAGGACGGGGCCGCGTCCGCTCGATGCCGCCGTGCGCGCGGCCTTGGCGGCCACGTCCAGCAGCAGCGTGGACTTACCCACGCCGGGCTCGCCGGCCAGGAGGATCACCGCGCCGGGGACGATGCCGCCGCCGAGGACCCGGTCCAGCTCGCCCACGCCCGTGGAACGCGACGAGGCGCGCTCCCCGTCCACGTCGCCAATGGGCAGCGCGGGGCGTCGTGGGGGAGTCGCGGCGGCGCGCTGCCCGCCCGTGACCTCGCCTGCCTGGTCGACGGTGCCCCATGCCCCGCATTCGCGGCACTGGCCCACCCACTTGGGGGAGGTCCAGCCGCAGTCGGAGCAACGGTAGGTGATCTTCTCTTTCGCCATGGACCCACCGTAACGCGCACCGCCTCCATCTGCGGTTCGCTCGTGGGAGAGTGACGAGGCCGGGGCGAGGTCGTGGATGGGTTGCGCAGGTGATGTTCGGGTATGAGACGATGTGGTCAGGTTCTCCAGATGTGGCAGAGTGGCGGGATCGTGCCGTAAAGAACGTTGACGCGCGATGATAATTCCCAAGTATCCGTAGAATGTGCGGTGCTATTATCCATATGGTTAGCCGGTGTGTATCCTCGGGAACTCACTCCGAAGTCTGCGGATGCTGCCGCGGCATCGGATGCTACATGCCATCGACACTGAGGAAGTGACATGAAGAAGGGGCACAAGACGCGAAGGATCTGGTCCAAGCGACTGCCTGCCATTTCCGTCCTGCTCGTGTCTGCGATCCTGTGCACGATTGCGTTCATGTCCCGAGGTGTGGAGGTCACGCAGGTCAGCGTCGATGATGGCGGTATCTGGGTGACCAATCAGGATCGCAAGCTCGTGGGCCATCTGAATTACGACGCCCGGATGCTCGATGGCACGGTGTCCGTTAAGTCGGCATCCTTCGATATCGGGCAGGCTGGCGGTGACGTGACGCTTGGGGAGGCGGGCACGCGCACGGTGTCGCCCGTGCGTCCGACATCCTTTTCGATTGGTCAGGCGGTGACCCTGCCGGAAGGTGCCGTGCAGGTGCAGGGCGGTTCGGTGCTGGCGGTTCTGGATCCGAATGAGGGACTCCTGTGGGTGGGTGACGCCGGTGAACCCGCGACGATGTCGTTCACGCGCGAGAGCGCGGTTGCCAACGACGTGGGCGACGGTGTTGTGACGGTGTCGCGCTCGGGCAGGGTGTTCGCATACTCGCCTGGGACCTCGACGCTGGTGACGGCGGAGCGCGAGGGACAGGCGTGGCGCACGAAGACGAAGATGGTGAAGGGTTTCCAGTCGGTTGGCACCTTGTCGATCACGGCTGTGGGTGATAAGCCTGTCATCTACGATCAGGGTGGTAACAAGCTCGTGATGCCCGACGGGTCGGTGCGTGACCTCGCTGAGGATCATGTGAGCGGCGCGGTGTTGCAGGATCCGGGCGACGACGCCTCGTCCGTGCTGTTGGCGACGGATAGTGAACTCGTGTCGGTCCCGCTCAGCGGCAGGGGAGTGGAGCGTCAGGACGCGTCGGAATCGAAGGCGGAGGGCACGCCGGCCCCTCCGGTGTTCCATCGCGGCTGCTCGTATGCGGCGTGGGCGGGTTCGGGCGCGTATGTGCGCCTGTGCGAGGATAAGACGCGTAATCAGAAGCAGACGGTGGACGAGCTGGCGAAGGTGTCGTCAGTGGTGTTCCGGACGAATCGGACGCGTATCGTTCTCAACGATGTGACGACTGGCACGCTGTGGCTTCCCGATAAGAACATGGTCATGGTCAACAATTGGGACCAGGAGGACCCGACCGAGGAGAAGGAAGAGGACACTCCGACACCTGACCAGCGTCAGCAGGTCTCGGAACCCGAGCGCAACGAGAAGAACACGCCGCCGATTGCCGTCGACGACGAAATCGGTATCCGACCGGGTCGTTCGACGCTGCTGCCGGTGTTGGATAACGACTCGGACGACGACGGTGACGTGCTGACGGCGCGCCCGCTCGCGGAGCCCGAGTTTGGTTCCGTGGCGCGTACCCGTGGGGGGCGCGCCCTGCAGATTGCGGACGTGCCGGAGGAGAAGACGGAGGGGTCGACGTCCTTCTCCTACGAGGCCTCGGACGGTTTGGCGGTGGCGACCGCGACGGTGACGGTGACAATCCGCCCGTGGATGGTCAATGAGGGGCCGCGTCAGGTCAAGCACCCGGTGGTGAAGCTGGGGGCGAACGCGCAGGTGGAGTACAACCTGCTGTCGGATTGGGTGGACCCGGACGGCGACCAGTTCTTTTTGAAGTCGGTGACGGCTCCCGATGGTATGGCGGCGCAGTTTTCCGAGGACGGAACCGTGCAGGTGCGCGACCTGGGTTCGGGTGCCGGCTTGAAGTCGCTGAGCGTGACGCTGTCGGATGGCCACGCGGAGAGCGTGGGCGAGCTGCAGGTGAGCGTGCAGGAGTCGGGCAATGTGCCTCCGATTGCGCGCGCGGACTTCTACGTGGCGCGCGTGGGTGAGCCTGTGACGATTGACCCGGTGGCGAACGACACGGACCCGAATGGGGATTCCTTGTCGCTTGTGGCGGCGGGTGCGGCACCTGCGGGTACGTCGGTGACGGCTGATCTGTCACGAGGCACCCTGATGTTTACGGGATCGGTGTCGGGTTCGTTCCAGTTCACGTACACGGTGTCGGATGGTCCGTCGACGACGATGGGTGTGATCCGCGTGGATGTGGTGCCGGATGATTCGACGGCGGTGCCGGTCGCGGAAGATGATTTGGCGGTGTTGCCCAGCGGCGGCGCGTCGCTGATCGCGCCGCTGGCGAATGATACGGATCCGTCGGGTGGTGTGCTGGTCGTGCAGTCGATTGATGTGCCCGAACAGTCGGGTCTGGAGGTGACGCTGATTGAGCGTCACTTGCTGCGCATTACGGCACCGGGCGGCCTGTCCGATGTGACGTCGTTTACGTATACGGTGTCCAATGGCGCGGGGTCGGCGACGGCGCAGGTGAGCGTTATTCCGACGGATGCGCAGAGTGAGGATGTGCCGCCTCAGGCCGCGCCGGACAGTGCGAAGGTACGTGCCGGGGATGTCGGCTCGGTGAGTGTGCTGGCCAACGACCGTTCGCCGATTGGTCTGTCGCTGAGTGTGGATCCGACGGTGACGGTTTTGTCGGGCGGCGATCTGGGCACGGTGTTCGTGACCGGTAACCAGGTGCGCGTCGAGGCCGGGGACGAGGCCGGGGTACTGCGCGCGTCGTACACGGTCGTCGATTCGGTGGGGAATAAGGCGACAACGACGGTGACCTTCGAGATTGTTGCCGCGTCGTCGGCCAACAGTGCGCCGACGCCGAAGGCTCTGAGTGCGTGGGCTGTGTCTGGCCAGATGACGCGTATCCCCGTGCCGCTGACGGGTATTGATCCCGACGGTGATTCGGTGGCGCTGGTGGGTATTGATCAGCCGCCGTCCAAGGGCAGCGTGGTGCTGGGCACCGAGTGGCTGGAGTACACGCCCTCCGATGATGCGGTGGGCACGGATACGTTCTCTTACATCGTGGAGGACCGCCTGGGCCTCCAGGGACGCGCTCGCGTGCGTGTCGGTATTGCGCCTCCGGGCACGCAGAACCATAATCCGACGGCTGTGCCGGATTCGGTGACGGTTCGTCCGGGGCGCGCGGTGAGCGTGAACGTGCTGAGTAACGACGTGGATGCGGACGGCGACGCTCTGTCGGTCAACACGGATTCGGAGAGCATATCGGTGTCGGATCCGTCGGTGCCGGTGTCGGTGCTGGAGGACGCGGTGACGGTCCAGGCCCCTGAGACGAGTGGCGTGTTTGTTGTCGCCTATCAGGTCCTCGATGGGCGCGGCGGTCGCGCGCAGGGGCAGCTGACGGTGACGGTTGATGAGGACGCGCCGCTGCGCACACCGGTGGCGCGCGACGATGTGGTGTCAGTGTCGGAGCTGCCCGCGGATTCGAAGCCGGTGAACGTCCAGGTGCTGGCGAACGACGAGGACCCGGATGGTACGACGGATGCCCTGTCGGTGTCTGCCGATGGGTCGGGCGTGAGTGTTGCGGGGCAGAAGGTGTCGATTACCCCGCAGGCCAAGCGTCGCCTCGTGGTGTATACCGTGACGGATCAGGATGGCCTAAGCGCGAGCGCCGTCGTGACGGTGCCGGGCACCGACCTGCTGGCTCCTCGACTGGACACGACGCGGATCCCGGTGACAATGCGCGCCGGTGCGACGTTGACACTCGATGTGAACGACTACGTGCTTGTGCGTGATCGGTCGCGCTCACCGATGATCACGGACGAGGCCTCGGTGACGAAGAGCGGTGCTCTGGAGTCGGCGACGCTGCAGGATTCGACGCACCTGGCGCTCGCTGCTCCCGAGGACGCGTCGGGTCGGGCGTCGGTGTCTTTCACGGTGCGTGACGGTGCACCGGACGATGCTTCCGCCCTGTCCTCGACGCTGACAATCCCGATCACGATTCAGTCGGCGAAGAACCTGCCGCCGCGCCTGACCCCGACTCCGATCCTCGTGGGCCAGGGGGAGTCCGTGACGGTCGACCTGACGCAGATGGTTGATGATCCCGATGACCAAGCCAAGACCTCGTTCGAGTATCGCCTGACGAAGGTACCCGGCGGGGTGGACGCCACGCTGGAAGGCTACACGCTGACAGTATCGGGGAAGAAGGACCAACCCAAGGGGTCGGCCGGCGCGCTCACCGTGAGCGTCGACGACGGGTCGGGTGCTGTGAACGCGGATATTCCGGTGACGATCGTGAAGTCGTCGAAGCCCCTGGTGACGACGACGGACGCCCGCATCAAGGTCAACGCGGGTCAGAGTGCGACCGTGAACGTGGCGGATTACACGACGAATCCTTTCTGGGACCCCCTCGTCATCCTGGACACCTCGGTGCAGATTGGCCAGGGCACGGCCTCGGGCGAGGGAAGCGCCCTGACGGTCTCTCCCAAGGCCGGATTCCACGGCGACATGATCGTCGTCTACCGTGTCATGGATGCGACGAACGACCAGGACCGCGTCGTGCAGGGCCGCGTCGTCGTCAAGGTGCTCGACCGCCCGGATCCGCCCGTCAACGTGAACGCGACGGCGACCGGGCCGGGCAGCGCGTTCGTGTCCTTCCAGGCGGGTGCCGCGAACGGTGGCACGATCTCGGGCTACACGGTGATGGACGTGAACAGCGGCCGGACCTTCCCGACGACCGACCCGGGCGTCGAAGTCACGGGCCTGACGAACGGCGTCAAGCACTCCTTCACGGTCGTGGCACACAACGAAGCCGGCGACTCTGACCCGTCCACGGCCTCGCCGGAGGTCCATATCGACGCGGTGCCCGAGAAGATGGCGGCCCCCACGGTTGAAGGTGCAGATGGAGCGCTGCTGGTGTCGTGGGTTCCCCCCACCAACAAGGGGTCCGCGATCCAGACGTACTCGGTGTTCGTCGCCTCGGCCTCGGGCAGCCAGCCCGTCACGCACACGGTCGCTGGAACCGAGACCTCCGTGACAGTCGGGGGCCTGACGAACGGTGCCACCTACTCGGTGACGATCCAGGCGCACAACGGCGCGGAGTCGCCCTCGCCGCTGTCCGAACCCACCCCGGGCAGCCCGCATGGCCCACCGGATCCGGCGAGCCAGCTCGCTGCCTACCCGGTCAGAGAGGGCACGGATCCCTCGCACGCGACGGTCAACGTGTCCTGGAAGCTCGGCAACTCCGGCGGCCAAGGCTGGGGCAAGACCTCCGTGACCGTGGGTTCTGTGACCGTGGATGCCGATCCCGGCTCCACCGGTGTCGACGTCCCCGGCGTCGAGGCGGCACGGTCCCGCTCGCGCTCGACGCGCCGACCGTGTCGGGCACAGGCACCGCGGGGGAGCTGCAGGTCGATGGCCTGGCGGTTGTTCCCGGCCGAGGCTTTAGCGCCTCCGACCTGACACTGCGCTACGCCTGGACGAAGAACGCATGCGTGACCGGCCAGACCATCTCGAACGGCACGATCCTCCACGTTGACGGATGGGACACGCGCACGCTCTACTTCTGCCAGACGGGTGTGGGCATGCGTAACCAGACGGCTGCATCGGATCCCGTGTCGGCGAGCGGAACCCCGACGGGCGTGCCCTCCAAGGTCGGCGTATCGGTGACGAACGTTGGCTCGACCAACGCCACCGTTCGCTGGGATCCCATCGGTGCAAACCCGGGTCTGAGCGCGATCCACGTGACCATCGGGTCGGAGACACACGACCCGGCGACCAACGCGACCGAGGAGACGTTCTGGAACCTCTCCCAGGGCACGCGCTACACCGCACAGGTCGAGGCCGTCAACGCCCTGGGTTCGACGATCATGACCGACGAGCCGACCTTCACGACGAAGCTAGACGTGGAGCTAACCTGGGAGGAAACCTGCCAGGGCGGCGAGAAGCACGGCTTCGCGGGCACCTGCCACACCTTCACGATCAGCGCCCCGAGCTGGGCATCCTCGTCGGAACCCCACGTGTGCACGATCCGCTCCGACGTCGATAACTGGACGGAGAAGGTACGCGTGACGGGAGCGGAACCGACGCGCACGAAGATCGCGACACAGGCGGACTCCGAGGACGCATTCAAGAAGGATGTTCGTATCGTCGGCGTATGCGAGCCGGAGAGGTAGGCCGCGATGACACTGCGTCGAAAGATCCGAGGCGCGTCGCGTGAAGTGTTCGACCGGCTGCGCTCGGTCCCCGGGTACGCCGCGTTCGCACGCTGCCTGTGCGCTCTGACGACCACCGGCTGGGCCGTGTCCGTGGCGAGCGTCTCGGGCATTGTAGCTGCAGTCGCCGTCGGCTGGATCGAGGGCTTCGTCGTAGCCGTCATGGGCGGCGTCGCGCTCGCGGTCGCCGTGGCGTCGGTTGCTTCACCGTCGCCGTTGTCCGTGTCGCTGCGGATGGAAAGCGACCGCATCGTTGCTGGTCAGGTCGCGGTCGGTCGCATCCGCGTGGCGAACAGGTCGGGGCGTCGGGCGGGTTCGACGCTCGTGGAGGTCTCGATTGGACGAGGCAGTGGCGAGTTCCTGGTTCCCCCCATTTCCGGCAATGGGGTGTGGAATGAGTCGTTTTCCGTCATGACGAAGCGTCGTGGCGTCATCACGGTGGGTCCTGCGCGCACTGTGCGCATGGATGGCCTGGGCCTGCTGCGTCGCGTGCGCGAGTGGGATGACCCGATCCTCGTGCATGTGCATCCGCAGACGATTCGTTTTTCTTTTGACGCGACGGGCATGCAGATGGACGTCGAGGGTGTCGCGAGCGCGAAGCTGACCAGCTCGGACGTGTCTTTTCACGCGCTGCGCGACTATGAGCCGGGGGATGACCGGCGCGCGGTTCACTGGCCGTCGACGGCGCGCTACGGTCGCCTGATCGTCCGCCAGTTTGAGGAGACGCACCGCTCGCACCACATGGTGTTGCTGGATACCCGGCGTGACGCCTGGGAGCGGCGCGCTTTCGAGATGGGGGTGTCGGTCGCTGCGTCGCTGGCGGTCGCCGGCTCGGGGGAGGCGCGCACGGTGTCGATGCACACGTCGGACGAGTGGATTCCGACCGCTTCGCCCGTTGTGATGCTGGATGCCCTGTCTGAGATGGAAGTGTCGGTTCGGCGTGATTTCGAGGCCGTGGTGCGTCGCTGCGTCATGGAACGCGGCGCTATTTCCGCTCTGTCCATTGTCGTGGGCGAGGGGACCAGTGACGATGAGGCGTCGCGTCTGGCCAATATCGCGCCCATTGACGTGGCGGTGTCTGTCATTCGAGTGGTTCCGGGGAGCGCTCGTCGTCGTCGCAGGATGAGTCGGGGCGTCATCATTGACTGCCCGTCGCTGGAGGATTTGCCGGTGCTGATTTCCCGGGGGGTGTCGTTGTGAACGCGTCTGTTCGTTCGGCTTCTTCGCGTCGCCCGCGCCCCTCCATGAGGGCGGAGACGGTAGCGGGAACCTCGCGTTCACGCGCCACGATGCCCGCGTGGTCGCTGATGGTGCTAGCCCTCCTCTTCGTTGGCCCGGTCCTCATGTTCGAGACGGTGTTCGGCGGCTACCAGGGCGCTATCGCCGCGGCTTCGGGCGTTGTCGTTGGCCTGACGGTGGCGTGGGCGTCGGCCAAGTGGCGATGGGACCTGCTGTCGATCACGGCCGCGGTCGTGGCCTCGCATTTCCTGTTCGGTGGGGCTGCGGCCCTGCGCGAGACGACTCTCTGGGGCGTGGTGCCGACGTCGCGCACGCTGCAGTCCCTCGTCATCGGCGCGGTCGAATCCTGGAAGGACCTGCTGACGCTGACGCCGCCCGCGGCCTCGTACTCGGGACCGGCGCTGGTGCCGTGGATGACGCTCCTCGTCTGCTCGGTCGTGGCTGGCACGCTCACCGTGCGCCTCGGACGTCCCATCGCCGGTTCGAGTGCGCTGATCGCCTCCGGCGTGATTGCCATCGTGTGGGGGCCCAGCCATCACGGCCCCAGTGCCGTGCTGGTGGTCGCCTGGTGGGCGGCGTTGATCATATGGTGGTCGTGGGCTTCAGCGATTGTCCGCGCACGCGCGGGTGCCGATATCGTGATCGGGATCGGCGGGTCGAATGCCTCCTCGGCGACGACGATGGGAGCCACCTCTCGCCAGGTCGTGCACGTGTGGTGGCGCGTGGGCATGGCCTCGCTCATGGTGGCGGCGATGGTCGCCGTCGCCCTGCCCGCGGGGCTCCTCGCGGGACCCACGGCCTCGGACCGCATCGTCGGGCGCGACGTCGTGGAACCTCCCGTGGACGCGCGCGAATACCCGTCGCCGCTGTCGAGCTACCGCTACTACAACAAGGACCTGGAGGAGCGCTCCCTGATCCGTGTCTCCAACCTGCCCAAGGGTGCGCGCGTGCGCCTGGGCGCGATGGAGGTCTACGACGGGACGACCTTCGTCATGGGAACGACGAACGTGGACGGCCAGGCTGGCTACCGCCGCGTCGGCTCGACGATCCCGGGACGTAGCGCCGAGACGGCCCAGAGCGAGACGACGGTGTCGACCTCGCAGCTGGTCGGGCCGTGGGTGCCCACGATCGGCCAGGTGTCGGTCCTGCGTTTCGAGGCCTCGGACCCGAACGCTGCCGCCCGCCAGAAGGGCCTGAACTACAACCTGTGGACCGAATCCGCACTGACGACGGGTCCCGCGGGGGACATGTCCTACGCGCTGAATACGACGGTGCCGGAGGAGCATACGGACTCGGAGTTCGCCAGCGTGGATGCGCGCGATTACGCGGGTGGGGACACGAATGTCCCGAAGGACGTCGATACTCTGGCCGCCGAGCGCACGGTTGGTGCCCACTCTGACCTGGATAAGGCGCGAGCGATTGAGACGTACCTGCACACGTCGGGGTTTTACTCCAACGATGATGCCGTCAGCTCGCGTCCCGGCGCGTCCCAGGACCGTATCCAGCGCATGATCAGCGCGGAGGCGATGGTGGGCGACGACGAGCAGTACGCGACCCTGATGGCGCTCATGCTGCACTCACAGGGCATCGCAGCGCGCGTCGTCGTGGGTGCCTACCGTGAGGGGACGGCCGGCAGCCTCGACTTCATGGGCGCGGACATGCACGCGTGGGTGGAAGTGGAGTTCCCCGGTGTGGGCTGGGCGACTTTCGACCCGACGCCGCCGCGTGACCAGAAGCCCGCCTCCGAAGTGAATCGGCCCAAGTCGGTGCCCAAACCGCAGGTCCTGCAGCCTCCGGAGCCGCCGGAACAGCCGGTCGAACTGCCCCCGGCCTCGCGCGACGAGGCAGCGGATCCGCGTGATCCGGGTGGCTCGCACATCCCGTGGATGATGATCGGGGCGGTGTCCGCCTCGTTGCTGGTCCTACTGGGTCCTGCCTTGATGATTCTTGCGCTTAAGGCTCGCCGCCGCTCGGTGCGCCGCCGCTCGGATGCTGCGAAGGCGGTGCGCGGCTCGTGGGAAGAGCTGGTCGACACCGTCATCGACTCAGGCGTGGTCGTGCAGCCGTACCTGACACGCCAGGAGTTGGCGTGGGTTCTGTCGACCCAGTGGGCGACACCGCACGCGGGTGCCCGCTCTGGTGAGCGCGGCACCCCTGGTGATGGTTTGGATCGCGCAGGCGACGAGGCCTCGGTGCGGATGGTCACGGACGGCCGCGTGCCGGGATGGTCCCTGTTCTCGGGCACTGTGCCCCGTGTGGTGGCACTCGCACGCCGCGCGGACGTCGCGGACTTTGCAGCCGTAGGCACCCGCCAGGAGGACGTGGACGAGGCGTGGAGCGACGTGCGTGCGCTGCGCAGCGAGTGGGCGTCGTCCGTGTCGTGGTTCGCACGCGTGCGCTGCGCGCTGTCGGTCAAGTCGCTGCGCTGGCGTCGCCGCGCGCGTCGCTTGGCGACAAGCGGGCAGCGCCGGTCCCTGTTGTCGCGCGTCACGCGCCGTTGGAGGAGGAAACGATGAGTGACAGAGACGAGCTCGTGGGGGTTGCCCCGATGCTGCCCGGCTACCAGTGGATTCGACACCTCGGATCGGGTGGGTTCGCGGACGTGTACCTGTGCCGCCAGGAGATGCCCAGTCGTGATGTCGCGGTGAAGATCGCTCGCCTGGATCGTGGGGCTGAGGCGCAGGGGGACATCGCCCGCGAGGCGGATGTGATGGCGCTCGTGTCGGGGCATCCGGCTGTCGTGCAGCTGTACGGCGCGGGCACCGCGCAAGATGGGCGCTCTTTCCTGGTGATGGAGTACTGTCCGGTCGCGAACATCATGGATCAGGTGCGTCAGAAACCGATGTCGACGGATCGGGCGCTGTCGATGATTATCCGCATGTGTGGCGGTGCGGAGATGCTGCATCGTGTGGGTTTCGTGCACCGTGATATCAAGCCCAGCAACATCATGGTGAATGCCTACGGCTCTCCGGTCCTGACGGATTTCGGTGTAGCGGAGCATGTGGGGACAGATCCGCGCAGCGGCCGCGATGGTTTTTCGGTCATGTGGGCGCCGCCCGAGCAGATCGCGGGTACGGCGCGCATCCATCCGACGCAGGACGTGTGGGCGCTGGGTGCGACGCTGTGGACGCTGCTGATGGGGCGCCCGCCCTTCGAGGTACCCGACGGTGATAACACCGCTAGGGCGGTCGCGCAGAGGGCAGCGTCGGGCCGTGTCTCGCGCATCGATCGGCCGGGCGTGCCCGATGCTGTGACCGCCATCGTGCGTCGAGCGATGAGTCTGGATCCTGAGGAGCGTTTCGGGTCGGCGGCGGCGCTCGGTTATGCGCTGCAGACCGTCGAACGCGACATGCATCGCCCGGTCACGGAAATGAAGCTGAGTGTCGTCGCGCCCACCGGTGGGCCTCCCTCGGCGCTGTCGATTCCGACGCCGGCTCTCCTGGATTCGGAGCGTACGCGCACCCGCCGCAGGGGATTCTCGGAGGGGGAGCAGGCCTCGTCGAACGAGGCCTGGTCGGGTAATTCGACGACGAATCGTCGCGGGGTGGTCGACTCCGAGTCGAAGCGTCCCGCGTGGGTGATTCCCGTGCTGGTTGTCGTCGGTGTGCTGGCCACGGCGGCCCTGGTTGTCGCGATGTTGACGGGCGGGGGGCACAGCGTGCGCCTGGGCGCGGGCGAGGGGCCGTCGGTCGAGGCGACGACCGAGCAGTGGAGTGACCCTGGGGGTGATCCGGGTGGTGCGCTGCCCGATTCGGTTGGGGAGGTGACGGCTACGCCGAATGGTTCGGAGATTCTGTGGGGCTGGCAGGTGCCGTCGCAGTCGCAGTATTCGTCTGATCAGCTGGTGTTTAAGTATGTGCTGACGCGCCCGGGCGAGGACGTGGTGGCCGAGACGATACGACGCAACAGCCTGACGACCACGGCGGTGAGCGGCGAGAATTGCCTGGCGGTCAGCGTCGTGGTCGAGTCGAGCGGACGTGAGTCCTCACCGGTGACGCAGTGTGTGACGGTTCCTTAGACGCCGGTGCCCCAGCCTCGGGGGTACTGCTGCGTTGGGGCACCACTGCGTCGGGTGCTGGTGGGGTGCCGCGGGACCTGTTCGCAGGTCGGCTACCACCTGCACGATGAGCCGACCATGGCATGTGTGCGGTCGTGGCGCGGGGTGTGGTTGTGGCGGTGGTGGTTGGGTGTGGGTGTGGTGTGTGGTGTCATGGGGTTATTTGGTGTGGTAGCGGGGGCTGGTGCCGAGGTGTGCGTTGTGGGTGGAGGAGAGGGCGATTTCGTCGAGGCCTCGGTATACGTAGGAGGTGGGC